>OGIG01001844.1_pt1 | contig 11044 bp, 7 predicted proteins | sample 1571601 | NCBI WGS metagenome assembly OGIG01 (sample SAMEA2581953, study PRJEB24529) | metagenome | biome: Human gut stool | place: China | collected 2011 | reverse complement strand
CATCGAATTCTGGAGTACCCTTCTCAACGCCAACTGGCTTGCCTTCCTCTTCTGGGTAGAAGCGGAGGTTCTCGAGCAAGAGAGCTTCACCTGGCTTCAAGGCAGCAGCCTCAGCATCTGCGTTACCGCAGTCCTTAGCGAACTTAACGTCTACGCCGAGAGCGTCTGATACGTTCTTAACAATCTGAGAGAGAGAAAGCTCTGGTTTAACCTTGCCCTTTGGCTTACCCATGTGGCTCATCATGATGAGCGCACCGCCGTCTGCAAGTACCTTCTTCAATGTAGGAAGGGCACCGCGGATACGAGTGTCGTCTGTTACATTACCATTTTCATCCAATGGCACGTTGAAGTCAACGCGCACGATTGCCTTGTGACCGGCAAAGTTAAAATCTTCAATTTTCATTTTACCTAAATTTTATTTAGTTTATGTACTAATTTATTGTTCTAAACCTTTCTGCTGGTTTCAAAAACCGAAGGCAAAGATACAAATTATATTTGAATCAGCAAAATATAGTAGCGGTTTTTATGATTTTTAGTAGATGAAATCGCCAGTTTGCTATATCGGGTTTGCAAAATTCGTGTTTTGCGCTTTCTTCTGCTAGATTTGTTAAACAAAATGGAGAGAAATGAAATATATTCTTAACAAATTACTTTTTTTTTGGATTTCTCGATAATAAATAGTACCTTTGTGCGCAGTTAAAACGTTATTACATATAAATGAGATAAAATGGCGAAAGATAAGATTGCTTTTGTGTGCAGCAATTGCGGACAGGAAAGTGCCAAATGGATGGGCAAATGTCCTAGCTGCGGACAATGGAATACATTTAAGGAGATTCGTATTGCTGCCGATTCCGGATCGCAGGCTGCGAAGAATGCCGGAATGACCATGCGTCATGGTGGGGCTGCCACGATGTTTGGCGGGCAGCACAGCGAGCATGATGCTGCGCCGATGAAGCTTCGCGATATTTCTGCGATTGATGAACCGCGCATCGATATGAGGGACGAGGAACTGAACCGTGTGCTGGGTGGCGGAATGGTTCCCGGCAGCATCACGCTCCTGGGCGGTGAACCGGGAATCGGTAAGAGTACGCTCACCTTGCAGACTATTCTGAACATGACTGACCGCCGCATCCTGTATGTGAGCGGAGAGGAGAGTGCCCATCAGATCAAGCTCCGTGCCGACCGGTTGGCTAAAGGACAGGCGATGCTCAGAGAAGGTTCTTCTGCTGACACACTGGAAACGGCTTCTTTTTTATCAGAAGGAGCCTTTGATCATATTACGGTTCTCTGCGAAACGCAGTTGGAGAAAATCTTTAGCCATATTCAGGAAGTAGCTCCTCAGCTGATAGTTATAGATTCTATCCAAACCATTGCTACGGAAGAAGTAGACAGTTCGCCAGGTTCTGTTTCCCAAGTTCGCGAGTGTGCAGCCTCCCTGCTCCGTTTTGCCAAGACGAGTGGCATTCCGGTTATTCTGATAGGACATATTAATAAGGAGGGAACGCTTGCCGGACCAAAGATTCTGGAGCACATCGTAGATACGGTGATTCAGTTTGAGGGCGACCAGCATTATATGTACCGCATCCTACGAAGCATCAAAAACCGATTTGGAAGTACTTCTGAGTTGGGAATCTATGAGATGATGCAAGGCGGACTCCGACAGGTGAGCAATCCTTCAGAGTTGCTTCTTACCGAAGATCATGACGGACTTTCGGGTGTAGCTATCAGCGCAGCCATCGAGGGTGTTCGTCCGTTCCTGGTAGAGACGCAGGCTCTGGTTTCAACAGCAGCCTATGGAACTCCGCAGCGTTCGGCAACGGGTTTTGACCAGCGCCGTTTGAACATGCTTCTGGCGGTTCTGGAGAAACGTGTGGGGTTCAAGCTGATGCAGAAAGACGTGTTCCTGAATATTGCCGGAGGATTGAGAGTAACCGATCCAGCCATGGACTTGAGTGTGTTGGCAGCCGTATTGAGCAGTAATGTTGACACGCCTATCGAGCAAGGCTGGTGTATGGCGGGCGAGGTAGGTCTGAGCGGTGAAGTCCGTCCGGTGAGCCGTATCGAGCAGCGTATTGCTGAGGCTGAGAAACTGGGATTCCAGCACATCATCATCCCGAAATACAACAATCATGGTTTCGACCATAAGAAATATAAGATAGAAATTCATCCCGTAAGGAAGGTGGAAGAAGCATTCCGCTGTCTGTTCGGGTGAAGTAAAAAGTAATCATACAGTTCAAAGTTCATAATTTAAAGTTCAAAATAAAATGAAGGATTCAGTAATCATTGTGAGCGGCGGCATGGATAGCATCACGCTGCTCTACGATAAGAAAGACGAGATTGCACTCGGCATTAGTTTTAACTATGGAAGTAATCATAACGAGCGTGAAATTCCCTTCGCCAAGATGCATTGTGAGCGTTTGGGAATCAAGCATATTACGATAGATTTGGGTTTCATGCATCAGTATTTCAAAAGTTCTCTTCTTGAAGGTGCCGATGCGATTCCTGAAGGTCATTATGCTGCTGATAATATGAAGAGTACGGTGGTTCCTTTCCGTAATGGAATCATGCTGAGCATTGCCATCGGCATTGCTGAGAGTAATAATCTGAAGAAAGTTTTCATTGCTAACCATGGTGGCGATCATACGATTTATCCAGACTGCCGTCCGGAGTTTATCAAGGCGATTGATGAGGCTGCCGAAGCAGGAACGTTCGTCGATGTACGCGTGGTGGCTCCTTATACGAATATTACCAAAGGGCAGATTGCGGAGATTGGCAAGAAGTTGGGCATTGACTATGCTGAAACCTGGAGCTGCTATAAGGGCGGTGAGAAGCATTGTGGCAAATGCGGAACCTGTGTAGAGCGCAAGGAGGCTTTGGCCGAGGCGGGTATTGAGGATACTACTGAGTATGAAGAATAAGGTTGAAGATGAGCCAGGCGTTCTTCGTTCCCTATATATATAATAAGGTATAATCAGAATAAATATAATAAAAGAAAATGAAAACAACGATTTTATCTGCGGCGTTGATGCTTGCATCAACTGTTGCGATGGCTCAGAAGAGCAACTTTCAGTTGAAGGTGGATTTGAAGAATTTCAATTCCGATTCTGTACTTGTTTACAAGGGCAGAAATGTTAAGATGGATACGGTTTTGGTGAAGAATGGCAAGTTTACCTATTCTGCAAACCTTGATAAGGCTGCCGGATACGTTTTCCTCTCACCTGAAACTTATCGTGGCGCAGGTCAGTTTATGTTCAATCTGCCTTGTGTTCCTGGCGAGAAGGCTGAAGTTAAGGGCGATGCAAAGACCCGTTTCGATATTACGGGTTCTAAGTTCTATCAGCAGTATCATGAAGTAGATGTCCTGCTGGAGAATGCAAATAAGGAGTTGAGAGATTATGAAGCTTCTCTGAACCAGAGAATCAAGAATGGTGAGACCCAGCAGACCATCATGGCAGAATATGAGCAGAAGGCTCCTGCCCTGCAAAAGGCAAAGGACGATAAGATTTTCGATTTCGTAAAACAGCATCCTGATTATGAGGCATGTGCTACTATCTTCGAGCAGTTTGATGATGTTGCAAAGATGGAGAAACTGCTGGGCTTGCTCTCAGAGAATGTGAAGAACGGCAGAATGAAGGCTTTCTACCAGCCAATGATTGATATGGCTAAGAAGCGTGCTGAGGCTGAGGAGAAGGCTAAGAAGGTGCAGGCTGCCGGTGTTGAGGCTCCTGACTTTACGCTGAAGGATATTAAGGGAAATGATTTCAAGCTTTCCAGCCTTCGCGGTAAGATTGTAGTTCTCGATTTCTGGGGTTCATGGTGCGGATGGTGCATCAAGGGAATGCCTAAGATGAAGGAGTATTACGAGAAGTACAAGGGTAAGTTTGAAATTCTTGGTGTAGATTGTAATGATACAGAGGCTAAGTGGAAGGCTGCTGTTGAGAAGCATCAGTTGCCATGGATTCATGTTTACAATCCAAAGGACAGTAAGGTTCTCAGCGACTATGCTGTTCAGGGTTTCCCTACTAAGATTGTGATTGATGCTAACGGTAAGATTATCAAGACCATCGTTGGTGAGGATCCTGCTTTCTATACTTTGCTTGATGAAGTATTGGGCAAGTAATGTTTTTAACATCAAACAATGTCGCCCTGTAAGTGCAAAATTATATTTGCTCTTACAGGGCGATTTTTTGTTTGTATTTTTATTTCTTTTTCTTCTTCAATTCCAGTTTCGGAATCTTGATTTTCTGTCCGGCTTTTATGGTGCTTGTACCATTCAGGGCTTCTACGTAGCATTCCATGCCCGAACCTAAATAGCGGGTGCTGATCTGTTCGAGGGTCTGACCGGCGCCAACCGTAACGGTTTGGGCAACTCCTACGATTCGGTAAGCTCCCGTGCGTACGCGAGCATCCTTATCATACTGGGATGATGCTATTTTCGAAGTAGCCTTTTCTTCGGCTTTATCTTTAGCCTTTTCTTTTGCTTCAGCCTTAGCTTTTGCTTCAGTCTGCTTAGCTTTTTCAGCGCTAGCACTTTCCTCATCCGAATTTTCAGCCAGTTTTACTGCTTCTGCAGTTTTAGCCATACGGATGCTGTCTTCCATCGCTTTCTGGCGGAGTTTCTGTTCCTGAGAGAGTGGGGCGGCAGCTGGTTTGGCTGGGACTTTCTTGGCTGGAGCCTGATGATACTGGTTTAGCTGCATGGCTAGATGATCGCGCTGGGCAGTCATCTGACCATAGTTGAAGGCAAACCATCCCATTCCGCCAATCAAAGCTACTACGATGAGACAGACTGCAACGACCAGATAGCGAGGAATAACAATATGATGAGAATTGGAAGATTCTTCTTCCTCCTCTTCTTCTTCAGATTCATCTGATGCAGGTACTGCAGGTTCAACAACTGCTTTCTGGGCTTGCTGTTGCTGGGCTAATTCAAGCTTCTCTTGCTCCAGTCTTTCCTGCTCAAGTTTTTCCTGCTCAAGTCTTTCCTGCTCAAGTCTTTTCTGCTCAAGTCTTTTCTGCTCAAGTCTTTCCTGCTCCAGTCTTTCTTGCTCCAGTCTTTCTTGCTCCAGTCTTTCTTGCTCCAGTCTTTCCTGCTCTTGCTTTTCTTTTTGTATTCTTTCCTGCTCCAGTTGGGCTTGTTTTAATTTTTCCAGTTTAGCTTGTTCAATAGCAATTTGCTTTGCCAGTTCGTCTTCGGCTTCTTTTTCCTTTTCCTTTTCAGATCCGTTTACGACAACCTCCGGATTTGGAGTTGCAGTTTTTTCTTCGTCCAGAAAATCGATTACTTGTGCAGGAGCATCTTCTGTCTGTTCTTCTCCAAACTTCTCATCTATTTCATCGAAATCTACGCCGTCATTTACCACCACCGTTTCAAATTGGGCGAATGGCTTGTTCACGATTTCTTTCAGAATGTTGTCAGGCGTGAAGGTGAGTTTGTCTCTGCCTTCAATGGTGAAGCGCTCGCCCGTGTTCACATTGATGCTCTCACGGTCTTTCGTGGCCTGTACCTTAAAAGTGCCCAGCCATTTTATCTTCACCTGCTTATCGGCTTCGAGTCCCTGGTTGCACACATCAAACATCTTCCGGATGAAGAGTTCTGCTTCCACCTGGCTCAGCCCGCTTTTGTCAGCAAGCAGTTTTCCGAGTGTATTTAAACTGAATTTGCTCATTGCTCATCCCCTCCATTCTTTAGTTTTTCCTTGACCGAAGCAACCGGTCGGAAACCCAACACCAACTTAGGCGGCACCAGCTGGCGCTTCTTGGTAGTAGGATTAACCACCACTCGCTCCATGCGCTTCTTCACTTCGAAGGTGCCAAAATTGGGGATAGAGACAGCTTCTCCATCCTCAAACTCGGCAATCATAGCGTCTATCGCCTTGCGCACCAACTTCTGGGTGTCTTCCTGCGAATAGCCGGTTTGCTGAGCCAGTTCTGCGATGTATTCCTTGTTGTTCATATTTTATTTAATATGTAGTCAAAATTTCTAAAACTCCAGGCAAAGGGGAGAGAATGATTATTTCACCACCTTGCCATAGAGGTCAAACTCCTCGCTTGCAGTAATTTCTACCTGGTAGAAACAGCCCACACGCAGACGCTTCTCATCAGCACGGATCAGAACCTCTGGGTCTACTTCCGGAGAGCAGAATTCTGTTCGTCCGATGTAGTAATCGCCTTCCTTGCGGTCGATGATAACGGTCATGATTTTGCCCACTTTATCAGCCTCAACCTCAGAACTGATGTCTTGCTGCAGAATCATCAGTTCGTCCAGTCGGCGCTGCTTTACTTCGGCAGGCACATTGTCTTCGTAGTGGGTGGCGCTGTAGGTTCCTTCTTCCTCAGAGTAGGCAAAGGCGCCCATACGCTCAAATCTCTGTTCGCGTACGAAGTCGAGGAGTTCGTGGAAATCCTCATCTGTCTCGCCTGGGAATCCTACCATCAGCGTAGTGCGGATGTGAATGCCTGGCACGCGTTCGCGGATAGCCTTCAGCAGATTGATGGTTTCCTGCTTCGTTACGTGGCGATGCATGCTGGTGAGCATGTGGTCGCTGATGTGCTGGAGGGCAATGTCGAGATATTTGCATACGTTTGGTTTCTCGCGCATCACGTCCAGAAGATCCATCGGGAACTGGTTCGGATAAGCGTAATGCAGGCGAATCCATTTCACGCCCGGAATATCAGCCATCTCGCTGATGAGTTCGGTAATATGATGTTTGCCGTCAATATCTACACCATAGTAGGTGAGTTCCTGAGCGATAATCTGAAACTCCTTTACGCCTTCAGCTACCAGTTCGCGCACCTCCTGCAGAATCTCTTCCTTTGGTCGGGAAACGTGCTTGCCGGTGATGATAGGAATGGCGCAGTAGGCACAGTGGCGGTTGCAGCCCTCGGCTATCTTGATGTAGGCATAATGGCGCGGAGTGGTGAGATGGCGCTGGCCGTTGCAGGATGAGACTTCCGCCTTGCCGAGTTCCTGCAGAAGCTGTTTGTAGTTGAATTTGCCGTAGAATTTATCCACTTCAGGCATTTCTTCTTCCAGTTCCTTCTGGTAGCGCTGTGAGAGACAGCCCATTACGTAGAGCTTTCTGAGTCGGCCTTCTTCCTTAGCCTGGATAAACTCCAGGATGGTGTCGATGCTTTCCTGCTTTGCATCCTCGATGAAACCGCATGTGTTGATAACGGCAATCTCGCCCTGAGGGCGCTTGGAGTCGTGAACACAATGGTAGCCGTTTGCCTCAAACTGCTTCATCAGCAATTCGCTGTCAACGAGGTTCTTCGAGCAGCCCAGGGTAATAATATCTATCTGATTTTTCTTCATTTTCTAATTTTTAAAGAGCGAGTCTACGAATTCTGTCTTGTTGAAGAGCTGCAGATCTTCCATACCTTCGCCCAGTCCGATGTATTTTACAGGCACCTTGAGCTGGTCGCTGATGCCGATGACAACGCCGCCCTTAGCGGTTCCGTCGAGCTTGGTGATGGCGAGCGAAGAGATGTTGGTAACGGCAGAGAACTGCTTAGCCTGTTCGAATGCATTCTGTCCGGTACTTCCGTCGAGCACGAGCATTACCTCGTCTGGTGCTTCTGGCATTACCTTCTTCATCACTTCCTTTATTTTCTTGAGCTCATTCATCAGGTTCACCTTGTTGTGCAGACGGCCAGCCGTATCGATGAGCACCACGTCGGCGCCGTTTGCCTTGGCGCTCTGCAGGGTGTCGAAAGCCACGCTTGCCGGGTCGCTTCCCATCTGCTGTTTCACTACAGGCACACCCACGCGCTCGCCCCAGATGCAAATCTGCTCTACGGCAGCAGCACGGAAGGTGTCAGCGGCTCCCAGAACAACCTTCTTGCCAGCTTTCTTAAACTGGTAAGCCAGCTTGCCGATGGTGGTTGTCTTGCCCACGCCGTTTACGCCTACTACGAGGATAACGTAAGGCTTATGGTCGGCAGGGAGATCCCAGTCTGCCAGGTCATCGCTGTGATTCTCAGAGAGGAGATTGGCGATTTCTTCGCGCAGAATGCGGTTGAGTTCGTTGGTTGAAACATATTTATCGCGAGCCACACGTTCTTCGATGCGGCGGATAATCTTGACAGTGGTTTCTACACCTACATCTGAGGTGATGAGTACCTCTTCGAGATCGTCGAGCACATCATCGTCGACGGTAGACTTTCCGGCTACGGCGCGCGCCAGTTTGCCGAACACACTCTCCTTGGTTTTTTCAAGACCCTTATCGAGAGTTTCCTTCTTTTTGTTGCTGAATAATCCGAATAATCCCATAATCTTGTTTTATTTTTTGCAAAGATACTCATTTTTTTTTATTTTATGGCTTTTTCACTTGCTTTTTCTCCCTTTTCAAGAAAAAAAGTAAAGATTTAGAGGCTTTGATGTCATGATAGAAGGGTTTTTACCGATATTGTGGGGTTAATAAGGTTTAATAAATAATGTTGTCTGCTACAAAAAACAAATCGCCCTGCAAAGGACAGAAGCGGTTCAGCTTCTGGACCCTTGCAGGGCGTTCTGTTTATTTCTTCATCATTTCCCTGACGGCTCTTTCGAGCTGAGTATCATGGCCATTGATGAAATCTTCCGGACTGTTGTAAACCTCGATGTCCGGGTTCAGCTGGGTATTTTCGCCAAACACACCACGCATGTCGCGGCAGCCTACCTGAGGAATACCGAATACCAGCGTGTGGTCCATCAGCGTTTCCCACCATACGGCTGTCATGGTTCCTGCTACAGGAGCACCGATCAGCTTGCCGATTCCGAGCTCCTTGTAAACCCATGGGAAACCATGACCGTTGCTGTAATCGTTCTCGCAGATCATGACGCAGGATGGCTTTACCCATTTGTTGAACGGATCGCGGCCAACTACCTTACCGTGAGGTACAAACTCCTGATACTGCTTGCCGTTGAGCAGGGTGCAGAGATCATCGTGCAACCAGCCACCGCCATTATGTCGTTCGTCTACGATTACAGCGTCTCTGTTGCGGTTCTTGTCGCTCAGGAGTTCGCTGTAAACGGTGCGGAAACTCTCCGAATTCATCGCCTTAACGTGAACATAAGCGATGCGTCCGCCCGAAATGCTGTCAACGAAAGCGCGGTTGCGGTCTACCCATCGCTTGTAGAGCAGGTTGTTGAGTTTGCCCTGAGAGATAGCCTTCACCGTAACCTCTATCTTCTTGCCCTTGGCGTTTCTGATGCCGAGGCGTACATTCTTGCCAACCTTTCCGTCGAGCAATGGGAAATAGTCCATTCCGGCTTTAATCTCCTCGCCGTCGATGCTCTCGATGATGCTGCCGGCTGTTACGCCTGTATTCTTCACATCGAAAGGGCCACGCTTGATAATCTCCTGAATCTTCAGGCCGTCGCCCTGATACTGAGGGTCGAAGAATACACCCAGGTTGGCGGTGGTAAGCGCGCTGTTCGAAGCGTAGTAGCGGGCTCCTGTATGCGAAGCGTTCAACTCGCCAAGCATTTCGCTCAACATCTCCTGGAAGTCAAAATTGTTGTTGATGTAAGGCAGGAACTTCTCGTAGGTCTTGCGGTAACCTTCCCAGTCAACACCGTGAATCTTAGGGTCGTAGAACTTGTCCTTCACCTGTCGCCATACGTGGTCAAAGAGATACTGGCGCTCCTCGGCTGGCTTATAGTTGAAGTTAGCCTCGAAGCTGATGTTCTTGGTGCTGAATCCGCTCAGATCCACCTTCTTGATGCTGCTTCCGTTGCAGATAAAGAGGTTCTTCACATCTTTGTCGGTCTGCAGGTTGCCCTGGCCTACGCCCTTCATCACGAGCTTGGTAGAGCCGTCCTTCAGGTCGTGCTGCCAGAGATCGTAACCATCCTCGAAGGCTGCCTGATAGTAGAGCTTGTCGCCGTCTTTAGAGAGAACAGCATCGCCCATGTGCGAAGAGTTTGCGGTGAGGCGTACGATTCTGTCGCGGCAGTTTTCGATGTCAAGTTCCAGTGGCTTTACCTTTTCCACCTCTATCTTTCCGGTCTTCTTCTGCTTTTCGTCAGCTTTCTTTTTAGCCTCTTCCTTCTTCTCGTCTTCCTTCTTCTCCTTTTCGTCCTTGTTGGCGTCAGCCAGTTCTATTTCTTCCTTGCTCATGTTGAAGCGGTTGTAGGCGTCCAGGTCGAAGAACATGATGTAGGCATCGTCTTCAGCTCCCCAGCTTCCATGACTGCGGTAACCGGCTCTGTCGCTCTGGAAGAGCATTGCCTTGCCGTCGAGCACCCATTTGCCGTTGCTGTCGCTGTAGCCGGAATTGGTCAGGTTGTGAACCTCTTTGCCGTCAGCCTTTACCAGCGCAATATCCTGGTTGTTCCAGCCGCCGTTGCCGATATAGGTAGAAAGAAGCCATTTGCTGTCTGGTGACCATTCGAAAGCGATGTCTCCATCGCTGTAAGAGTAGACGTATTTGCCGTCGAGTACGGTGCGTATTTCCTTCGATTTCAGATTGATGATGCGGAGTGCTGCACGGTCTTCGAAGAAAGCCACTTCCTTGCCGTCAGGAGAGTATTGGGGATACTGCGATGTAATGCCTGTTTTCACCAGCTGTTCTTCCTCGATGTCGGTAGCGTAGGTGAAGTTCTTTTCTTTCTCGTTCTTGATCTTAGACTGGTAAATCTGCCATACGCCATTGCGCTCGGCTGCATAGACCAGGGCTCTGCCGTCTGGCGAGAAACTTAGGTCGCGTTCCTGCTGCGGTGTGTCGGTAATGCGCTTGGTAGTGGTGTATTCCACAGAAGTAACGTATACATCGCCATGCATCACGAAAGCCACTTCCTTGGCGTCTGGCGAAACGGAAATCTCCGTAGCTCCCCAGCTTTTAATCTGGCGTACGAGGCTTGGAGCATCATTATCCGTTGTAATGGAGATGTTCACCTTCTGAGGCTCTCCGCCTTCTTTTACGGTATAGATTTCGCCATCATATCCGTAGCAGAGCAGGTCGGCGCTGGATGCGGTGAGGAATCTTACCGGATTGCCTTTGTGATGGGTAATCTGCTTGTCGCTTGAACTGTTGAGGCTGCGGCGGTAGATATTGAATG
>OGIG01001842.1_pt1 | contig 11058 bp, 10 predicted proteins | sample 1571601 | NCBI WGS metagenome assembly OGIG01 (sample SAMEA2581953, study PRJEB24529) | metagenome | biome: Human gut stool | place: China | collected 2011 | reverse complement strand
GGAGCGCCCCTGTCAGGCGGCCTGCGGCATGGATGCCATCGGCTCCGACGAAAACGGACGTGCCACCATCAACCAGGAGAAGTGCGTCTCCTGCGGTCAGTGTCTGGTGAGCTGCCCCTTCGGTGCCATCGTGGACAAGGGTCAGATTTACCAGGTAGTTCGCTCCATCATGAAGGGGGACAAGGTGATTGCCATCATGGCGCCCGCTTTTGCCCGTCAGTTCGGCAAGGATGTCACTGCCGCCAAGCTCTCCTCCGCCCTGCGTGCGTTGGGCTTTGCGGACGTGGTGGAGGTTGCCATCGGTGCCGACATCTGCGCGGTAGAGGAAGCCAAGGACTTCCTGGAAAAGGTTCCTGCCAAGCAGCCCTTTATGGCTACCTCCTGCTGCCCCGCCTGGGCCATGATGGCGAAAAAGGAATTCCCCGGCATGGCGCCCTATATCTCCATGACCATGACGCCCATGGTGCTGACCGCCCGCCTGATGAAGCGGAAAGACCCCAACTGCCGCGTGGCGTTCATCGGCCCCTGCGCCGCCAAAAAGCTGGAGGCCAGCCGCCGCAGCGTTCGCAGCGAGGTGGACTTCGTGCTGACCTTCGAGGAGCTGCGGGGCATGTTTGAGGCCAAGAATATCGATTTCGACCAGATTCCCGACGCCCCCTCCCACTTTGAAGCCAGCGCCCCCGGCGTAGGCTTTGCCGCCAGCGGCGGCGTGGCCAAGGCGGTGGAGGACGTGATCCACCGTGAGCGCCCGAATATGGAGGTCAAAACCGTGTATGCCGAGGGCCTGCGGGAGTGCCGCCAGATGCTGCGGGTGGCCCGCACCGGCAAGTACGACGGCTATCTGCTGGAGGGCATGGCCTGTCCCGGCGGCTGCATCGCAGGCGCCGGCACCGTTCGGCCGCCGGAGAAATCCAAGGCGTGGCTGGAGAAGTACAAGGCCGCCGCACCGCTGAGCAATCCGCTGGAAACGGCGTATATCAAGGACTTGTCCCTGCTGCACGAGGACAGCGAGGAATGGGAACGGGTCAGCCATCACTAATCAATAAAAAAACCTGTCTTAGGCCGCTTGGCCTAAGACAGGTTTTTTCTTTATGGCGGGAGCTTACTGGATGCCCTTTACGGTATAGCCCGCGTCGGTGACGGCGGCGCGGATGGCCTCGTCGGTCACATCGCCCTCTACCACGGCGGTGCCGGAGGTCAGGTCAACGGTGGCCTTCACGCCGGGCAGGGCGGTCAGGGCCTTCTCCACATGGGCCACGCAGTGGGCACACATCATGCCCTCGATGGTAACGGTCTTTTTCATAGTCGGTTCCTCCTCATTGTCAGCAATATGTTCTGCCGCCGGGACGGCGGCGCTGGGGACGGGTTTGGTTTTCGGCTTCCACAGCCGCAGGCGCAGGGCGTTGGACACCACGCACACGCTGCTGAGGGACATGCAGGCGGCGGCGATCATAGGATTCAGCAGCAAGCCCAGCGCCGGGTACAGTACGCCTGCCGCCACGGGGATGCCCACGCTGTTATAGAAGAAGGCCCAGAACAGGTTCTGCCGGATATTTCGCAGCACGGTGCGGCTCAGCTCTGCGGCAGAGGCCACGTCGGCAAGGCTGCTTTTCATCAACACGATATCCGCCGATTCGATGGCGATATCGGTGCCTGCGCCGATGGCAAGACCCACATCCGCCTGCACCAGCGCTGGGGCATCGTTGATGCCGTCGCCCACCATGGCCACCAGCTGACCCTCCTTTTGCAGCTTCTCCACACAGGCGGCCTTGTCCTGGGGCAACACCTGCGCGATCACCTGATCCACACCCACCTGACGGGCGATGGCGTTGGCGGTCTGGGTATTGTCGCCGGTCAGCAGCACCACCCGGCAGCCGGAGCGCTTCAGAGCGGCAATGGCCGCCGCGCTGTCAGGCTTCACAGTGTCGGCCACTGCCAGCATGCCCAGCGCCCGGCCCTGCTGGGCGAAGTACAGTACCGTCTTGCCGTCGTTGGCCCAGGTCTCCGCCTGAGCGGAAAACGCGTCGATGGGGACGCCGTTCTGCCGCATATAATCGGCGTTTCCGGCAAAGACAGTCTCGCCGTGGAGCGCCGCGTGAACACCGCCTCCGGGAACGGCGGTGAAGTCCTCTACGTCGCACAGGGGGATGCTCCGCTCCTGCGCCGCCTCGGTGACGGCGCGGCTGAGGGGATGCTCGCTGGGCTGCTCCACGCTGGCCGCCACGCACAGCAGCTCCTCCTCCGTAACGCCTTCCGCCGCCAGACAGTCGGTGAGACGGGGCTTGCCCTGGGTGACGGTGCCGGTCTTATCCAGCACCACGGTGTTGACCCGGCCCATCAGCTCCAGCGACTGGGCGGATTTGATGAGGATGCCGTTCTCCGCCGCCTTGCCTGTGCCCACCATGATGGCCACGGGGGTGGCAAGACCCAGTGCGCAGGGGCAGGAGATCACCAGCACGGCGATACCCACCGACAGGCAGAACTGCACGCTCTGGCCGCCTACGAAGGCCCACAGCAGCGCCGCAATCAGGGCGATGGACATGACCACCGGCACGAACACGCCGCTGATTTTGTCCGCCAGACGGGAGATGGGCGCTTTACTGGAGGAAGCTTCCTCCATCAGCTTCACGATCTGGGACAGGGTGGTGTCCGCGCCTACGCGGGTGGCCTCCAGCTCCAGATAGCCGCTCTGGTTCACGGTGGCGGAGGTGACGGTGTCGCCTACGGTTTTCTCCACCGGCAGGCTCTCGCCGGTGATGGCGGACTCGTCCACCGAGCCGCTGCCGGACACCACCACGCCGTCCACAGGGATCTTGCCGCCCTGACGCACCACCACGATATCGCCCTTCTGTATATCCTCCGCCGGGACGGTGACCTCCACGCCGCCCCGCTTCACCACGGCGCTGTCAGGGGCCAGCGCCAGCAGGGCGGAAATGGCGTCGGTGGTCTTGCCCTTGCTGCGCTCCTCCATGTATTTGCCCACCGTCACCAGCGCGCAGATCATGCCAGCCGACTCGAAGTACAGCTCCGGCATGCCGGATACCTGTCCCGCCGCCAAGCGCACCATCTCGATCAGGCTGTACACCAGTCCCGCGCTGGCGCCCAAGGCCACCAGCGTGTCCATGTTGGGACTGCGGCGGAACAGTTGGGAGAAGCCCACGGTGAAATAGCTGCGGTTCAGGATCAGAATGGGCACGCAGAACACCAGCTGGGAGATGGCGTGGGTCAGGTGGCTGGCCGTCAGGAAGCCGGGCAGCGGCAGCCCCATCATATGGCCCATGCTGATATAGAACAGGGGCACCAGACACACGATGGACCACACCAGACGGCGGCGCATTTTCGCCAGCGCCGCGTCCTGCTCCTTATGGACGTTCTGCTTCACGTCGGATGCCCGCTTCGCGCCGTAGCCGCCGCTCTCCACCGCAGAGATGATCTGCTCCTGCGTCACCTGCTGCGGGTCGTAGTCCACCATCATGGTGCCCAGCATCAGGTTCACCACCGCGCTGTTGACGCCGGGCAGAGAGCCCGCCGCCTTTTCCACATGGGCCGAGCAGGCCGCGCAGGTCATGCCTGTTACCACAAATTTTTCTTTCATCACGCCGCCTCCTTATTTCATCAGCTTTTGCAGCGTGGTCACCAGCTCGTCGATGACCGCGTCGTCCCCCTGACGGATGCCGTCCGCCACGCAGGTGCGGATGTGGGTGGCCAACAGCTCTTTGCTGAAGCTGTTCAGCGCCGCGCTGACGGCGGATACCTGAATGAGAATATCGGGGCAATAGGCGTCCTTTTGCAGCATGTCCTTCAGTCCCCGTACCTGTCCCTCGATCCGGTTCAGGCGGTGGGTCAGGCGCTTCTGCTCCTCGTCAGAGCGGTGCTTCGTCTTTTGACAATGGCAGCAATCCATACAGCATACCTCCTGGGGGTATATTTTGATGGTGGCATTATATACCCCTGCGGGGTATTTGTCAACGCTTTTCTTTCGGCTTACACAAAAGTGCCATAATAAGGGCGAACACCACCGCCGCGGCGATGCCGCCGGCGGTGGCGGTCAGCCCGCCGGCGAGAACGCCCAGCAGTCCTTTTTCCTCCACCGCTTTTGCCACGCCCCTGGCCAGTGAGTAGCCGAACCCCGTCAGGGGCACGGTAGCGCCAGCCCCGGCCCAGTCCACCAGCGGCTGATATACGCCCACCGCCTGTAGGATCACGCCCGCCACCACGTAGCCTGACAGGATACGGGCGGGGGTCAGCTTCGTCAGGTCGATGAGCACCTGTCCCACGGCGCACAGCAGCCCGCCGCAGAGAAAACACCACAGATAGTCCATAGTACCTCCTTATCGCTCCGCCGACAGCACCACCGCGTGGCACACCGCCGGCATGGTCTCCTTTTGAAACACGGTGGTGGGGCTTTGCAGCGCCCCGGTAGGGGCGAAGATCATCCGCTTCCACCGGCGGCTTTTCAGCCCCGGCAGCAGGTAGGCGCACAGCACCGAGGCGCTGCATCCCGCGCCGGAGCCGCCGGCATGCATGTCCTGCTTCTCCCGGTCGAACAGCAGCAATCCGCAGTCGGTATAGCGGCTGTCCATGTTGAAGCCGTCGCGGGCCATCAGATCCTTTACCACGCTGTGGCCGATGGCGCCCAGATCGCCGGTGACGATCAGGTCATAGTCCTGGGGCGTGGTGCGGGTATCCCGGAACAGGGTCTCCAGCGTGTCGATGGCCGCCGGGGCCATGGCCCCGCCCATGTTGCACTCGTCGTTGACGCCCATGTCCACCACCCGGCCCATGGTGGCGTGGGTGAGATACGGCCCGTCGCCGCTGCGGCCCAGAATGCAGCAGCCGGAAGCGGTAGCCGTCCACTGGGCGGTGGGGCACCGCTGGGAGCCGTAGGGGAGTGGCATGCGGTACTGCCGCTCGGCGGTGCAGTAATGAGAGGAGGTCACGGCCGCTGCCACGTGGGCCGCGCCGCCCTGTAACAGCATGGCTGCCAGCGCCAGCCCCTCGCCCATGGTGGCGCAGGCGGCGTACAGTCCGGCCACGCTGAAGGGCTGGTTCCGCAGGGCAAAATTGCTGGCGGCGCATTGGTTCAGCAGGTCGCCCGCCAGCACCAGATCCACGTCCTCCGGCCCCATGCCGCCCCGCTCCAGCGCGTAGCCCAGCGCCCGCTGCTGGAAAATGGATTCCGCCTTTTCCCAGCTGGCCTGTCCGCAGAAGGAATCCTTCTCGATCTCGTCAAAATAGCTGCCCAGCGGGCCTTGCCCCTCCAGCTTGCCGCCGATGCTGCCCCATGACAGCACGCTGACGCCGCCGGAAAAGGCCACTGTCCGCCCGGTTCGATGCATTTCCATTTGCTTCACCTCACAGTTTTCCGGTAGTATGTGGAGACGTGGGGAGAATATGTATCCGGCGGCAGTCCGCGCCCTGTTTTCTTGCGCATACCCTTGCGCAGGGGAAAAATCTATCGTATAATAAAGTCAATCAAAAACGGAGGATTGCTATATGTACGAAAACGGCAAGATCTATATGGGTCTGGCGGACGGACAGCGGGTGGAGCTGGCCCTGAACATGTGCAACCGTCACGGCCTGATCGCCGGCGCCAGCGGCACCGGCAAGACCATTACCATGAAGGTGATGGCCGAGTCCTTTTCCGATGCGGGCGTGCCCGTGTTCCTGTGCGACGTAAAGGGCGATGTGGCGGGTATCTGCGCGCCCGGCGTCAGCAACGAGGGCATGGAAAAGCGCATCGACAAATTCGGTGTCCGCGATACCTTTACCTATAAAGCATACCCCACCACCTTCTGGGATATCTATCAGGAGGGCGGACATGCCGTCCGCGCCACCGTCAGCGACATGGGACCGGAGCTTTTGAGCCGCATTCTGGGGCTGACTCCGGCGCAGGAGGGGATCCTGCACATCGTGTTCCGCATTGCTGACGACAAGGGTCTGCTGCTGATCGACCTGAAGGATCTGCGGGCCATGCTGACCTACGTGAACGAGCACCGCTCGGAGTACATGATGACCTACGGCAACATCACCTCCCAGTCCGTGGCGGCGATCCTCCGGGCGCTACTGCCGCTGGAGCAGCAGGGCGGCGACCTGTTCTTCGGCGAACCGGCGCTGGACATCCGGGACTGGATGCGCACCGACGCCGATGGACACGGCATGATAAACGTGCTGGACTGCGTCAAGCTGGTGCAGAACCCCACCCTGTACGCCGGTTTCCTGCTGTGGATGCTGTCGGAGCTGTTTGAGAATCTGCCGGAGGCCGGCGATCTGGACAAGCCCAAGCTGGTGTTCTTCTTCGATGAGGCTCACATGCTGTTCCGGGACGCGCCTGCCGTGCTGCTGCAAAAGATCGAGCAGACGGTGAAGCTGATCCGCTCTCGCGGCGTGGGTGTGTTCTTCGTCACCCAGAGTCCCAGCGATATTCCCAACGCCGTGCTGGCCCAGCTCTCCAATCGGGTGCAGCATGCTCTGCGGGCCTATACCCCCGCCGAGCTGAAGGCCGTCCGGGTGGCGGCGCAGGCCTTCCGGGTCAACCCGGCCTTTCAGGCGGAGGACGCCATCATGGAGTTGGGCGTGGGCGAAGCGCTGACCTCCTTCCTGGACGAGGGCGGCGTACCCGCCATGGTGCAGCGTACCAAGATCATCTGTCCCCAGAGCCTGATGGCCGCACCGGAGCCCATGGCCCGCGCCAAGGTGCTGATGCGGGACGGCATGGAGAAATATGACGACTACGTGGACAATCTGTCCGCCTATGAGGTGCTGACGGAGGAGGCCGAAAAGGCGGAGACCGCCAAGCAGGAGGAGGCCGACCGCAAGGCCCGTGAGAAGGCGGAGGCCGAGGCGGAAAAAAAGCGTCTGAAAGAGGAAGAAGCCGACAAGAAGCGGCAGCAGAAGCTGGAGGACGAGGAGCGCAAGCGCCAGCAGAAGCCGGACGATGAAGCACGCCGCCGCCAGCAAAAGCTGGAGGATGAGGAGCGCCGCAAGGCCGAGCGCCAGCAGGAAAAGGCGGAAGCCGAGGCCAAGCGTAAGGCGGAGCGCCGTGCGGCCAACGCAGCTGATCTCCGCCGGAGGGCAGATCCTCAAGCGGGGTCTGCTGGGCGTGTTGAAAAAGAGATAACAAAGGGCCGCCTGACATAAGAAAACATACGGCAAAGGGACGGCCTGTGGCCGACCCTTTGTCAACTTTTGCTTGCATCTGTTGGGGAAGTCTGGTAAAATAGACGGGTATCCGGGTGTAGCGAAGTTGGTATCGCGCCTGCTTTGGGAGCGCCGTGGCGGTATCCGGGACAGAGTAATATGAAACGCCGGAAAGCCTTGTAACACCTGCGTTTGTGGGACTTTCTCCGATTGCCGAAAGCGGCATAAAAGCAGCTTTGACCACAGGAATGACCACAGACAGAAAAAACTTTATTTTTATCACTCGCCGTGGTATCATGGCAGAAACTGAATATCCGGGTATAGCGAAGTTGGTATCGCGCCTGGTTTGGGACCAGGAGACCGTGCGTTCGAGCCGCACTACTCGGACCAAAACCCCTCTGAAATCGTTGATTGCAGAGGGGTTTTTTTTATTCATTGTCTATTGCGGCGTAAAATTTGATAGGAATTATAAAACTTACGGTTGATCCCATATATATTTCAAGCTTCTTAAAAGGGCCGTTAATTACTTTTGCCTTTATATTTTGCAGAGCTATCTTGAAAACCTTGCAAAAAGAGCGTATAATATACTAACGGCAAGTCTTAAATGTCTTGTCTATGAGATTGCCGTGTGACTTCACACGGCTTTATTATGTTGTAGGCAACATATATTTATATAAAAAGTGACCGGCGAAGGGAGGCATAGCTTCATGTCGAAGCAGAGCAAAATGACTGGTGCAGATTATCTTCTCCTATTGCTATATTTAGATAATTGTAGCGCAATTAATGGCGCAATCAGAATTACAAAAATGATGTTTTTATTTAATATGGAAATTGTTCCCGTCCTTAAAAAGAAAGGGGTTTCCATTTGCGATGAAGATCTTCCTAAGTTTTCGGCATACAATTACGGTCCATTTTCCAAGGATGTTTATGAGCAGGTAGAACTATTTCAAAGCATAGGATTTATCAAGGTCAAAAATCTATATGCAACTGAAGAAATGTCTGAAGTTGATGATTGGGAAGAAAGTGCATTTGAAACTGAATTTTCTGAAGGTTCGTGTCAGTATTCAAGTAACCAGGACGGAAAGTTTATGCAATATAAGCTTTTGAATCTCGGAAAAAAGTATGTTGAGCGTGAAATAATACCGCAACTAACAAATGATCAGTTAGCTGTTTTAACGACCTACAAGCAAAGGATAGTTCATACATCTCCAAAAATGATTTTAAGGTATGTGTACACTAAATACCCTGAGATGACAGAAAACTCTCTTATTAAAGATGAGGTATTGGGGAAATGAGTATATATACTTTTTCAGAAGCTGAATTGAGATCTCGCTTTATAAAAAATATAGGTAATAGAGATGATATCGACGTCTATATAGAAGTACCTGTTTTTTGTCGTTCTGTTGATTTAGTAATACAAGAAAAACAAAATGCGGAAATTTTTGCGATAGAATTTAAATTGCATGATTGGAAGCGAGCAATACAACAGGCTCAAAGCGTAGGACTGTGCTTTGATTATCTATATATTTGTTTACCCAAGCCAAAGACAAATTCTTCAGCAAGCAAAATTAGTGATACATGTATATCGAATGGCGTGGGACTTATTTTCTATGATACAGAACTCAATGAATTCTTCATAGAAGTCGAAGCTTCAAAGACTGCTGATGTTTGGGAAAAAGAACGTTGCCGTATTGTCAACTATTTGGAGGCTAAGAGAGATGAAGCAACAACATCTAAAAATTCTTAGATATAATACGGGCACTGATAAAAAAGCTTTCGTACAGTTCAAAGATTTCTTTGACGCGGCAATTTTTAACGCAACAATAGTTGCCTATAGCGGCGCCTCAGTCGCCGATTTGATTTCAATGCATAGCCGGAGATATATTATTGATCCGCAGACTCATATTTTCCAACAAGAGTTGTCTGCGTATACTACCGAAAACAAAAAAACTCACATTCCGGCAATAAAAGAATCGGTAACAAAATATTTAGAAAAAATGCCTGCTGCTCTCGCTGACAAGATTCTTAAATTACACCAAAAGCCCGAGCCTGAACTCATTGCCCAAAACCTTGATGCATTAGTAGAGTGCGTGTATGCTTTTCAAACAGAATTTGTAAACACATTTATTGTGCAAAAAGAGTATGATAAGTATTTGAAATTCGCTAATATGGGTCCTCGTCCCAAACTTGTCATTGCTCCATATTTTATGATAAAATCCGAAGATTCTTATTCAGAAAAGCAAATGTGGTTATATTATAACAGAGTCTGCTTAGAGAAGACAATTGCACTCAACGAGCAGCAAAAAGAGGAAGAAATTGCTGCTCAATTAGTCCTTGAAAAGGATGTACTTTCTGAAGAATTCATTGAAATGGTCGCGTCCACATATGATTTTGCAGGCTACGAATATATCTTTATTTGGCTTGATGATTTCAATGCCTTTGAAACTAAGGTAATGTATAATGAATTGTTTTCCAAGCTACTCAAAGCATTGAATAATATTGGAAAAAAGCCTATCATGGCATATGGTGGTTATGAATCTATAATTTTATGCAATACAAACAGCCCTGCTCGTTTGTACGGTGTTGCTCAGTCTGTAGGGTATGGTGAATATCGTGCAATCACACCTGTGGGTGGTGGTATGCCTGTAAACAAATACTATTTTCTTCCGACACATTGCCGAATGCGGTTTGATGATGTTGCTCGTATTTTGTCCGAGCACGGTTATTTTAGCGCAAGCAAAAGCGAAAAAGAACATGCACTTGACTATTACAGGGATATTTGCAATTGTGGTATTTGTCATGAAATTATAAGAGATGATATAAATGGTTTTTCTGCGTATAACGATTCTATCCCTTACACAGTAAAAACAAGGAATGGGATTCTAACTAAAAACCGACCAACTACTGATGCAACTCTCATTGCTGCTATTCATTTCTTGAACTGTAAAGTTTTTGAGTGGAACTATATTGAGAATGAAGATTTATCAACAGTTTTAGATAACTTGAAAAGTTGCTATGCCCAATATCAACCCAAACTTGCTGGTCATATAAATAAATGGTGTGAGATTTATGGCAAATAAACGAATTAAGCGAGTCATTATTGCAGGGGCAGGTTTTTCTGCCCCTGCAAAACTGCCAATTCAAAGCAGAATTATTGATAGAATGGCAGAAGTTCCGGAAATGGATTTTTTAACTGGAAAAATGCCCGAAGAGAGTATGACTTTTCTTGATGCGTTTATCACCGTTGGTCTATTTCTTTTAGATAATTACGCAAAGAAAGACTATACTGAATACCGTGTGAAGTATCAAAAATTGGTGGATAAAGATTTGGCATATAGAACATTCTTTGGTGCACAAGAAATTGACTTCAACTCATTGTGGTCAGAAGAAACATCCAAAACATTAAGCAGTATCTTTTCGGATGAAGCCGCTCATAGTAAGCATGTGAGCAATTACTATTCAGAAGTATATTCTATTCGCGAGAATATTCGAAAGGCAATTCAAGACGAAAAAATTAATGTTAATCTCGAGGATGTATTTACTGCATTTGATAAGTCAATAATTGCGCGAGAGCATCTACATGGTTATACATATGCTCAAATGGATAAAATTCGTTATTCTATTATGCGCTTGTTTATCTATTATTTTTCTAAAATTCTCTATTATTTTAGGTGATTTAGAAGATGTACATCCTGTACCATGGCACACTAAAATATGTTTTTCTCTTGTATTTGCTTTTAAATTAACACGTAAATCAAGTTCTTTTCTTTTTTCTTCTCTTATTTTTCTTATTTCTTCTAGTGATTTCATTTTGACCTCCTATTTGTATTAATAACAGTGTTCATTATGTTCGCTTTTTAATACAACGCCTCCGTGCTCCACCACCAACAAAGTCAAACCCGAATATATAATTATCAT
>OGIG01001839.1_pt1 | contig 11070 bp, 5 predicted proteins | sample 1571601 | NCBI WGS metagenome assembly OGIG01 (sample SAMEA2581953, study PRJEB24529) | metagenome | biome: Human gut stool | place: China | collected 2011 | reverse complement strand
TATCTCCTTTACCAGTCCATTCCACTGCAGTAGCCCAAGATCCTTTCCATACCTTCTGAGCAAAAGCTACAGAACCTGACGTAGCCAATACGAGCGCCAGCGATAAGATTTTGATTGCTTGTCTATTCATTGTTATTATGATGCTTTTAATGTTTCTATTGTTGTTGACGATGCAAATTTACTAATAAGTAATGAAATAACAGGTATTTAATAGTTACCATTACTTTTCTATTTGTTTCATACCTGCAAAAAGGGCACAAAAAGATAAAGAAACAAAAAGAAATGAAACATTTTGTTGCATTAGAATTTGTTTCTTTCATTGTTTTTTGTTACTTTTGCAGCCGTAACAACCTAATTAAAACAAGAAAACGGACAGAAAACATGAAGCATATCAGACATTGCCTCACGGCACTCTTCGCTATCATCACCTCGCTCATGGTATGGGCTGACAGTGGTGAACTTTTCACATCGGGCAAACTGTCAAGTTCGCTTATCAACTGCATTGTGCAGGATAAATACGGATATATCTGGGTGGGAACCGAATACGGACTCAGCAAGTTTGACGGCTACCGCTTTACCAACTATCTGCACAACGAAGAAGACACAACCTCCATTACCGACAACATTATCTCCGACCTGCTGGTAGATAAGAAAGGTAACCTGTGGATAGGTTGTGCCAAGGGACTGATGCGCTATAATTATGAGACGAACGATTTCGCCCGTCTCCAGTTTCCTGATGGCAGAAAGCCACGTATCTATTCTATGGTAGAAAGTCACAATGGCGATATCCTGCTGGGTACAGCAGGATATGGTCTCTATTCTGTAAAAGACAGAAATACCCAGAAAGGAACAGACAACCTTTTCACTATCAGACAGGAAAGGCAATACGCCGAGCGCGATTCTGATGTATTCTTTACCCATATCTACGAAGATAAGCATCATTATCTATGGCAGAGTAGCCACCTTTCTATCTTCACCCGTTTCATCAAGAAACAAGGCAAGGTACAGCGCAAAGACTTCAAATCGCCATGCGGAGCACCTGTGGCTTTCATCCAGCATCGCCCGCAGACCATGCTCATCGCCTGTATGTATGGCATCATATATTATGATTACCGGACAGGCCGCATCGCTGATGCCGGCTACGACTTTGGCGGTTATCAGAATAATGTAACCATCAACAATGCTACCTTCGACCACGAAGGCAACCTCTATATCAGCACCTCTGAGCATGGTGTTCTCATGATCAGGAAGGGAAGCAACAGGGTAGAACAGTTGGAGAACAGCAACAGCAGTTTCAATCTGGCTACCGCCTTCGTCAACGATATCATCGAAGATAAGGACAACAATCTCTGGATAGGCTGTTACAAGAAAGGTCTGTATCTGATTAACCAGCGCCAGCAGGCTTTCAACAGCTGGAGCTTTTCGGCACAGAACTATATCATCGGCAGCAGCGTTTCATCTATTGCACAAGGCGAGAATGGTGAAACATGGTGTACGGTACAGAACAGTGGCGTATTCTGTTTTGATGCTTCAGGCAAGATTATCGCCCACCCTCAGTCACCTGCCGGTACTTGCATCATCTATAAAGACCGACGTGGCGATTACTGGATCAGCAATGGCAGCGCACTCTACAGCTACAACCCTCATACAGGTACATACCAGCAGAAACTCACATTTACCAGTGCCGGCATCTACTGTATGACCGACGATGCACAGGGCAACCTTTACATTTCTGTATACAGCAAAGGCCTATATATATATAATGTGGAAAGCGGCAAGGTTACCGTTCTGAATATGCAGCAAAGAGGTAACAGAGGATTTCTCTGCAACGACTGGGTGCGAAGCATGGCGCTCGATCATACAGGCCATTTATGGATAGGAACCTCTAATGGAGTTTCCTGCCTCAATACCAGAACGCTCAGTTTCAAGGATTTCGGATGGCACAACATTCTGAAAGACAGACAGGCGAATGGTATCTGCGAAGGAAAGAACGGCAATATTATCATCGGTACCGAAGAAGGACTCTATCTGTTTGACAGAAAGAGCAACAAGACGAAGAACTTCCCTCATGCAGAAGCGTTGAAAGGCAAGCAGGTCTGCAGCATCATCAAAGACCAGAAGGGTGACTTGTGGATAAGTACAACCATGGGCATCTGGCAGTATGAACAGAAGAACAGACAGTTTATCGGGCACATCAACGGCAACGGACTTACTACCCGTGAGTACGTATTGGGCTCTTCCATGCATACCGCCAACGATTTTATCGCCTTCGGAACCAGTGACGGTATCACAACCTTCTATCCAGACGTTGTCAGAGCCAAGAAGATGGAACTGGGAGATGTACATCTCACCAACTTCATCATCGACGGGAAGCCAATCAACTGTATGGCTAAAGACTTCAGCATTCCTTACTCCCAGAATTCATTCACTCTGGAGTTCTCGCTGCTTAACTACAGGAACACCGATAATATCAGTTTCCAATACCGCATCAACGACGGCAAATGGAACAGCACCAATGAGGGAGCCAATGCTGTAGCATTCAATAAGTTGAAACCGGGCGACTATACGCTGGAAGTAAGAGCAACCAGCAATGGCAGATATTCCAAGAATCCTACCATCATCAACATCAAGGTATGCGACCCTTGGTATGCATCACCCGAGGCATATCTCCTCTATCTCCTGATCATAGCAAGTGTCATTCTGTATGTTATCTATACATACGAGCGCCGCCGCAAGGCAGACCTGGAAGAGACCAAGATGCAGTTCCTCATCAATGCCACCCACGATATCCGTTCGCCGCTGACATTAATCATGGGGCCGCTCAACAAGCTGAAAACAAGATTAACAGATGCCGAAAGCAAACAGGATATCGATACCATCGACCGCAATGCTCAGCGCCTCCTGCTTCTGGTAAACCAGATACTTGATGAGCGAAAGATAGACAAGAACCAGATGCATCTCCATTGTCAGGAGACTCCGCTCAAGGATTTCCTGCATGGCATCGTATCGCTCTACCGCTTCAATGCACAGGAGCGCAACATCACCCTTTCGCTCAAAGAAGACGAAAGCCTCAGCAGCGATAAAGGCAAGCTGAAGGTTTGGATAGACCGCATCAACTTTGACAAGGTTATCTCCAACCTGCTCTCCAATGCCATGAAGTATACCTTTGATGGCGGCGAGATTACTGTCATCATAGGTAAAGACGAAAAGAATGCCACCATCAGGGTAGAAGATACAGGCATCGGACTGAAAGAAGAGAAGACCGACCGCCTCTTCGAACGTTTCTACCAGGGGAACAACAGCAGCGGTCTCCATATCGAAGGAACCGGTATCGGACTCAACCTCTGTAAGGCATTTGTAGAAATGCACGGAGGCAAGATTAAGGCCTACAACCGTACCGACGGCATCAAGGGTTCCTGCTTCGAAGTAAGCATTCCGCTGGGCAACAGCCATCTGCAGCCAGGCGAGATACTGGAAGAAGAAGACAAGAAAGAGCAGGAGATTACCAAAAAGAAAGTACAGGCCAACCGCAACTTCAATATCCTGATAGTTGACGATGACAACGAGATTGCCCAATACATCAAGACCGAACTGAGCGACTGGTACCGCTTTGAGCATGCCTGCAACGGCAAGGAAGGTTTGAAGATGCTGCTCACCGGCAAGTACGACCTCGTGATAAGCGATGTGATGATGCCGGAGATGGATGGAATCACCATGCTCAAGAACATCAAGAGTAACAGCAACATCAGCGATATTCCAGTCATCCTGCTCACCTCGAAGAGCGAGGTGGAACACCGGTTGGAGGGACTTCGCAGAGGAGCCGATGCTTTCCTGGCAAAGCCTTTCGACATGGAAGAGCTGCATATCCTTATCGACAACCTGGTGGATAATGTGCGACGCATCCGCGGCAAATACAGCGGAGCACAGGGTCAGAAGGCGAAAATTGAGCAGATTCAGGTAAAGGGCAACAACGATGCCCTGATGGAACGCGTGATGAAATATATCAACGCCCACCTTGCCGATCCCGACCTCAATGTAGAGAAACTTACCGAGGAGGTAGGTATCAGCCGCGCACAGCTCCACCGTAAGCTGAAAGAGATTGCTGGTGTTTCTGCCGGAGAATTTATCCGTAACCTCCGACTGGAACAGGCGGCACGACTCATCGAAGAGGGGCAGATTAATATCACGCAGGTAGCCTACTCTGTAGGTTTTAACAACCAGACACACTTCTCTACCGTGTTCAAAAAACACTATGGCATGTCGCCTAGCGAGTATGCTGAAACAAAGAGAAATGAAAAATAAACGACCGCTATATATATAATAAGGTATTTTTTCGTATCTTTGCAGCAGAAACAATAACAATACAAACTAACGATCTGTAAAGATATGAAGAAATACCTCATTTTATTATTTACGGTACTTACATCACTCCATGTTTCTGCACAGAGTGATGGTTCACAGTTATGGCTCGGAAAGCAGTATGCTAACTCATGCCAAGTTATCTCACAGTTGCCTAATGATGCAACAGCCAAGATTGCCAAGCAGGAGCTGGAAAACAACTGGCGTGGCAAGAATGTTGAGCTCAAGATAGACAAGAGTCTCAACCTGGGCGAGGGCTATAACATCTACGCCCGTCCTGCCCAGCAAGGCGACAACATTCAGTACGAAGCAACTATCACCGCCAGCAATCCTATCGGTTTGCTCTATGGTGCCTACGAGTTAATTCGACTTCAGAACACTGATGCCTACAACACAGGTAGCGGTAATCAGCAGAACTTCAGCAAAGCTATCGATGAGACCGAGAAACCACAAGTGGGTCTCCGCATTCTCAACCATTGGGATAATCTCGATGGCAGCATCGAACGTGGCTATGCCGGAAAGAGTATCTTCAAATGGGAAGAAATCAAACTCGGAAAGAACGGCAAAGGCGGCAGCATCAGCAAGAGTCTGCACGACCGTCTCATCACCTATGCCCGTGCCAACGCCTCTTTGGGCATCAACGGCAGCGTGCTCAACAATGTGAATGCATCGCCAAAGATGATGACTGCAGAATATATTAATAAGGTGAAGATCATTGCCAACATCCTGCGTCCTTATGGCATCCGGGTATACCTTAGTATCAACTTCGCTTCGCCTATGGCTTTGGGCTACACCAAGACTGCCGACCCACTGGATAAGAAGGTTCAGCAGTGGTGGAAGAAGAAGGCAAAGGAGATATATGCTACCATTCCTGACTTTGGCGGTTTCCTCGTAAAAGCCAATTCTGAAGGACAGCCTGGTCCTGGCGACTACCACCGCACACATGCCGATGGAGCCAACATGCTTGCCGATGCCGTCAAACCATACGGAGGCATCATCATGTGGCGAAGCTTTGTATATGGTGCCAACCATAAGGGTGAAGACCGTGTGAAACAGGCTGTCAGCGAATTCAAAGGTATGGATGGCAAATTCCGTGACAACGTAATCCTACAGTCTAAGAATGGTCCGCTCGACTTCCAGCCACGTGAGCCATACGCTCCTATCTTCGACAACATCAAACAGACTCCACAGATAGCAGAACTTCAGATTACCCAGGAATATCTTGGTCAGTCTAAGCACCTCACCTATCTCGCTCCTATGTGGAAGGAATTCTTTGGCTTTGTTAATCCAGACAGACTGGTTGGAATCTCAGGTGTAGCCAATATCGGTGATGATGCCAACTGGTGCGGTCATCCGTTCTCTCAGGCTAACTGGTATGCTTTCGGCAGATTGGCATGGAATCCTTCGCTTACAGCTGAAGAGATTGCTCACGAATGGCTCGTACAGACCTACGAAAACCAGGACGAGAAGTTCACCAAACCTGTAGAGATGATGATGATGACTTCCCGCGAAACTTGCGTCAACTATATGATGCCTTTGGGTTTGCATCATATCTTCAAGTTCGACCACCACTACGGTCCTGAACCTGATGGTTTCATCGCAAGTTATCCTCTGGAATGGTGCCCGGTTTATTATCACAAGGCAGATGCACAGGGTGTAGGTTTCGACCGCTCATCCAAAGGTACAGATGCCGTTGGTCAGTATCCGGAACCTTACCGCAGTATGTATGACAACATCGAGACCTGTCCTGAAGAATATCTTCTCTGGTTCCATCATGTGCCTTGGACTTACAAGATGAAATCAGGCAGCACCCTCTGGCAGGAACTCTGCATGAAGTACAACATGGGTGTGGCGATGGTTGAAGTATATCGTGACTTCTGGCACACCTCAGCCAAGCAGTATATGAAGGGACATGAGCAGGAATGGCAACATACAGACTCTCTGCTCAATGTACAGTTGGAAAATGCAAAGGAATGGCGCAATACCTGTCTCAAGTATTTTCAAACCTTTTCTAAAATGAAAATCTATGAATAAGATCGTATTATCTTTTCTTGCATTATTATGCTGCATCAACATACAAGCTGGAGTGAAACTGCAGAAGCAAGGCTCTGCAACCCAGCTTGTTGTCAATGACAAGCCGATGCTTCTCCTGGCTGGTGAGTTGAGCAACTCAGCTGCAACGAGTCCTGCCGACATCAGGAAAGCATTGAAACAGATGAAGAATAGCGGAGTCAACTCTGTCTTCGTTCCTGCATATTGGGAATTTGTAGAACCTAATGAGGGCAAATATGATTTTGCACTTGTAGACAGCGTCATCACAACTGCCCGTAAGCATGACTTGAAGATTGTCTTCCTATGGTTCGGTGCCTGGAAGAACTCCATGAGCTGCTATGCTCCACTATGGGTAAAGGAAAACACCAAACGTTTCCCTCGTTCACTCACAGAGAACAGCAAGCCATTAGAGATATGCACAGCCTTCAGCGATAACCTGCTTCAAGCAGACAAGCGAGCTTTCTGCGAACTGATGAAGCACATCAAAGCAGTAGACAGCCAGGAGAATACCGTTATCATGATGCAGGTAGAAAACGAAATCGGCATGCTCGAATCTGCCCGCGACCACTCTCCTCTTGCCGAAAAAGCTTACAGACAACCCGTTCCTGCTTCATTGCTCAAGGCACTCAAGCTCAAGAAGAAAGGTACATGGGCAGAAGTTTTCGGAACAGACCGTTATGCTGACGAGAAATTCCAAGCATATTACTATGCTAAATATGTAGAGCAGCTAGCCTCAGCAGGCAAAGCCATCTACAATATTCCGATGTATGTAAATGCAGCAATGAACAGTCGTGGCAGAAAACCAGGCGAATATCCTTCTGCCGGACCACTTGCCCATCTGATTGATATTTGGAAATGCGGTGCACCAAGTATCGACATCTTTGCACCAGACATCTATGATACCGGTTACAAGGGATGGGTTGAGAAATACAAGCGTGCCGACAATCCTTTCTTCACTCCAGAAGTGAAATGCGATATCAATAGCGGCGTAAAGGCATATTATACCTTCGGCGAAACAGATGCCATCAGTTTCAGTCCGTTTGCTCTTGACGAAGCTAACTACAAGGTGAAGAACAGTCTCAGACGTTCATATAAGGTTATCAACCAGCTCTCTCCTATCCTGCTCCAGCATCAGGGAAAGGGAAAAAACTGGGGATTACTCTTCGACCAGAAAGACAAAGAACGCATCATCGAAGATGGAGATATCACCATGACTTGCCGTCATTTCTTCACGCTACCATGGGATCCACGTGCTACAGATGGAAGCAAATGGCCTGAAGGCGGTGGATTGATTCTGAAACTCGCCAAGAACGAATACATCATAGCTGGTAATGGTATCGTTGTAGTTTTCCAGAGCAAGACTGAAAAAGCGCAAGCTGAAGAAAAGAAACTCGGTGAGGACGGATTTGTAGACAATGGCGGAACCGAAACAAAGAAACAAACCGCTACTTTCAAAGGCAAGCGTATCGGTATCGGATATGTTGACCAGGTTCTAGTAGACGAAAACGGCAAATTACAGTTTATCCGCCGTGACAACGGCGATCAGGACCACCAGGGGCGCCATGCCCGCATCTCATGTGGAGACCATAAAATACTCCACATCAAGCTATACGAATACTAAAATGTCTATATATAATAAGGTATAAAGGGGATTTGCAGCTGCATATCCCCTTTTTTCACCTAAACATGTCTGTTTTATTATACATGAAACATTTAAAAACACGCAAGATACAAATTTTAACTGCACTTTACAAAAAACGACATATCTTTGCAGCCGTAAACAATTAACAAAATAGTAAGTAGTAAACATTTCCTATAAGCTGTTAAACTATGAAGTTATATTTAAAACAAACAACAATCTTGATGGGTATGTGTTCCGCACTTGGAATGTATGCTCCAGAGGTACAAGCTAGCAATGGAGAAGCAAATTCTCTGATAGCAACTTCAGTACAACAAACAAAAAGGTTACAGGTAATATCAGCGACTCTATGGGTCCGCTGATTGGTGCAACAATCAAAGAGAAAGGAACAGGTAACGGTGTAGTAACCGACCTGGATGGTAATTTCTCTATTAATGTAAAGCCTGGTGCTACGCTCGTGATTTCTTATGTTGGTTACAACACCAAGGAAATTGTAGTAGGCAATCAGACAAACATTAAGGTTTCAATGGAGGAAGAAGGTCATAGCCTCAACGATGTTGTCGTTATCGGTTATGGTACCCAGCGCAAGGAAGCCATCACAGGCTCTGTAGCCAATGTGGGTGGTGACAAGTTGAACCAAATTGCTTCATCAAATGCCGCACAAGCCCTCCAAGGTCGTGTTGCAGGTGTATTGATGACCCAAACCTCCTCACAACCTGGTGCAGAGATGCAAATTCGCATCCGTGGCCAGCGCTCATTGACAGCCAGTAATGACCCATTGATTGTCCTTGATGGAATTCCATTTATGGGCAATCTCTCTGACATCAATCCGGCAGACATCAAGTCTATGGACATTCTCAAGGATGCTTCCGCAACGGCCATTTATGGTTCCCGTGGTGCCAATGGTGTCATCATCATCACCACCAACAAGGGTGCCGAAGGAACTCCAGCTAAAGTAAGTTACAATGGTTACTTTGGTTTCAAGAAAACATTCCATAAGTTCCCTATGATGAATGGTAAGGAATTCGCAGCTTTACGCAAGGCTGCTGGTAAATACGAAAACACCTTGGACGAAAGCGATGACACAGATACCGACTGGCAAGATATGTTCTTCAAAACAGGTATCACCACAAGTCACGATGTCAGCGTAGCAGGCGGAACTAAGGGCGGAAGCTATAGCTTCGGCGCTGGTTACTACCATGACGAGGCTGTCGTTCCTACACAGGGATTCAATCGTATCTCTGTAAGAGGTAACTTTGACCAAAATGTCGGTAAGTTCTTCCATTTCGGCTTGTCAACCAACAATAGTTATCGTGAAATCAAAGGTGGCAACGTTGGCATCTACAATGTTTTGACCATGAGTCCTCTCGCAAATCCATACGATGAGGAAGGCAACTTAAAGAGAGTCATCAAGATGCCTCTGGACAACACATGGGTATTGACCAAGGACGTAGCAGAAAGTCTCGAAGACTCTTGGCTCAATGAGAGCAAGGGTATCGGTTCTTACAACACCTTGTTCGCGGAGGTAAAATGCCCTTGGATACAAGGCTTGTCATACCGGATCAACGTGGGTCTGAACTACCGTTCCAACAAACAAGGTGCTTTCACAGGTACAGGCATTGGTAGTGACAACGCAGATTCTCCAAACAGTGCATCAGTACAAGAATCTGTTTACAAGAACTGGGCTGTCGAGAATTTGATTACTTACGATCACACTTTTGCAGAAAAGCATCATGTCAATGTTGTTGGTATGTATTCTGCCGAGCAAACGACTTATGAACAGACACAAATGTCTGGTCAAGCTATTCCTGCTGAATACTTCCAGTATTATAATATAGGTGCAGCCACAAAGAATCTATCCGTCAACCCAAGCTACCAAAACTACTGGCAGAGCGGCTTGATGTCTTGGATGGGACGTCTTATGTATTCATACGACAATAAATACATGGCTTCTGTAACATTCCGTGCTGACGCATCCTCTCGTTTGGCAAAAGGACACCAGTGGCACACTTACCCAGCAGTTTCTGTAGGTTGGAATATCGCACGTGAGAAATTCATGCAAAACTTGACTTGGCTTGACAACTTGAAGCTCCGCATTGGTTATGGTGAGACCTCAAACCAGAGTATCAATCCTTACTCTACCCTCGGTGCACTCAGTACACGTCCATACAACTTTGGTCCAACTACTTATGACCGTGGATTCTATGTAAGCACATTGCCTAACACAGAATTGGGTTGGGAATACTCATCTACCTGGAACTTCGGTGTTGATTTCAGTCTCTTCCAAGGTCGTCTGAGTGGTACTTTGGAGTACTATATCCAGGACACTAAGGATTTGTTGTTAGGCGTATCTCTCCCATCTACCTCTGGCGTGAACAGCTATACAGCAAATGTCGGAAAGACACGTAACAAAGGTATTGAGTTCTCTTTAAACGGTACCATTCTTGATGGCAAAAACGGCTGGACTTGGGACGCTGGTATCAACTTGTATGCCAACAAAAACAAGTTGGTAGCATTGGCATCAGGTGCAGATCGTGATCTGGGCAACCGCTGGTTCGTAGGTCATCCTATTGATGTTATTTACGACTACAAGAAGATTGGTTTGTGGCAAAAAGGCGACAAATATCTCGACATTCTTGAGCCAGGTGGAAATGTGGGTATGATCAAGGTTGAATACACCGGTGATTACAATGAAGACGGAACACCTACTCGTCAAATCAACAGCGATGATATGCAAATCATGGATATGGATCCAGACTTAATGGGTGGTTTCAACACAACAGTGGGTTATAAGAATTTCGACTTGACTGTTATCGGTTCATTCCAGATTGGTGGCAAGTTGGTAAGTGCACTCCATTCTTCCAACGGTTATCTTAACCTATTGTCTGGTCGCCGCAACAACATCAAGGTGGATTATTGGACAGAAGACAACACGAATGCCAAATATCCAAAACCTGGTGGCATCATGTCTGGCGACAATCCAAAATATGGTTCTACATTGGGTTACTTCGACGCAGGCT
>OGIG01001835.1_pt1 | contig 11091 bp, 11 predicted proteins | sample 1571601 | NCBI WGS metagenome assembly OGIG01 (sample SAMEA2581953, study PRJEB24529) | metagenome | biome: Human gut stool | place: China | collected 2011 | reverse complement strand
AAGGAGTTCAAGGGCCTGGTCCACGGCGACTACGGCAAGACTCCCGCTCCCATCAAGCCCGAGTTCACCAAGAAGATCCTTGGCGACGAGCAGCCCATTACCTGCCGCTTTGCCGACACGCTGGCTCCCGAGATGGACAAGCTGAAGGCCGAGGCTGCCAAGTGGGCAACGCAGGAAGAGGACGTTTTGACCTACGCAATGTTCCCGCAGGTCGCACCCAAATTCTTCGATAAGCGCAATGCCAAAAAGCAGGGCGTGGACGGTGATCATGTGGACTACACCAACCAGTCCCATCCTGTCTGATCAATAAGTCCCTTTCAGGGCTGCTGCACAAAATGCTGTGCAGCAGTCTTTTTTTGTGCATCCGGCAAAGGCGCAGGGCGTACTCTGTGGGGGTAGTACCGGAAAAACTTCTGCTTACGCATTGACTTGCCGCCCAATACCTTTTATAATGGTTGGTATAGCCGTACAATACAACAAAAGATGTGGAGGAAAATGCTATGCGAAGCATCCCGGAGCAGCGCATTGCTGAGTTTCAGGAGCAGGACTATCAACTGTATTTTGGCATTTCGAAGCTGGAATTTGACCGGATGCTCCAGGCCCTGCATGAGGCTTACCGTCAGGAGCACAAGCGCAAGACCCGCTTTACCAAGATCTCTATGATGGATAAACTCATCCTGACCTTGATCTATCGCTACGAGTACCGCACAATGGAAAGCATTGCCAAGGAGTACGAGGTCTCCCTGGATACCATTGCTGACAACATCCATTGGGTGGAGCGCACGCTGCTCAATGCAGATATCCTGCAAACCAGTGTGACCTGCGTTTATAAGACGAACTGACATTATAACCCTGCGTGAAAACGCGGGGTTATAATTTTTACAGCGAAAAGCTGCTAAAAGGTAGTAACTGCCGCAGTCATGTTATTTTGACTGTGCAGCAGTAAAAAATGGGAATTGTGTTTTTTGCGCGGATGCAGTCTGCACCTTGAATTTTTCAGAAAAGAATAGTAAAATGATGTTATATGTATCGTAACATGGGCTTGTGTGCCCAAAGCGGATACCTATACAGAAAAACCGAAGTTAAACCGCAAAAGAATAGGAGTTAGTATGATCTTAAGCATGACCGGTTTCGGCAGGGGGACTGCCGTACTCAATGGCCGCGAGATCACTGTGGAGCTGCGCAGCGTGAACTCCCGCTATTTCGAGTATTCCTCCCGCATCCCGCGCACCTGCAGTTCTCTGGACAGCCGCCTGAAAAAACAACTCAACCAGCGGATCTCCCGCGGCAAGGTAGAGCTTAGCATGACTGTGCAGAATGTGGACGCGTCAGATACCGTGGTCGCCGTCAACATGGAGCTTGCCCGCAGCTATCAGCAGGCCATGCGGGACTTGTCCGAGCAGCTGGGGGTCAAAAATGATGTGTCCACCGCCGTTCTGACCCGCTTCCCGGATGTGCTGACCACCCGCCACGCCGATGTGGACGAGGAGCAGCTGTGGCAGGATGTGTCTGCCGTCACCGCGCAGGCGCTGGATCGTTTTGTGGAGATGCGCGCCGCCGAGGGTGCCAAGATGAAGGCCGATGTGGAAAGCCGCCTTGTGTTTCTGGAAGAGTGTGTCGGCAAGGTGGAAGCTTTGAGCGCAGGCCGAGTAGAGAACTACACCAACCGCCTGTACGAAAAGCTCAAGGTCATCCTGCAGGATCGTGACATTGATGATGCCCGTGTGCTGACCGAGGCCGCCATCTTTGGCGATAAGACCGCCGTGGATGAGGAGACTGTCCGTCTGCGCAGCCACATCGCACAGTACCGCGATATCCTGCAGCTGGACGAGCCCGTGGGCCGTAAGCTGGATTTCCTGACGCAGGAGTTGAACCGCGAGACCAATACCATTGGCTCAAAGTGTCAGGATCTGGACATCACCCGCATCGTGGTGGATATGAAAGCGGAGATCGAAAAGATCCGTGAGCAGATCCAGAATCTGGAATAATATGTTGTGGAGGAGCCTATGAAACTCATCAACATCGGCTTTGGCAATATGGTCAGTGCGGGGCGCGTGGTGGCAGTCGTCAGCCCGGACTCTGCACCGGTCAAGCGTCTGGTGAAGGAAGCGCGGGAGCGCGGAATGCTGATCGATGCCTCTTACGGCCGCAGCACCCGGGCAGTGCTCATCATGGACTCCGATCATGTCGTGCTGTCCGCTCTTCAGCCCGAAACGGTGGCAAGCCGCGCCGCAGGGCAGGAGGGCAGAACATCAATGGAGGAAGAAGCATCTCATGGCGAATGATAAATTTCTGTTTGTAGTTTCCGGCGCAGCCGGTACCGGCAAGGACAGCGTGGTCAAGGCACTGCGCGAGGCACACCCCGAGATCGAAAAGACCGTCTCTGCCACCACCCGCGCCCCGCGCCCCGGCGAGCAGGAGGGTGTGGATTACTACTACCGCACCCGTGAGCAGTTCCAGCAGCTGCTGGAGAGCGATCAGGTGGTGGAGCACAACTTCTATAATGGCAATTACTACGGCACCCTGAAGTCCGAGGTGGAAAAGCGGCTGGAGGCCGGTAAGGTGGTCGTGCTGGTCATTGACGTGCACGGTGCTGCCAATATCCGCCGGATGTTCCCGGGCGCTACCACCGTATTCCTGCTGCCGCCCTCTGTGGAGGAGCTGGAGCATCGCCTACGCGGCCGCGGAACCGAGACCGAGGAAAGTATTCAGGAACGTCTCGCCACCGCCCGGCAGGAGCTGGCCGAGCAGGATAAGTTTACCGTAAAGCTGGTCAATAATCAGATCGAGCCTTGCGCAGCAGAGCTGTATCAGGTCATCTGCCAGCGTGCCGGGCTGCAGGGCTGAAAAATCAAGCGTTGAAGGAGTTGGACGAATGCCCAAAACGGTAGGTGTTGCCGTCAGCAATGCGACCTTCCATTTTGATAAGCTGTATACCTACGCCGTTCTGCCGGAACATCAGAATGCGGTGCGTCTGGGCAGCATGGTGCTGATACCCTTTGGCAAGGGCAGCCGCGCCCGCATGGGCGTGGTGCTGACCTGCGATGCCGAGCCGGAGCACTCCAAGCTGAAATATCTGTTCGATGTAGCCCCGGCCTCGGCCTGTCTGACCCCGGAGCTGCTGCGGCTGGTGCATTTCTTAAAGGAACGCACCTTCTGCACCTACTATGAGGCCGTCAAGGCGGTCATTCCGTATGGTGCGCAGTATAAGCCCGCCGTGGCGGCAGACGGTGTGACCCCGGTGCTGCAAAAGCAGCTTACCCGCCACACTGAAAACGCCTATAAGCTTGTGGGAACGCTGCCGCAAAAGCCAAAGCCTACGGCAAAACAGCTGGCGGCGGTGGCATTGCTGAGCGGCGGCCCTCGCGCCCTGAACGAGTTGGAGGATAAGGGTATCAGCCGCGCGGTGCTGGATAACCTGTGCACCAAGGGTGTGCTGGAATGCAGCAAGGTGAATAAGTCCATCGACCTGTACGCTTCCATCCCGCTCCGTAACGACCCCATCACCCTCACCGAACAGCAGCAGGCCGCCTACGATACACTGCTGCCCAAGTTAGAAGATGCCGCACCCCATTCGGCGCTGCTGTATGGTGTGACCGGCAGCGGCAAGACGCTTGTGTTTTTAAAGCTGATTTCCCGCTGTCTGGAGCTTGGCCGCAAGGCGCTGGTGCTGGTGCCGGAGATCAGCCTGACCCCGCAGATGATCCTGCGGTTAAAAGGGCAGTTCGGCCGCCGCGTGGCAGTGCAGCACTCCGCGCTCAACCACACTGAGCGCCTGCTGCAATGGCAGATGATCCAGGACGGCGGTGCAGATATCGTGGTTGGTACCCGCAGCGCGGTGTTTTCACCGCTGGAAAATATCGGCCTTATCATCATTGACGAGGAGCAGGAGCACACCTACCGGTCGGAATCCGCACCGCGCTACTCCGCCCACGAGGTCGCCCGGCAGCGTGCCGCCGAAAACGGCGCACTGCTGCTTCTGGCCAGCGCCACCCCCAGCACCGAGAGCTTTTACGCCGCCCAGAATGGCCGCACCCAGCTCGTCCGGCTCACCCAGCGCTACGGCGGCAACCCGCTGCCCAGCGTGCAGATCGTGGATATGCGGGCAGAACTGGCTGCGGGCAACCCCCGGGAGATCAGCCTTGCGCTGGAGGATGCCATCCGCCGCAATCTGGACGCAGAAAAGCAGACCATTCTTCTGCTCAATCGCCGGGGCTACCAGACCATTGCCCAGTGCGAGGACTGCCGCGAGGTGCTCAAGTGCCCCAAGTGCAGCGTGCCCATGGTGTACCACAAATCTGCCCGCAAGGTGCTGTGCCACTATTGCGGCTCCCAGCAGGAGCCGCCGCCCACCCTTTGCCCGGCCTGCGGCGGTAAATTGCAATACCGTGGCTTCGGCACTCAGAAAGCCGAAGAGGAACTGGCAAAGCTCTTCCCGGAGGCGCGGGTGCTGCGCATGGATCAGGACTCCACTGCCGCCAAGGACGCCCACGAAAAGCTGCTTGCCAAATTTGCAGCACATGAATACGACATCATGGTGGGCACCCAGATGGTGGCAAAAGGTCTGGATTTCGAGGACGTGACCCTTGTGGGTGTGCTGGGCATTGATTCGCTGCTGTTCGCGCAGGGCTTCCGTGCATACGAGAACGTGTTCAGCCTGATCACACAGGTGGTGGGACGCAGCGGCCGCGCAAAAGAGCCCGGCTTTGCCATCATCCAGACCACCGACCCGGACAATCCGGTGCTCACCCTTGCCGCCGCACAGGATTACGACGCCTTCTACGAGCAGGAGATCGCCTACCGCAAGCTGGGCCTGTATCCGCCCTTCTGCGGGCTGTGCGTCATCGGCTTTGCCGGTGCAAAGGAGAACGAGGTGGCGCGTGCCGCTGCCCGGTTCTCGGTGCTTTTAGGGCAGCAGGCTGCCAAGCAGCCGGATCTGCCCCTGCGCATTCTGGGTCCTACGCCCGGCAGCATTGAAAAGATTAACGATACCTACCGCTATAAGCTTACCGTCAAGTGCCGCAACGACCGCCGCTTCCGCGACCTTGTGCGTGCTGCACTGGCACTGTACGAAAAAGAAAAACTGCCGTCCAAGGCATCGGTCGTGGTAGACCTGCACTCGGATGGTGACATCTGAACGGTGGATTGTAAAATGGATAAAATACGCATTAATGATATTCTGAACTTTAGTAAAGAAGAAATACCAAATGTTCGCGTGAAATTCAATATTTACAATGGTTACGATGATCCGTTGGAACTTTATAAAACCGACCCGGATGAGGTAAATATCGACTGGTTTTTGTGGCGTGACCGCCGCCGCTATTTTAGTGTAGGACAAACGGCGATCTGCTTTTTAAAAATCGGAAATGATACATGGCTCATGACGTGTATCAAGACGATAACCGGGGAGAAAAAAGTTGATGAAATAAATGGCGGTGTTGGTTATGAGGCGCAGGATGATGCCCGTTACGGGAAATATTTCGGGCGGCTTGTTTTGCGTTATCATAATCCCTGCCGTACAATGGGGCGCACCTATGCGTCAGTAATGGACGAGTTGGAAGTTCTTGAGATTTTGAACGATCAGTTCACTGGCGAGGATTTTCCGGGTTATGAAAATGTACGGCTGAGTTATCGGCAATTGAAAAATGTGATCGACCGGCACCTTCCGGGATGGATCGCAGCGCTGCAAAACCAGAAAGCGGTCTATCTGATTACGGACAACAAGACCGGTAAATTATATGTTGGCTCTGCCACATCGCAAACAGGAATGCTTCTCCAACGATGGTCAAACTATATTGCTGATGGCCATGGTGGAAACGAAGCATTGAAAGAGCTCGTAAAAAAGCAGGGCTTCGATTATGTAAAAGAAAATTTCCAGTATTCTATCCTTGAAAACTATAATGCACGGATGGATGACGAATACATTTTGAGACGTGAGTCCTGGTGGAAAGAAACACTTCGGACAAGAGAGTTTGGATACAATAAGAATTAAAAGCTTGATTTGGAGGTACCATTATGGCTATCCGTAATATTGTTAAAGAAGGCGACCCCATCCTGAACAAGGTCTGCCGCCCTGTGACCAATTTTGATGACCGTCTGGCCACCCTGCTGGACGATATGCGCGAGACTATGATCGCCGCCGATGGCGTGGGTCTGGCTGGCCCGCAGGTGGGCATGATGCGCCGCCTGTTCGTGGTGTGGGACACCACCGATGCCCCGGAGGAGATCCCCGAAGATTACGAGTACAAGTTCATTGATTTCGTCAATCCCGAGATTCTTGCCGTTTCCGAGGAAGAGGAGACCGCCTACGAGGGCTGCCTGTCCTTCCCGGGGCATAACGGCGCTGTGACCCGCCCGGTCGCCGTCAAGGTGCGTGCACAGGACCGCAACGGCGAATGGTTCGAGTTGGAAGCCGACGGCCTGCTGGGTCGCTGCATCCAGCACGAGAACGACCATCTGGACGGCATCACTATCATGGAGTCCAGCGAGTACTTCTATGAGGATACCGAGGAAGGCAAAAAGGCCGCCCGCGAAGCGAAAGGAAACAACTGATGCGCATTTTATTCATGGGCACGCCGGATATTGCTGCCGAGTGCCTGAAAGCCCTGTATGCCGCCGGGCACGATATCTGTGCCGTGTACACCCGGCGGGATAAGCCGGTTGGCCGCAAGCAGGTGCTCACCGCACCGCCGGTCAAGGAGGTGGCTCTGGAGCACGGAACACCCGTGTTCCAGCCCCGCACCCTGCGGGACGGCAGCGAGGATGAAAACATCCGCGTTCTTGCCCCGGAACTGATCGTGGTGGTGGCCTATGGCTGCATCCTGCCGAAGTCCGTGCTGGAACTGCCCCGCTACGGCTGCATCAACCTGCACGTTTCGCTGCTGCCGAAGTATCGCGGCAGCGCTCCGGTGCAGTGGTCTGTGCTGAACGGTGACGCCGAGACCGGCGTTTCCATCATGCAGATGGACGAGGGTCTGGATACCGGCGATGTACTGTACTGCAAAAAGATTACCATCGACCCTGAGGAGACCAGCGGCGAACTGTTTGACCGTGTTACCGCTGTGGGTGCCAAAGCCCTGTGTGAAACCATTCCCCAGATCGCCGCAGGCACTCTGACCGCTGTGCCGCAGCAGCACGAAAACGCAACCCTTGCCCCCATGCTGAACAAGGAGATGGCAGAGTTCCACCTGACCGACACTGCCACCCATATCCACAACTGGGTGCGCGGCATGAATCCCTGGCCGGGTGCGTGGTTCATCACCTCCGGCGGCAAAAAGCTTAAGGTGATGTCCTGCCGCGTGGCTGCCGCCAATGGCGAAGCCCCCGGCACGGTGCTGGCCACAAAGCCCCTGACCGTAGCCTGCGGTGAGGGTGCTATCCAACTGCTGGAGGTCGTACCGGAGGGCAAAAAGCCCATGGACGGTACCGCCTTTGCAGCGGGTCTGCGCCTGAAAACGGGGGATAGCCTCTGATGGCCGCAAATCCGCGTGCGGCGGCAGTTGCCGCACTGGTACGGCAGGAGCAGGACGGCTTTTCCAATCTGGTGCTGGACGCAGAACTCAAGCGCCAGAAGCTGGAAGGCCGGGATAAGGCTTTTGCAAGTGCCATTTTCTACACCGTGCTGGAGCATCGCGGCACGCTGGACTATATTCTGGAGCAGTTTCTGCCCAAGGGTCTGGCAAAGCTGGATGCACCCGTGCGGGAAATTTTGCGTGCTGCACTGGCACAGGCACGCTATATGCAGGTGCCTGTCTCCGCTGCGGTGAACGAGGCGGTCAAGCTGACCCGCACCTTTAAAAAATCCAGCGCCTCCGGCCTTGTCAATGCTGTGCTGCGCAAGGCCTGCGGTTATGATTTAGACGCTGTCGTCTTTACAGACGAGATCCAGCGCCTGATGGTTTTAGGCTCTGCCGGGCGGGATGTGGCAGAATTTCTCCACAAAAATTACCCGGATGAAGCACTGGGCATCCTGACCTATCAGGCCGATGGCGGTTTGACCAGCCTGCGTGCAAACCCCCTCAAGGCCAGCGCTGCGAAACTGTGCGCGCTGCTTACAGAGCAGGGCACAGCAGAGGCGCGGCAGGGTATTGTGCCCGGCAGCGTGCTGGCACGATTTGCCGGCAGTCCGGCAGACAACGAGCTGTTCCGGCAGGGGTACTACCATGTGGAGGGGCAGGCCAGCCAGCTGGCAGCTCTCTGCGTGGGTGCAGCTCCCGGCGAGACGGTGCTGGACCTGTGCGCTGCCCCCGGCGGCAAGACGATTTTGCTGGCCGAGCAGATGCAGGGTGCAGGAGAGCTGTACAGCTGCGATGCAGCAGAGAACCGTGTGGGGCTGATCCGCACCGCTGTGGACCGCATGGGCTTTACCGGGGTGCATACCCTTTGTAATGATGCCACCAAGCCGAACCCTGCACTGCCCATGGCAGACCGCATCCTGACGGATGTGCCTTGCAGCGGCTTGGGCATTCTGGCAAAAAAGCCGGATCTGCGCTATAAAAAGCTGGAAGCTACCCGGCAGGCAGAGCTGCTTGCCACGCAGGCGGCAATTCTGGATACGGCTGCGGCACTGCTCAAGGCGGGCGGGCGGCTGGTCTATTCCACCTGCACCATCGACCCGGCAGAAAATCAGCAGCAGATCGCAGCCTTTTTGCAGCACCACCCGGAATTTGCGGTCTGCGCACCGGATGTGCCGCTGCCCGCCGGAATGACGGCAGGGGAGCACGGCTGCCTCTCGGTGCCCACCCGCACCGGCATGGACGGCTTTTTCCTGTGCGTGCTGCAAAAAGCCGCCGGAACACAATAAGCACGACCCTTGCGGGTCGTATCCTCTTATAGGAGAACAGAATGGAACAAAAACGCTGTATTTCTTCCCTGACGCTGGCAGAATTGACTGCTGAATTGAAAGCGCTGGGACAGCCGGGTTTTCGGGCAAAGCAGATCTTCCACTGGGTACACCAGAAACTGGTCACCGAGTTTTCTGCCATGACCGACCAGCCCAAGACCCTGCTGGCAAAGCTGGAAGAAACCTTTTATATCGCTGCACCGCAGATCGAGCGCCGTCAGGAGGCTAAAGACGGTACTGTGAAGTATCTGCTGCGCATGGCAGACGGCAACTGCATTGAGACTGTTGTTATGCGTTACCACTACGGCAATACCGTGTGCGTGTCCACGCAGGTGGGCTGCCGCATGGGCTGCCGGTTCTGCGCCTCCACACAGGCAGGGCGGGTGCGCAACCTTGAAGCAGGCGAGATCTGCTCCGAGATCTACACTGCCCAGAAGGATATCGGCGAGCGCATCTCCCATATCGTGCTCATGGGCATCGGCGAGCCACTGGATAACTTTGACGAAGTGATGCGCTTTTTGGAGAATATCACCTCGCCCGAGGGCGTCAATATCGGCATGCGCAATATCAGCCTTTCCACCTGCGGCCTTGTGCCTAAGATCGACCAGCTGGCGGAAAAAAAGCTGCAGCTCACCCTTTCCATCTCGCTGCACGCACCCACAAACCAGATCCGCAGCAGCATGATGCCGGTCAACGATGCCTACCCGGTGGAGCAGCTGATCCAGACCGTGCGCCGGTATCAGGAGACCACCGGCCGCCGGGTCAGCTTTGAATATTCCATGGTGCGCGGTGTCAATGATTCTGATGTCTGCGCAAAGCAGCTGGCAGACCTGATCCGGGGCATGGGTGCTCATGTAAATCTGATCCCCATCAACCCAGTGGACGGTAGTCCGTACTCCGCTACGGATGCAGCCAATGTGCGCAGATTCCAGCAAAAGCTCGAAAGCCTTGGCGTAAACGCCACGGTGCGCCGCCGCCTTGGCAGCGAAATCAGCGCCGCCTGCGGCCAGCTGCGCCGCGACGAAATGAACGGCAAGGCATAAATAGAGGGAGAAACCTATGAAACTTGCAGGAAAAACGGATGTAGGACGCGTCCGGCAGGACAATCAGGATGATTACCGTGCAGGAGAGCTGCCCGGCGATGCAGCATGGGCGCTGGTATGCGATGGCATGGGCGGCGCACGCGGCGGGCGTGAGGCTTCGCAGTGTGCGTGCAGCGTTATCGAGCGCTGCTTTCAGGAGCAGTACAGCCAGTGCATCCCCGGCGAAGAGGAGACTTTTTTAAAAAAAGCGCTGCTCAGCGCCAACCGCTATGTGTTCCAGAAGGCACTGCGGGAGGAGTCTCTGGCTGGAATGGGCACTACCGCTGTCTGCGCTCTGGTGCGCGGCGGCAAGGCCTATCTGAGCCACGCGGGCGATTCCCGCGCCTACCTCTACCGGGACGGTAAGCTGGCGCAGCTGACCCACGATCACTCCTATGTGCAGGAGCTTGTGGACTGCGGCACCATCACACAGGAGCAGGCAGATTATCTTCGCACCAAATATTTATAAGGGGGTGAGAACCCGTGATTGATTTTACCAACTGCCCAGTCAACCGCTTCCGCGCCTACGGCGGAGCCAATGGGAATAAAATCAATATCACCTATCAAGGACACAGTTATATGCTCAAGTTCCCGCCAAAGCCCAGCCGAAATCGGGATATGAGCTACAGCAACGGCTGCATCAGCGAATATATCGCCTGTCATATCTTTGAAATGTTGGGCTTTCGGACGCAGGAAACGCTCCTCGGAAACTATACGGACAGCCGCAGCAAAACAAAGCTGGTAGTTGCCTGTCGGGATTTTACAGAGGACGGAAAACGGCTCATCGAGTTTGCCCATCTGAAAAACACCTGCATCGACAGTGAGCAGAACGGTTATGGAAAAGAACTGTCCTCCATTCTGGAGGCCATCGAGGAGCAGAGTATTTATCCCTCCGATGAGCTGCGGCAATTTTTCTGGGACATGTTTATTGCGGATGCGTTCCTCGGAAACTTCGACCGGCATAACGGCAACTGGGGATTCCTGGTGGATGAGGAAAAGCAGCAGGCAGAGCTGGCGCCGGTCTATGATTGCGGTTCCTGCCTATACCCGCAGCTTGATTTGGAACGGATGAAAACTGTGCTGCAAGACGAAGCGGAAATCGATCAGCGCATCTATACCTTCCCAACTTCCTCTATCGAAGAAGGCGGGAAAAAGATATCTTATTTC
>OGIG01001834.1_pt1 | contig 11094 bp, 10 predicted proteins | sample 1571601 | NCBI WGS metagenome assembly OGIG01 (sample SAMEA2581953, study PRJEB24529) | metagenome | biome: Human gut stool | place: China | collected 2011 | reverse complement strand
GTTGACTCCATGTGTACAAGGTCGCATCCTGTCTGTACAGGAAATATATGCTCTCCAGAAAAAGTCATCACGGAGGGATAGGTAGAGTTATTTCTTATCACTAGAAATTGTCTATGAGTGGCATCATATAAAACGGCAGGAGCACATCCGTAACCACCATTAATATAGTTATCATCAAAACTAACACCGACAAAGGGAGCGGCTCTAAAATCTATTTTGCCGTCAATCTTATTGATAGGATATTCAAATACACTACCATAAACAGACCTATCGATACTATACACCTCATGTCTATCATCGACGATTACCAAACGATTACTCACAGAAAACATCGATAAATTCGAAGCAAGTAAATGAACTGCATCCGGGGTAATACCGAATCGCCATTTCAAACTATTGTCTTCACCCACTCGCAAATATTCAGGATCCATTACATAAGTATCATCATCAGTCACTAACATTGGGAATACTTCATTAACGCTATAATTATATAACAAACGCCTCGGGAATCCCGGCTTAAAAGGTTCATTTCCCCAAATATTATGAGCTATCAAGTCATCATTCTCATTTGAATTAAATATAATATCCATGCGAGATTTCCCATTTTCTTCACACAACACCATCCAACCTTCACTTGTCATAGATTTCACTCGCAACTGAAAAGGTGTCGACCAACAAATGCCTGTTTCTTTATCTATTATATTAAAAAAGCATGAGTAATCACCAGGTTTCAACGTTAATAACATATCTATCCGGCGTTCTGTAGAAAGCACCAAACTATCTACATGCTCAATTTTATTAAAATCAACTCCTTTAGGAATTGCCTTCCATAAATATTCATAATCTGCTTCATTAAAATCTTTTAATGTCGAATTAATTACAGGATCAAATGAAAGGCTATCGACAAAAGAGACTTTTGTATATAACTTACCCTTTTCCAAATTCTCTACAACCATCAATTCATTGATTTCCTTGTAGATATAATTACCTTTATCGTCCGAGCATGCCCCAAATTGCAACACACTCAACACAATTAATATATACTTAAATTTCATAGCATCAAATATTTAAACATTTAACCTTGAGAAGCAGCCCCCATCTCCATCGGCTTGCCATTCTCATCTTCTTGAGGATTATCTTGCAACCAACGGTGCATATATTTTCCTACAAACTTTAAATACCCTTCAGTCAATTTTGTCTTTACAAAATCTTCGCGGTCGATATTCATCACATCACAAATTAATGCAGTTTTTTTCTGCGACCAAACTCCAAAATATTTTATCCCATATATATTCCACCATGCCGGCATGGGAAAATTCTCATTCATCACAATGACGCGCTGATAATCAATAGGCCGTGTCTTGAAATTTACGCTATCGATTAGAATCGTAGCTTCTCGCGTGTAAATAAAACGAAGTTCAGGATTCTCTATCAATTTCACCACAAACCGCTTAGGATGCTTTATCAGGTCTTCTGTACGCAATAAATCTATACCAATAGAAGTTTCCGCTTGATTAGCAGACATCACATACTCAGTTGCAAATGCCTTAAAATCCACTCCTTCTATCGCCGACAAAGTATCTGTATCTGAATACACTTCAATGTTAAATTTACGGTCATAATTTGCAGTATTTCCATACAGACAAACTTTCAATTGAATTGATTGCATCTTTATATCGGAATTTTTTAACCCCCAAGCCACTCTAAGTGTATCAGAAAATATTCCCTCATCTGCAAAATAAATTCCGCTATCTCCTTCGTAAGTGTTGATATCCTTTTCACATGATACACAACTTACTAATATCAATAATAAAAATAATAGAGCTATGTATGAAAATGTAAGCGAGCAGCGTAAGCAGGAGTTGAATATTTTGAAAGTATGGGCGGAATGTGCCGGAGATACTTATTACTATTCAATGCCTCAATCCAGATTTGATAAGAATATGGAAGGTTGTGAGGAGGAAGAATTTTTCAAAGCATATTCCCGCCAACGAAAAATAGGATTGGAAGAATTTGCCAACGAAATATCAAGCCAAATAGCATCAATCCAACATTCGGAAGAATTGCATTATCTATTGGATGGTTACAACTATGATAATGGAAACTGGACTGTTATGCAATGTTTAAGCAACCCATGTTGTGATATACGTACCGCAAGAATGGTTTATTGGCTCATGAGCCCGGACTACTATTATGCCCAATATGGAGACCTTGAGCATGTTCCCGAATCTGATATAAATATCAAGAACTCCAAAGTATTGAAATTCATTGAGGGAAAAGCTCTATCACAAGGCTTTGCGCATGGGTTATCCTCTGAATATGAAGATGCGGAAGTACCCAAAACTAATGAGTATATAGGGAAGATTCCTGATTCTTTATTCGCGGATGGGAACTGATAGCACATGCTCCCGTAAGTTTAGTCCGTCCTTTTGTATATACATCCAAACTGGCTTAAACCTGTTTCCATCGGCAGCGAAGTATGTGCCCGGCGAAAAAGAGAAAGCGGCATTTCCTTTTTCGCCAGTTTCAAGGCTGGTGGCTATGGTGGTTGGCGGAGGAAATGGCAGGATGCCTACAGCCTTTCTTCCCCTTCCGCCAACTCTTTTGCGACTTTTCCAAACCGTTCGGTTTGTTTCTCCGATTCTTTTCGTACCTTTGGGGGCATGGAGGTTAGGATATACGCCCCGCATGGCGTGGGTTAGCGGAATGTCCGATGCTTGACAGGTGTTGTTGTCAATACATTATCAACAACGATTAAAGTTATAGACATGAAACATATACAAATGATAACAATGATGTGTGTGATTTGTTTAACGGCAAGTTGTACAACGCAAAAGGTTGCATATAGAGAAAGGTTTGAAGAAGCAAAAGGATATGCCCTTTATGCTTGCATCGCACACATGAACAAGTTTGTTGATAGTACATCAGTTATCAACAAAGATTATTCCGGCGAATATTTTGTTCAATTAAGCAGCTTATCGCTGGAAGAAATTATCGGAATTAAGGAATATGTGGATAAAGAATGTATGAATTATTGGAGCATATCACACAATCCGGAAGGTAATATGATTGCATATTCATCATGGAAATTCTATAACTCCAAAGACTTGGATAACTTTATCCGTAAGACATTAAGGAAAAATATCGGTAACAACGAAAGATAGCATCTGACGATGCTCCTTTCTAACCATTAAATCTCAAGTCATGATAGAAATTAGAGAACAAGATATTACTGAATTAAGAAGCCTTATACCGGAGACAGAACTTTGTTTCCCACGTAAGCAAGGTTATCAGAAAATCCAATTGGAAGCTATCAATGAATTACTTTCAACAAAGGATTTTAGGATTGTTCTGCATTGTGATTTTAGCGACTTCTGCAAAAATGAGAAGTTGATTTATAATCTTGATATTATTACTTACTTGCCTAATATAAAACAACTTCTTGTGGTAAACTATGAACAACCTTATCAGGTAATAAAAACTATGGATTTTTTGGCAAATACAAAATTGCTAACTCACTTTAGTATTTTGGGACATTTTGCTAAAAACATATCATTAGAGGCTATCAGCAATTTACCAAATTTACGTTCTCTCAGACTTGGGGATAGCGTTGGATTGAATAAGAGACAAACAGATATAATCAATACATTACCCAAATTAGAAGTGCTGTCTGTTAAAGAACTGGACGCTTCATTGTTGAAGTACAATGCTAATATTAGAATGTTAGAGATACATTCTAAACTAATCAATGGAAAGGTATTACCCGATAAATTTCCTAACATAGAATACCTTTATCTGAAAAGGCAGAATAAATGCTCTGACTTCTCATATATTTCTCGTTTTATTTATTTGAAAGCATTGATATTACATTGGATATATGACATACAAGCACTTCCTAATCTGACTATATTAAAAGACTTAGAAGCATTAGATTTGTATGGTTGTCCTAATTTACAATATGGTATTGAACAAATCTTTGAATTGAATAATTTAGTTTGTTTCCGTGCAACGGAATTGCAGAGACTAACAACTGAGAGTTTTGAAAGGCTCCTTCAATTACCTAAGATACAATCAGTCCATATCCATTTCAGAAAGAATAATGTCGAAAATGAAAAAATGGATAGAATGCTACAAAAATGTAATTTGAACAAAGTTTTTAATTACAGATACCTAACAAGAAAAGATAACCCCTAAACGGAGTTCCTTTTCAAACCATTATAAACAATTTGAGATTAACATTATGAACTGGTATATCTATTGGTATTTTACAATCAAGTATTTTTTCTGGGGATTACTTGGATATGGGCGAGCCGGAAATTACATCGGCGGATTGTTTTTCTATTTTCCATTTATCGCATTGATAATGCTGCTGATAGCACCATTTCATTTTATTAATGAGAACAAAATCGTTGTTTATATATGTGTTTCTCTTTTATTTATGTTTATAAATGAAATTGTATTTTGGGAAGACACAAAAAGATACCGAAGGTGGGACAATCACTACAGGAATAACAGCAACAACAAGAAAAGTTGGTTTTTTGTTGCTATTTCTGTAATAGGTACAATAAGCTGGTTTATCCTTCCGTTTCTGCTTAAAGATTATTATATCCATAGATAAATTAAGTTTATAACAAAATCGAGATGGCAACTAAATACATTGTTCTCACATACACAAAAAAACAGCGGAATGAAAGATTTGATGGAGAAATACTATAATATGATTTATTATTGTGCATATAAAATACTATTCTATTTTTTGTACAGACTTATTAATCCCTTTTATTGGCTTGGATTAAAGAAATGGAATAATAATTATATAAATCGTATTATATCAATTAGTAAAAAGATAGAGGCTGATGCGGCAGATAAAGGTATTAATACATGGATTTCAGTCTTGGCTATTATTTCTGTATATCGTATCAGCCTTTGGATAATTGCCGTTATATGTATTATCGGCATTCAGTTTTCAAGAATAAAAACTTTATTGATAACTGTATTAGAATCGGATTTTCTTTTTTTACTACTATGGGTAGTTCTCGGGGTAGTAGTATATCGTATCAATAATCATCTCTTGTTCAAGAAGGACAAATACAGAAAGTATTTCAAGCAATTCGACAAAGAGAGAAAATATGTGCAATATTATGGTATCTATGTGATTTCCATAATTATACAGTTTGCAACGTTCTATATATTACTCAAAAGCTTATAAGACAACAATAATATGATAGAAATAAAACAGTGGGGAAAGATTATAATCTGGTTATGGAACAAGTATGTGAAGAAAACTGCCATTCCTTACAAGGAGATTGATTTCCATTATCCGGATTGGGTCTTTTACCTGACAGGTCTTGTCTTTTGTGGAATTGCACTGGGTATCATCCTGTTTTATTTTGCATTCTGGAGAACATAATTCATTAAATATATATGAGTAAAGAAAGGAAAAGAAGCGTATAAATAATGGCGATATATGAATATAGTTCACAGAGTATTTGGATATTTATGGTATAAGACAGAACGCTTAACCCGATGGATGGACACAAGTACGTATTCATGGAATGTTCCGAGTGTATTAAGTCTTGTATTTCTGCTTTATGGAGTAGATATCGCCTCGATTTATTGGGCGACTACAAGCACTAATCCGGCTCCGTTTATTCTGCTTGCTCTGCTCGCCTATCCTGTTGTATGGATAATTCTGTACGCTTATTATCATTATAAACGACGGTATTTGAAAATCCGGCAAGATAAATCGTATGAGAAATATTCCAGCATTTGGGCTATCCTGTTTTTGCTGTTTCCGTATGTCTTTTTGATTATTTTCGCACTTTGGTTACAATGATACTGTTCAATAAACTTTTGGGATATTGGAGTCGAATTGAGATAATGGCGGATGCTCCACTCGGAAAAGCCGTCATCAATGACACTTTTTTCGAGTAGGCTTGCCAGACTTGAAGAAAGAAACCTTATCTTTGTAATCGAAAACTCTGTCACTTGGTGACATAAATTTCGATTAGCATGAAGCATATAGAACGAAGAAAATACTTGGATGAACTCGTTTCCTTGCGGAACAACGGTATGATTAAGATTATAACCGGGATGCGCAGGTGTGGCAAGTCGTACTTGCTCTTTGAGATATTTACCTCGTATCTGGAAAGCAACGGCATCGCCCCAGACCATATCATAAAGGTGGATTTGGAAGATTACAGGAACCGTGCCATGAGAAATCCGGACAACCTTTATGCCTATGTGGAAAGCCGCATCACGGACGGAGATATGTATTACATCCTATTGGACGAGGTACAGATGCTCGACCAGTTCGAAGATGTGCTGAACGGCTTCCTTAGAATACGCAATGCGGATATTTATGTAACGGGTAGCAATGCGAAATTCCTGTCCAAAGACATCATTACGGAATTTCGGGGGCGTGGCTTCGAGGTAAAAATGTACCCGTTGAGTTTCAGCGAGTATATGTCCGCCTATCCCGGAACGGTACAGGCCGGATTTAACGAATACATGCTGTATGGCGGGCTTCCGCAGATTCTGTCCTATCAAACGGAAGAACAAAAGGTGCGCTTCCTGAAAGCCCTGTTCGACGAGACCTACCTGAAGGACATCAAAGAGCGTTACGAGATACGCAAGGATGACGACCTGGAGGAACTCATCAACATCATGGCATCGGGCATCGGCGCGCTGACCAATCCGAACAAGCTGGCAAACACGTTCCAAAGCGAGAAGAAATCGCCCCTGTCCAGCGATACCGTCAAGAATTACATTGATTACCTCTGCGATTCGTTCCTGATAGAGAAATCCACCCGCTACGACATCAAAGGGAAACGCTACATCAATTCCCCCTATAAGTATTACTTCATGGACTTGGGGCTGCGCAACGCACGGATTAACTTCCGCCAGTCGGAGAAAAGCCATCTGATGGAGAACATGGTTTATAACGAACTGCGGATACGTGGCTTCAATGTGGATGTAGGCGTCGTCCCCGTTGTCCGCCGAGGTGAGGACGGGAAACAACACCGCTCCAGCCTTGAGGTCGATTTCGTCTGCAACCTGGGAAGCAGGCGGTATTACATACAGTCGGCCTACCGGATGGAATCCGACGAGAAGATAAGGCAGGAACGGGCTTCCCTGTTGAGAGTGGACGATTCTTTCAAGAAGATTGTTATTACAAAAGATATTGTACAGCCGTACTATGATAACTATGGTATTTTGACCGTGAATATCTATGATTTCCTTCTTGACCCGCAAATTCTTGAAAAATAGTACAATAATAATCGAAAATAATAAAATCAATGTAACACTTATATTAAGTGGTAAAGAATTTCTAGAAGGCAATAAATTTAACGAAATATTTGCCGAAACATTAGAAAACATATATGGTAAAAAATATGCAATAGAATATAAGGAAGAACTTTCTGGAAATAATGAGTATAAGCAAAAACAAGAGAAACTAGAACAAGATGAAATAATCAACTTGACAAAAGACAACAAAGAAGTAAGTAGTGAAGCAAAACAGCCAAAGCCAGTTAAACAAAATTATAGTAATAAACAATATCAAAATAATAAGGCTCCGGCAAAAGAAGCACCAAATATGCCACCGCCACCACCTCCACCACCAGAAGAAAAAAATGGAGAAACGCCTTTAATATATGGAAGAAACTTAAATTTAAAAGACCCTATCTCGAAAATTCAAGATATATCTGTGGACAGTGGTAATGTTGTAATAGAAGGAAAAATATTACAAGTTGAATTAGATGCAAAAGATGATGACATCAATCTAGGAATAAAAGTAAGAGAATTAAAAACAGGGAAACAATTAATTATATTTAGTGTATATGATGGAACAAATACAATTGATTGTAAGATATTTGCAACAGCAGAAAGAGCTGACGGAATAAAAAAGAGATTAAAGAATTGTGCAAAAATTAGAATTGCAGGAACAGCTCAATTTGACCCATATGCAAAACAGCTAGGAGTGTTAGTCAACACGGCAATAGAAATGCCAGAAGAAAAGAAAAATGCAAGAACAGATAATGCACCAGTAAAGAGAGTAGAATTGCATATGCATACTCAAATGAGCACAATGGATGGAATAACACCAACTAAGAATCTGTTAAAGAGAGCAATGAAATGGGGAATGAAATCTATTGCAATCACAGACCATGGAAGTGTACAAGCATTCCCAGATGCACACAAAATGTTAGGTGTTAATAATCCTGATATGAAGGTTCTATATGGAATGGAAGCATATTTAGTACCAGACAAAGTGCCTTGTGTATCAAACTCAAAAGGACAAAGTCTTGATACTACATACTGTGTACTAGACCTAGAAACAACAGGATTTTCTTTTAGAACAGAAAAGATTACAGAAATAGGAATAATGAAGGTTAAAAATGGAGAAGTCATTGATGAATTTGAATGCTTTGTAAATCCAGAGAAGCCTATTCCACAACGTGTTGTAGAGGTAACACACATAACTGATGATATGGTAAAAGATGCAGAAACTATAGACAAAGTACTACCAAAAGTATTAGATTTTATTGGAGATAGTGTAATAGTAGCACACAATGCAGATTTTGATGTTGGATTCTTAAAATATAATGCAAAGCAGTTAGGTCTATCTTTAGAAAACACATACTTAGATACATTACGACTTGCAAAAGAATTATTCCCAGATTATAAAAAATACAAACTTGGAGTAATTGCGGAAAACCTTGGAATAGAAGTATTAGTAGCACATAGAGCATTAGATGATGTTGACACAACAGTTAAAGTATTTAAAGTTATGATAGAAAAGCTAAAAGCAAAAGGTGCAGAAACTCTTGATGATATAGAAAATGTATTTGGCAATACAGTAAACTATAAAAAGCTAAAAAGCTTCCACGCAATAATACTTGCAAAAGATTATGTTGGATTAAAGAATCTATATAAACTAGTATCAATATCACACTTGGATTATTTCTATAAAAAACCATTAGTGCTAAAATCAATATACCAAAAGTATTCAGAAGGACTAATATTAGGTAGTGCCTGTGAGGCAGGAGAGCTATATCAAGCAATAGAAATGGGTAAAGATGATGAGGAAATCGAAGCAATAGCAAGAGATTACGATTATCTAGAAATCCAACCAACTGGAAATAATATGTTCTTAGTAAGAAATGGTGTAGTGCCAAATGTAGAGGCACTTCAAGACATAAATAGAAAAATAGTTGAATTAGGTGAAAAACTTGATAAACTAGTAGTTGCAACTTGTGACGTGCATTTTATGGATCCAGAAGATGAAATATATAGAAGAATATTAGAGGCAGGACAGGGGTATGCAGACTGCGACTTACAAGCACCATTATATTTGCGTACAACAGAAGAAATGCTGGAAGAATTTAGCTATTTGGGCGAAGAAAAAGCTTATGAAGTAGTTGTAACAAACACAAATAAAATTGCAGATATGTGTGAACAAATAAGCCCAATTTCTCCAGAGAAATGTCCTCCATATATCAATGACTGTGAGAAAACAATTAAAGAGATAGCATATAACAAAGCACACGAATTATATGGAAATCCTCTACCACAAATAGTAGAAGAAAGATTAGATAAAGAGCTAAACTCTATTATAAAAAATGGATTTTCCGTTATGTACATCATAGCTCAAAAGTTAGTTTGGAAATCAAATGAAGATGGATATATAGTAGGTTCCAGAGGATCTGTTGGTTCATCATTTGTTGCAAATATGACAGGTATAACAGAAGTAAATTCACTACCACCACATTATAGATGTCCAAATTGTAAATATTCTGACTTTACAGATTATGGATTCAAAAACGGATTTGACTTACCAGATAAAGATTGTCCGAAATGTGGACACAAATTAGCAAAAGACGGAATAGACATCCCATTTGAAACATTCTTGGGATTTAATGGAGATAAAGAGCCAGATATAGACTTAAACTTCTCAGGAGAATACCAGGCAAAAGCTCACAAATATACAGAAGTAATATTTGGAAAAGGAACAACATTCAAAGCTGGAACTGTTGGTACAGTAGCTGGTAAAACAGCGATGGGATATGTTAGAAAGTACAACGAAGAAAGAGGAATACCAATAAACAACTCTGAAGTAATAAGAGTTGCACAAGGCTGTACAGGAATAAAAAGAACAACAGGACAGCACCCTGGAGGAATTATAGTTGTACCCAAAGGTAGAGAAATATATGAGTTTACACCAGTACAACATCCAGCAGATGATCCAACATCAGACATAATAACAACACACTTTGATTATCACTCAATAGACCAAAACCTATTGAAGTTGGATATTCTAGGACACGATGATCCTACAATGATAAGAATGTTATTTGATATAACAGGACAAGATCCAACAAAAGTTCCTTTAGACGATAAAGAAACAATGTCAATATTTAGTTCAACCGAAGCTTTAGGAGTTACACCAGAACAAATACATAGTGAAGTAGGAAGCTATGGAGTACCAGAGTTTGGAACAAAATTCGTTAGAGGAATGTTAGTAGATACAAGACCAAAAACATTTGAAGAGTTAATTCGTATATCAGGACTATCACACGGTACTGATGTGTGGTTGAACAATGCTCAAACATTAATAAATGAAGGAACAATAAAACTGGACGAAGCAATATGTACTAGAGATGATATAATGATATATCTAATAAAAGAGGGATTACCACCACAAAAGGCCTTCAAAATAATGGAGTTTGTACGTAAAGGAAAACCATCAAAAGATCCAGAAAAATGGAAAGAACACGAAGCAACAATGAGAGAATACAATATCCCAGAATGGTATATAGGATCTTGTAAAAAGATAAAATACATGTTCCCAAAGGCACACGCAGCGGCATATGTTACAAACGCATTTAGAATAGCGTGGTTCAAAGTTCATATTCCAAAAGCATATTATGCAGCATATTTTACAATAAGAGCAGATGCTTTCGACAGTGATATAATGTGCCAAGGAGTAGAGAGAGTAAAAAATAAAATGAAAGAAATAGAACTTGCAGGCAAAGCAGCAACTAAAAAAGACCAAGATACATATGGTGTATTAGAAATAGTATTAGAAATGTA
>OGIG01001829.1_pt1 | contig 11120 bp, 9 predicted proteins | sample 1571601 | NCBI WGS metagenome assembly OGIG01 (sample SAMEA2581953, study PRJEB24529) | metagenome | biome: Human gut stool | place: China | collected 2011 | reverse complement strand
GCCCCGACGATAGAAATTGATACGGGCAGGCTTCGACTTTCTGAGAGGCGCCACCCATGCCCTGGCACAGAAGCGACGCGATCAAGCCTGTCAGCACGTCCCCGCTCCCGCCCTTTGAGAGCGCCGAGCAGCCGCTCGTGTTGACGAGCATCCGCCCGTCCGGCAGCGCAATGCGCGTCCGGTGCCCCTTGAGCACCAAGATACAGCCGTGCTCGCAGGCAAAGCGGTTCGCAAGCTCTGTCCGTTCGCTCGACGCGATCTCCCGGAGCGTCCGGTCCGTCAGGCGCGCAAATTCGCCGTCGTGCGGCGTCAAAATCGTCACGCGTCCGCGGCGGACATCCAGCTTTTCCGTGCAGCCCTGTAAGGCGTTCAAACCGTCGGCGTCCAGCACCAGCGGCTCTTTCACCTGCCACAAAAGCGCGTGGACGAGCTGCTCTGTCTCTTTTCCGCGGCCAAGGCCGGGACCGAGCGCTAAAACATCACAGCCTTTGAGCTTGTCCTGCATCTTGTCGAGCGCGGCGAGACAGAGCCTTCCGTCTGTCTCCGGCAGCGGGAACGGCATTGCGCTTACGCACTTTTGCGCCTCAACCGCCCAGATGCTCTCCGGCACGCCGAGATACACGAGCCCGCAGCCCGAATGCACCGCCGCGCTCGCCGCCAGATACGGCGCGCCCGTATAGCCCACGCTGCCGCCGAGGACTAAGAGCTTGCCGAAGTCGCCCTTGTGCCCATCTTCTTTGCGCGGCGGCAGGAGCGTCTTGGCATACGCGCGGTCGACGATCGTTTCACGCATCGCAGTTTTCCTCCGTCAGTTCGAGTTTTTTCGCGCGCGGCAGCTTCTTGATGGCGGCCTCGCGCCGCAGCGCCGCGCCCTTGTCGCTGCATTGCTCGCGGTACACGACCGCGACAGGCGGGTGCGAGCGAGTGTACTTCGCCCCGTGCCCGCTCTTGTGCATGGCAAAGCGCTTTTCCACGTCTGAGGCAATGCCGGTGTAGAGCGAGCCATCCTCGCAGCGCAGCATGTAGACGTACCAGTCCATCTCAACACTTGAGCACGCCCGTCGTGCGCAGCGCGTTATAGAGCGCCGCCGCAGCCTGCTCGCGCAGGATGGGGACCTTGGGCTCGATATCTTCAAGGCTCATGCAGTACATATTCACAGCATCGCCGTTTTCATCGAACACGGAATTCGTCAAAAGCTCCGCGCTGCGGATGGCCCAGTGTGAAAAGCTCTTATACTTCGGCAGCGGCTGCAAAATGGCCAGCGGGTTCTTGTCCAAAAATTCCCGCGCATCCAGATTCACGAATTCCACGAGCCTGCCCAGCACCGTAATGAATTCCTCCTGTGTTATCGTCGCGTTCGGGTCGAATTTTCCCCCGCCCACGCCGGAGACAAGGCCGATGGCCGCCATCGCGTTCACAGAGGGCGCGTACCAGCTCCCCTTGGCAACGTCGGTAAAGTACCCGTCCGCCGTGGAGTAGAGGTCAAGCGCCTGCGCGAGCAGCGCACAGACCTCCGCGCGCGTCATCGTCGCGCCGGGGCGGAACTTGCCGCCATCGCCAAAGACGATGCGGCTCGCCGCAAGCGAATCGATCTCCTGCGCGTACTCGCTGTCCGCCACGTCGGAAAAGTCGAGCGCGGACGATGCGGCAAAGCCGCACTTTTCGCGCGCCTGCGCGAGCGTGAGCTTCCTTTCGCCGCCGTTTTCGCCCCAGTAAAGCACGGCGTCCGGCGTCAGCGCCGCCAAAATGGCCTCAAGCGCGGCGGAAGAGCTCTCCTTCGCTGCGGGAATGTTGATGTAAAAGTCGCAGCCGTTCAGCACCAGGCGGAGATACGCGCTGTCTTTCGTCTTCTCGCCGCTCAGCAGGCGCGCCGCCGCAACGGCCTGATCCTGCGGGATGTAGAGCGTCGGCACCACGCCGATGCGGTCGGTCGTGTTGCCGCCCGCGCAGTAGAAGCGGTACGCCGTCACCTTCACGGCGTCGCCGTGCAGATACGGGCAGTTCGACTCATCGTATAGGACCTGCGCCACGCCCTTGCCATAGCTGCGCGTGCCGATGACGATGCCGCTGCCCGTGCCGAGCACGCCGCCCGCAAAGATCTCCGACGCGCTGGCACTGCCGCTGTCCATCAGTACGATGGCGGGCTTGTCCGTCAGGTCTTTGCCCGAATAGCTCTGCGCGGTACTCTCGCCATCCTGATCGACAAAGTAGATGAGGTCTCCCTCGCCCGAAAACGCGCCGAGCGCCGACACCGCCGCGGAGGTCAGCCCCCCGCCGTTGCCGCGAAGGTCGACGATCCACGCGTGCACAGCGCTGTCATTCCCGCGCACGCCCTCTTGAAAATACGTCCCCGTCTGCGTGCCGAAGCTGTCGCAGTCAATGTAGCCCACGCCGCCCGTGACCGAGACGGTCGTATTCGTCTGCGTGACGAGCGCGCGCGTAACGGTATAATCCGCCTGCGTGCCGTCCGCGTGGCGGACGGTGATGGTCACGCTCGTCCCCGCTTCGCCGAGGAGCTTGGCGCGGTGCTCCGCGCCGCCCGGCGCGCAGGACTCGCTCTCAATGGCGATGATAATGTCGCCCGCGGCAAGGCCCGCCTTCTCCGCGCCGCCGCCCTTGAGGACGGAGACGATGCGGATGCCCTCGGGCACATAGGTGATCTCCGCGCCGATGCCGGCGAAGCTCACATCACCCTCGACGCCCTGCAAAAACGCCTGATACTCCTCCGCCGTCATGTAGTACGTGTAGTCGTCCGTGTAGGAAAAGAGCTCGTCGAGCGACTTCGCGTCCTGCGCGGCGCGCGGCAGCTTATCAACATAGCTGCGCTGCAAAATATCGTAGGCCTCCTCCACGCTGAGCGCCTGCGCACCGGTCGTTATTGTCATCGCCGCGACGCAGCAGAGCGCGCCCAGGCGGAACAGTCTCTTTTTCATGCCCGATTCTCCTTTGTTCGGCAGTTTTCTCCATTATACCGTGCCCGCGGCAAAAAGCAATCGCAAATCCCGCCGCTTCTCCCGCCTTGCCAAGCGGGCGAAAATAGGCTATACTGTCAGCATAATGAGAAATTTTTGCTTTTTGGAGGATCTTATGGACGAGCAGAAGACCACCGGCACCCTTTATATCGTCGCAACGCCCATCGGCAACTCGCGCGACATGTCCGAGCGCGGACGCGAAATCCTGTCCACCGCCGACATCATCGCCGCCGAGGACACCCGCCGCAGCGTGGTGCTGCTCAACAAGCTCGGCATCCGCGGCAACAGTCTGAGCGCCAACCACAAGTTCAACGAATACGGCAAGGCGAAGTGGTTCATCGAACAGCTTGCCTCCGGCAAGGACATCGCCGTCATCACCGACGCGGGCACGCCCTGCATCTCCGACCCCGGCAACGAGCTCATCCGCGCCGCGGTCGAAAACGGCATTCGCGTCGTCGGCGTGCCCGGCTGCTGCGCCGCGGTCAACGCGCTATCGATCTCGGGCTTTGACCTCTCGACCTTTTTCTTCTATGGCTTTTTCCCGCGCGAGACGGCCGACCGCCGCCGCGTGCTGATGATGATGCGCAAGGGCGACACCGCAACCTACGCCTTTTACGAATCTCCCAAGCGCATCATGAGCGTCATCGACTTCTTCATCGAGGAAAACGCGCAGCTGCGCCTGTGCCTCTGCAACGACATGACAAAGCTCCACGAGATGACCTTCCGCGGCACGCCCGAGGAGGTCAAGGCTCAGCTCATCGCCAAAGAGTCCTACGAAAAGGGCGAATATGCCCTCATTGTCGAGGTCTGCGATGACTACCGCCTGCGCGAGGTCGAGCACATCACCTCGCCCGAGGCGCTGCTCGTCGACTGCATGGTGCGCAGTGACTGCACGGCCAAGGACGCCATCAAAATGCTCCTCAAGGACGAGAACAACACCTACAGCAAAAACGAGCTGTACGCCGCGCACCTTGCGCTCAAAGAGAGGTTCGGCGCATGAGCATCGTTCTAAGCGACCTTGCCGAGCGCCTCGACACGCTCACCAAGCTCGTCCTCGCCGAGCCGGTCGCGCGCATCGGGCACTCGCGTGTCACCGTGCGGCCGCTCACTCTGCGCGGCAAGGCCTTCTTTCAGCTCGAATACCAGCAGGGGCAGAAGGTCGCGCACCGCAACGTCGCGCGCGGCGCGCTGCTCGAAACGTTCGAGCAGGAGCTTGACGGTCTGTTCCGCTCTGTCACACTCTGCACCGAAACGGAGACGCGCCAGTACGTCCGCAAGACGAACGGCGCGTACAAGTGCACGGCCAAGTCCGGCGCGGCCCGTGCCGCCGTGACCGCCTCGCACAACCGCAAAAAAGAGTACATTTTGCAGGAGGGCGAGAACATCCCCGCCCTCGTCGACCTCGGCGTGTTCACGCCGGACTTCAAGATCGTCAAGGCAAAGTACGACAAATATAAGCAGATCAACCGCTTCATCGAGCTGGTGGACGACGCGTTCCGCGCCTACGGCCGCGACGAGATCACGATTCTGGACTTTGGCTGCGGCAAATCGTACCTCACGTTCGTGCTGTACTACTATTTCGCCGTCAAGCGCGGCGTGCGCGCCAAGATCATCGGCTATGACTTAAAAGAGGATGTCGTCGAGCACTGCAATGAGGTCGCCGCGCGCTACGGCTATTCAGATCTTCACTTCGTCGTGGCTGATGTTACGCGCGATGTGCTCTACAGCGAGCACATTGACATGCTTGTCACGCTCCATGCCTGCGACGTCGCGACCGACTACGCCCTGCACTACGCCATCTCCCGCGGCGTCGAGCACATCTTCTCCGTCCCCTGCTGCCAGCACGAGGTCAATAAGACCATCCAAAAGGGCGGCGATTTCGACATTCTGCTCTCCCACGGGCTGTTTCAGGAGCGCTTCTCGGCGCTGCTGACCGACGCCATCCGCGCAGCGGTCCTGGAGGACGAAGGCTACGACGTCGACGTCATCGAGTTCATCGACTTCGCCCACTCGCCCAAAAATCTGATGCTCCGCTGTCACCGTACCGGCCACCGCGGCACCAAAAAACTCACCGAGTCCCGCCGTCTCCGCGACCAATACGGCTTTGAGCAGACTCTCCTGTCGCTCGTCGAAAATGGCAGAAAATAAGCCTCGCAGAGTTTTTACCCGCAAGGGGTACGCGGCATCCGTAAAGCAGCAAAGCTGCTAACGGCTGCCCAGGCGTCCGCAGACGCGAAATAAATTAAAATCGTTTTTCTGACGACAGAAGGTGAATTGTCGCAAAGCGGCAAGAGAAGCCGCCCTGGGGCGTGCGCGTCAGAAAAACTCTTCTCACTCCGCAAACGTGCGCGCCTATGGCGCGTGCGCTGCCGCGGAGTGCAATCTTTCTCAAAAAAGAGGGACGCAGTTTTCAACTGCGTCCCTCTTTTTTGAATATTTTTTTATTGCGCCGTGCGCACCGTGTCGAGCGAGCGGTTCAGCAGGTTCACGACCGGCGGAGCCACAAACACCATCAGCACCGCCGTAGCCGCGCCGGAGATGATACGCACCACCAGGCCGCCGAAAACATAGGCGTAGCTGTAGTAGTTGTAGATCACACTGTCGATATACATCGCTCCCGTGTTGAGCGCCGTCACGACCAGCGCCGTGCCGATCAGCGCAAGAGTGAGCTGACCGCTGGAGAACTTGTAGCCGCAGTGCTTGGCATACACGCCGACGAGCAGGCCGCGCGCTGCCTGCGGCAGGATCCACAGGATCGTGGTCGCGGTCACGCCATAGGTGAGAAGCTGACCCATGAATGCGCCGAGAAGACCGACGAGCAGGCCGCCGACCGGACCGTAGAGCATCGCGCCCACGATGACGGGCAGCGACGCGACGGAGATGTTGATCCAGCCAAGGCGCACCGTGCCGGCAAAGTTCAGCACGACATAGACGGCGGTCAGCATGGCGATGGTGACCATTTTGCGCGTGGACATGGCCGAGGACTTCCACGTGAAGACCACTGCGGCGATGAGCACGAGGGCGACCGCGATGATGATCGTCCACATGATAGGGGAAAGCGCTTCGATCTGAAGGGACATTGTGAGGACCTCCTTTTTTCATAAAAAGATCTTCCCGCGGCTGCGGTGCCGCGCGGAACGGCTTGATCCGGTGAAAAAAGAAAACACCTCTCCCTCCGGATGGCAGGAACCACGCGGAGGAGAGGCCTCACTTAAACTCTCTTCTGAGTGGCAAGCGGATGCGGAAACCATACTGCAAACCATGGGTTTTTCGTCCGCGGGCAACTTCCCATCCCAACGGCACTATTCGCTCTTCGCGTAAACACATGGTTTCCTACTCTGCCGATGCATAAAGCTCTTCAAAATTTAAACTTCATGCAGGCACAGCATAGCAGACTGCACAACGCACGTCAATCCCTTTTCGACCCTTTTTGCACACTTTTACGTTTTTAAGGTGATATTCCTCTTTTCCCTAATAAATTCAGTCCCTCCAAGGCCCGGTTTTCCTTGACAGGGCCTTACTTTTTTTGCTATTCTAAGATGTGAGAGAACCGGCATAAGTTCGCACTTTTCAGCTTAGCCGCCGGTAATATATCAATCGACTGAAAAATCAGAGGAGGAACACGCACCATGATCAAAGAAACCATGGAATTCCTGTCCCAGTATGACCCCGAAGTCGGCGCCACTATTGAGAAGGAGTATCACCGCGAGCAGCGCAACATCGAGCTGATCGCCTCCGAAAACATCGTCTCCCCGGCTGTCATGATGGCTATGGGCACGTGCCTGACCAACAAGTACGCCGAGGGCTATCCCGGCAAGCGCTACTACGGCGGCTGCTACTGCGTCGACGAGACCGAAGAGATCGCCCGTCAGCGCGCCTGCAAGCTGTTCGGCGCTGAGCATGCCAACGTCCAGCCCCACTCCGGCGCTTCCGCCAACCTGGCCGCGTTCAAGGCTATGCTCCAGCCCGGCGACACCTTCATGGGCATGAACCTCGCCCACGGCGGCCACCTGTCCCACGGCAGCCCGGTCAACATCTCCGGCCAGTACTTCCATCAGGTCCCCTACTCCCTCAACGATGAGACCGAAATGATCGACTACGACGAGGTCTACCGCATCGCGCAGGAGTGCAAGCCCAAGATGATCCTTGCCGGCGCTTCCGCCTATCCCCGCAAGATCGACTTCGCCAAGTTCCGTGAGATCGCTGATTCCGTCGGCGCTTTCTTCATGGTCGATATGGCCCACATCGCCGGTCTCGTCGCCGCTGGCGTTCACGAGAGCCCCGTGCCCTATGCCGACGTTGTCACCACCACCACCCACAAGACCCTGCGCGGCCCCCGCGGCGGCATGATCCTGTGCAAGAACGAGATCACCAAGAAGAACATCGAGACCGGCGAGATGGAGACCATCAACCTGGCCAAGAAGATCGACTCCGCCGTGTTCCCCGGCACCCAGGGCGGCCCGCTCGAGCACATCATCGCTGCCAAGGCCATCTGCTTCGGCGAGGCGCTCAAGCCCGAGTTCAAGGCCTACGGCGAGCAGGTCGTGAAGAACGCCGCCGTCCTCGCCGACGGCCTGATGAAGGAAGGCTTCCGTCTCGTCTCCGGCGGCACGGACAACCACCTGATGCTCGTTGACGTCCGCAACTTCAACATCACCGGTAAGGAGATCGAGCGTCGCTTGGACGAGTGCTTCATCACCGTCAACAAGAACGCCATCCCCAACGACCCCGAGAAGCCGTTCGTCACCTCCGGCATCCGCGTCGGCACCCCCGCTGCCACCACCCGCGGCCTGAAGGAAGAGGACATGAAGGAGATCGCCCGCATCATGGGCATGGTCGCCCGTGACTTCGAGGGCAATAAGACCGCCGCGCAGGAGGCCGTCGTCGCCCTGACCAAGAAGTACCCCATCTACGAATAAGCGTAAGACAGCCGAAGAGGTCCCGGAAACGGGACCTCTTCTTTCCTATGCCAGCACGGTTTCGGCAAAGCCCGCGGCGAAGAGCCGCGCGGCGGCAAGCGCCTCGTCGAGCGAGTTGCCCGCCGTGCCGACCTCGATGAGCAGAGAGCCGGTCGTGACCTGTTGGTTGTAGCGCGAGTTGCGCACCGTGACGGGACGCATGAGCGTGGGGTATTTTGCGTACAGCGTCTCCTGCACGGCGCAGGCGAGCTTGAGGTTCTCGCGCCAGTCGGGGTGCTCCAGCCCGCCGCCGGACGAGCCGATGACAAATTCCAGCTGAGCGGCCCCCGGCTCCTCGGCGCACAGGAGCTTGTAGTTGTTGCCCTCACTGTCGGCTACGGCGTCGCGGTGAACGTCTAAAATGTAGAGGAGCGAGGGATATTCCGCGCGGTATTTCTCAATGGCGGCGAGCGAGCGGTTGTACGCGCCGGAATAGTTGGGGTAGTCGTAGAGCTCGCGGTCGTGGAGCACGCCGAGACCGGCGTCCGTCAGGACGCGGGCGATCTCGTCGCCGACGCGGATCATGTTCTTTTCTTTTTCGAGCGTGCGGTGGTCGTCGCTCGCCTCGTACTCCTCCCCTGCCGGCATGGTGTAGGCCTCCGTGCCGTGCGTGTGGACAATGAGCACCTGCGGGCCGTCGGCGGGACATTCCGCTGCGGCGGGCGCTCCCGTGAGCTGCGAAGCGTCCAGCGTACATTTTGAACCGTTATTGATGCAGACGTTCCCCAGCACCGTATAGCCGCTCAGGTCGCCGACCCGGAGCGTGCGGGACGGCACGCCGTTGTCCGCGCCGCGCGGAACGGTCTCCCCCGTCTGTGCGTCGGAAAGCGTTGTGCCCTCGTGATCCTCGGTGTCGGGCTTCGTTTCGTCGGGCGGGAGCTGCAGCTCGCTCGACCACGCCTGCGTCACCTCGCTGCGCGCGTCGGCAAGGATGGGCGTCAGACTCAGCGCGAGCGACGCGCCGAGGGAGAGCTCGTCCGTTTCCTCGCCGCCCATCTCGTAGCGCAGCAGGGCGAGCGGGAACGCAGTCTCCTGCCGCAGCCGTTCGGCGGCATCGGACAGGCTGTGCGCCGTGGCGGCCACGCCGACCGTCCAGAGCGTCAGCGCCGTTAGCGCAGCGGCGAACGCGATGCGCGGGACGCCGCGCAGCCTGGGTTTCCGTGGTATCTTCTGCATGATCGTCACCTCGGGACAAACCTATGCGACCGGCGGGACGGATATTCCAAGCAAAAATATTTCGGAAAAGCGCGGGAAGGGCTTGACTTTGCGCTCTTCTTTTGTATAATAGTAGAGCTTATGGTTTCACCATAGGCATATCCTTGCTCACACGAAGGACGTGTGGGCCATCAGTCCAAAAGGAGGTGCAAGAAATTGGCTAAGATTTCCGCTAACTATGAGGTCGTTTTCATCATCGACCCCGCACAGGGTGAGGAAGGCGTTGCCGCGCTGACCGAGAAGTTCAAGACCCTGGTGGAGCAGAACAGCTCCGCGATGGAAGTGGAGGAGTGGGGCAAGCGCAAGCTCGCTTACGCGATCAACTACATTACCGAAGGCTACTATGTGTTGATCTCCTTCACCAGCGCGCCCGAGTTCCCCAAGGAGCTGGACCGTATCCTTCGCATTACCGACGGCGTCATCCGTTCCATGATCGTCTGCAAGGACGAATAAGGAGGAAAGAATATGTCACTCAATCGTGTCGTTATCATGGGCCGTCTGACCCGTGACCCCGAGCTGCGCCGCACGCAGACCGGGACGGCCGTGACGTCCTTCTCCCTCGCCGTGGACCGCGACTTCAAGAGCCGCGAGAGCGGCGAAAAGGCAACGGATTTCATTGATGTCGTTGCCTGGCGCCAGACCGCCGAGTTTGTCTGCCAGTACTTCGCCAAGGGCCGCATGGCCGTGGTCGAGGGCCGGCTGCAGATCCGCGACTGGCAGGACAACAACGGCAACAAGCGCCGATCCGCCGAGATTGTAGCCGACAATGTTTACTTTGGGGATTCCAAACGCGACGGTGACGGAGGCGGCTATCAGCAGGGCGGTTACGCGCCGCAGGGCGGATATCCTCAGCAGAGCCAGGGCTACGGTGCGCCGGGCGGCTCTTATGGCGGCACTGCTCCTGGTGGATATCCCGCCTCTGACTACGGTGACTTTAGTGAAGTCGGCGAGGATGATGGAGAGCTGCCATTCTGAAACGGTTGCCCGGGGAACCGGGCGACAGCCCACCGAAGGAGGTGAACACTATGGCGAGCTATCGGAATATCAGCATGGACTTTTGGACGGACAGCAAGGTCGTCGATGACTTTACGCCCGAGGATCGGTACATCTATCTCTACTGCATGACCAATCCGCACACCAATCTCTGCGGCTGTTACGAGGTCAGCATCAAGCAAATTGCCAACGAGACAGGGTACAACAACGATTCCGTGGAGCGCCTGCTGAAACGCCTGGATAGCGCGCACAATGTCATTCGGTACAGCGCGCAGACCAAGGAGCTGCTGATCCTTAACTGGTGTCGATACAACTGGTCGACGTCCGAAAAGCTCAACAAGCCGCTGCTGGGCGAGATTCGCAAGGTCAAGAACGATCGTTTCCGCGAGTACCTGGCAGCGCGCTACAACGAGCGCTCTACCGTAACGGCGCAGTATAACGCTGCAGAAGATGGCCACCCCGAGGTCCCCCGCCATAAGCACGGCGCGCATGGATGGGTGCGGCTCACCGAAGAGGAATACGCCCGGCTGATCGACGACCTCGGCGAAGAAGAGTTGGTTGGGGAGCAGGATCATAGCGTCGCGTCGTTGAAAACCGTTCGGCAGGCGAGCTGCGCCGCCGCCGCGTCGGGCAGGCACTCCAGGTGGTAGACGGGAACCTGTGCGATCAGCCGGGAGAGCAGGCCGCAGGTGTCGTCCGAAAGCCGTTCGTCGCGGGCGAAGGCCGGGGGTGCGGAGGGGAGCAACGCTCCGATGGACTCGATCGGCCGCAGGCGGCGGATGCGGTTGTGCGGGGCTTGCGAGAGCCGTACGACGGCGGCTATCGGGCAGCTCTCGTTGCGGTAGCAGGGCGTTTTGCCGCTCCACGGCGATCCGTGGACGAGGGCTTCGCTGTCCGTGGCCCGGATGATCGGACTGTCGTCGTTGAGCAGTTCCGCACCCGGGATATGCTCCCGCCACAGCCGCGTGTGGGTGCTTTTGC
>OGIG01001824.1_pt1 | contig 11144 bp, 8 predicted proteins | sample 1571601 | NCBI WGS metagenome assembly OGIG01 (sample SAMEA2581953, study PRJEB24529) | metagenome | biome: Human gut stool | place: China | collected 2011 | reverse complement strand
GACCTGCCGCATTGCGGAAGAGGTCGAAGGCTGCTAGGTTCTTGCCGGTTGCCACTGTGCCAGCATCCTGATGAACTCCAGCAGGGCTGAGATGAGCAGCATGAGCAGCATTGCTATCACTAGATTGGGCAGGCTGAATAGCAGAGCCAGAAGAAACAGCGTGATGGCTGTCAGAGCCCGAAAGTCGATGGTCTTGAACATTTTGTTTAATGTTAAATGTTAAATGTTGAGTGTTAAATGGTTGGGGCTGAGTTCCATTTTGGATTCGTCCGTCGATGGTGAGCCCACGGTCCAGGTAGGCTTGTCTGCGCTTCTTCAGCTCTTCCTGTGGCAGCACCTCGTACCAGTGGGGCGAGCGATAGATTTCCGACGCCTTGTCGGTGATGAAGAGCATACGCTCTGGCGTGATACAGCTCTCGTCGTAGGGCACGCCCAGCGCCTCGCAATAAGCTCGCTGCGTCTCCTCGATAGTCATGCCGATGGGCATGCGGATGTCGATGTGCAACTTCTTGCGGGCTGAGTACTCCAGGTGCAGCAGGGCTCCATTCCAGATGGTGTCGCTACAGTTCAGCTCCCGTGCCTTCTCTATCGCCTTGTCCACATATTCCTTGTCGTCCACGTCGATGGTGGTCTGGAAGAGGAAGCTTTCGGGCACGGCGTTCTTCTGCGAGCGCCTGTTGTCTCGGAACTGGTAGTAGTGAGCGCAGCGGAAGGGCAGCTGCTTCTTCAGTTCATCGTTACCCCCACGGATGGCAGCTACCAGGTCTGCCATCCAGGGATAAGCGATGGTCTTGTCGTAGACCGAGAGTGGCTGGGAGCTTACGCTCCCCTTATTGCCATTCTTGTACGGATTATATGCTATAATATGTTCCATCGTTTTTTTGAATGTTAAATGTTAAGTGTTAAATGTTAAATTATTAATTAATCACTAATCATTAATCACTATTAATTTCCCTTGATGTCCGCCTCCTTGAATCCGGCAATCAGTTCCTTGTGCTCTACCTTGAGGTAGCGCAGCATGTCCTGCTTGTCCAGGTCACGGCTGAAGGTATAGTTTACCTGCACCGTGCGCTTGGTGGTGCGCACCACGGCATGCTTGGTCTTGAAGATTTCCTCGAAGATCTTCTCGCCCGTACGCTCATAAGGCTTGAAGTCGAACTCGTCGCCTCCCCTCTCGCCAGAGCATACCATTCTGCCCGGTATCACCTTAGGCTGTTCGCAGATAACCTCAGTATCGTTCCATGGTGCCTTGCGGAAGGCGATGGTACCGTTTTCCTCACTGATGATGGCTCCATCCACCTTCTGGGCGTTGAGGAGCTGCTTCTTTGCTGCTTGTTTCATGATCGTAATAACTTGTTTAAAAGATGAATAATGTTAGTTGATTCGCACATCGTTGATATACAGGCCGTCGGCAGCATATCGGATGTCCATCGGCTTTTTCAGAGGGTCATAACAGATTCTTTTCATCATGACACATTCATGACACCAACATCTGTCCTCGTCCTCCATCACAGGCTGGATAAAATCCTTGACCCACTTGTAAAACAACTTATGCTCAGGATCTTTCGAACAGCCTATCGTCATATCTCTCACCACCTGAGAGTCAACGAATGTCATACTTCTCCAAGCTATTCTACTTTTTTGCACCACCTTGTCAGCATTGCCAAAGAATTCACCGAAAAACAGACGATGTGTAAAATCCTTCGGCACCTTTTTTGCATGCACTTCCACATACATTTCTACCACTTTCCCCTCCGTATCGGCTAATACCGGGAACAATGTATCTCTGCCGATATCAGTGATGGCAACCAGGTCTTCGAGGCAAAAGAACAACCCTCCGTCGTTGTTCACCACTCTCAATCCGCCATACTGCGGATGATAAAATACATAAGCTTTTCCTGCCATATTAATATATAATGTTTATGGGTTGGACTGCGAGTTATTCGCCAAATTTCAGTTTCAGGAACGGTACCGGATCCCTATAAACAAAAAACGCCCGCAACCAGACTTTACTTGTCTGATTACGGGTGCAAAGATAGGGCAAATACGTCCATGGGACATTTAGGAAAAATAGGATTAATATTTGTCCCATAAAAAAAAAATCATCTATGGGCAAAGAAATCAGCCACTTTATCATCCATTTCTTGATTTTTTATGTCCTCACAATGATTGAAGACATTGTTGAACGATTTTATCGTAACTTCTTTTCGTATATGGCAATCCTCGGTAAGAAATCGATAAATGGCATTGGCACTAACGATATGCTGCGGTGCCAAGATACCCCTTCTTCTCCAATATCTGATAAACGCAAATATGGCGATATTCATTGGTGAAGACTTGCTCGCACTGGTAGACATAGAATTTAGGCCATTTAGGGTGAGAAATTCTATAAATAAAGAGGCTTGATCGGCGGTCGTCTCTTCATCTTTTAAAGAAGATGCTTCATCAGACACAAAAAGGTATTCTTTTTTTCGGCCGATTCTGGAACCATTTTTCAATGGTTTTCTATTCCTTTGCTCCAGGTATTCATAATAGCCATCCAGAGTGGCGATATAAGCATCAAGCCTAGGAAGTTCAGCTTCAACCAAATGATTGTCTATTCTGTTAAAGGTCTCCAAGAAGCGACGTACTACGAGTACATCATGATAATCTCTTTCCTGCATGGCAACATCTACCAGTATGTGTATGTGTATGCTCATATCCATAGGAGGGAACGCCTCAAATTGTAAGTATACTCAATATACTTGCTGTTGCCATTCAATTGAATGACCACGCAAAAAAGGCCGAATCGCCCATGCTTCAGTATCAAGCGCAAGAGCTTGATTATAAATCTCCCCATAATTCGAAATTTATAGTAGTTAGTATTTAAGTTCTTTGTCGCTCATTCCTTAGTAGAGGACGTTAGAATTTGTTTGCGCTAACAATTTTGCTGGTACAAGCAAATGCCAGGAGAACTATAAGGGAATACACCCTTAGGGGACAGTTGGTCTCCGATTCATCAGATTTTACTTTCTTTTTTTGGTATTTGTTTTATAGATTAGAATTAGCCTCAAAATGAGTTCGCTAACACATAGTGAGGCGGAAAAACTCACTTATATTTACTTCATTAAAGCCAGCAAGTCCTTTCCCTTATGCATGAGGTTGAGAACCACTGCGGCTTGCATTCCGTAAATTTTCTTATATCTTTCTTTCATCTCATACAGCATGGTAAGCTTGGATTCCCTTTCCCTTACATATTTCTTATAGTTCTCCACCGCCTCTATTTCCTGGTAGAGATAGTAGCCAATGACGTAGCAGAATTGCCTGATGGTCTCAAAATATATTGAGGTATCTTGCTGCCTAAGTTTTCTGATGGTATCGTAAGAAGGCCCAAACTCCAAATTTATTATTGTGGGGGTTGTGATTTCCTCCACTAGTATGTGGTCAAGGAGTGCTCCCACTTCCTTGACAACCTTGCCTCTCATATAGCCGTCGGCATATGAATTCATGTAACTACGTCCTTTTCCCATAATTTCTTTTTTAAATTTCGGTGTGAAATTATAAAAAAAGAGCGAAATAAAAGGGTGTACTACGATTCCTTAATACGTAATATGAGTACTATTATTTTTCTGATTTTTAGATTTTTGACAAAAAAGAGGGAAAAGTGAGCATTCTTGCAGCATCACTTCTCCCTGTTACTTTTATGGAATTTTTATGGTAGGTGCAGCTCTCTGCACTGCTGATTTCTTTTTAAAAATCTCCTCCTGCTATCTCGAAGAACTTGCCGAAGAAGCCCTTGATCTTACCAAGTACTTTTTGCAGCTTGCCCTCTCGGTTGGCGTTCGGGTCGAATGGATTGATAGGTGGCATGATGGCGTTCAACTCCAAACCACCCTCTGGCACGTAACCTCGCTCCCAGGCGGTCTCAATGAACTCCTTGGCGGGGCCTTCCTTCAGGTGCTCCTCGCTCACGATGCGCTCAAACTCCTTGCGCTTCTCTGCATCCACGTATTCCTTCCATTTGTCGGTAACCTCGCTATCCGGAGTCAGACTCTCGATGAATCGGTTGATGAGGTCTTTCTTGTCTCGCAAGTCTGGGCTGGAGTCGATTGCCTTGTTGATTTGGATAGTCAGCTCGGCGATGTCGGCACGGTCGCCCTGCATCTGCTGCACGAGGAAGAGGATGTAGTCGATGTTCACCTCCACTTGCTTCACCAGTTCCATCTCAAACTCGATGTCGTCGTTGATGTTGGTCTTGTCGCCGCTCTCTGCGTTCTCCTTTGCCCAGTCTCTCAGCGAGAGATAGATGCTCGTATAGTCCTGCAGGTCTCGCTCGCTGAGGTGGTCTTGCTCGGCAAACTGGTCGAAGCTGGTAAGCAGGTTTCTTATCTTCAGAATGCCGCCGAAGAGCTTGATAAATTGCTTCTTGTCCGCATCGGTGAGCGGCATCTCGCCTGGCTGTGCCAACTCTCTCAGCTCTTCGAGATATTCGGTATAGCCTTTCACGTGCTCCTGTCTCTCCTCGCCGTTCTCGTCTTCCGTCACCTCGTCGTAGCCATCGAAGTAGTCTTCGAACGGGCGCAGGATGCTCACGCCCTTGGCGGTAGGGTCGCCGAAGAGAGCGAGGCACTTGTTGGTGGCATTCTCCAGGTTGCGGAAGCATACGATGTTGCCGTAGGTCTTTACCGAGTTCAGGATGCGGTTGGTGCGGCTGTAGGCTTGCAGCAATCCGTGGTAACGCAGGTTCTTATCCACCCACAACGTGTTGAGCGTGGTGGCGTCGAATCCTGTCAGGAACATGTTTACCACTATCAGCAGGTCTATCTCTCGGTTCTTCATGCGCTGCGAAACGTCCTTGTAATAGTTGGGGAACTTTTCCGAAGAGGTATCGTAGGCGGTGTTGAACATCAGATTGTAGTCCTTGATGGCTGCCTCCAAGAAGTCTCGGCTGCTCTGGTCGAGTCCGTCGGTGGAGTCGTTGTCCTCGTCTTCCTCGCCGTCGGTTACTTCCTCGTTGGGCGCATAGCTGAAGATGGTGGCTACCTTGAGCCGCTTGTTCTCGGGCTGCTCTGCCTGTAGCTCTTTCAGTTTGTTGTAGTAGAGCTTGGCAAAGTCGATGCTCTGCACGGCGAAGATGCTGTTGAATCCGCTGAGTCGTGTCTTCTGTCGCTCTTCCTCTACCTTTTTCTTCTTGTCGGTCACCACTTCCTCTATGTTGATGAGTTTGCTGAAAGTGTAGCTGCTGGCTCGCTTGGTCTGCTGGTCGAAGTGGTCCAAGATGTATTGTGCCACATTGGTGATGCGGCGGTCGTCCTTCAACGCCTCCTCTTCCTCGATACCCCAAACTTGGTCGTCCTTCACGTTCTCCTTCTCCTTCATGGTGGAGATGTATGCCACACGGAACTTCAAAACGTTGTGGTCTCTGATAGCATCCACGATGGTGTAGGCGTGCAGACGCTTGCCAAACACGTCTTCGGTGGTTTTCAGCGTACCCTTGCTCGAAGCGGAGATGTTCTCCACGAAGATTGGCGTACCGGTGAAGCCGAAGAGGTAGTATTTCTTGAAACGCTTGGTGATGGCGGTGTGCATGTCGCCAAACTGCGAGCGGTGGCACTCATCGAATATCATGACCACCTCCTTGCGGTAGATGTCGTGGTCGGGGTTCTTCTTGATGAAGTTGGCCAGCTTCTGTATGGTGGTGATGATGATGCGGCTCTTGTTGTTGTTCAGTTGCTTTTCCAGTTCCTTGGTCGAGGTGTTGCCGTTGGCAGCGCCCTTCTGGAATCGGTCGTACTCCTTCATCGTCTGGTAGTCGAGGTCTTTTCTATCCACCACAAACAGTACCTTTTCTATGTAAGGCAGTTTGGAAGCGAGCTGTGCCGCCTTGAAGGAAGTGAGGGTCTTACCCGAGCCTGTGGTGTGCCAGATGTAGCCGCCAGCGTCTCTTGTGCCGTAGCGCTTGGCGTTATGGGCTATCTCTATCTGGTTGAGCAGTTTTTCGGTGGCTGCTATCTGGTATGGGCGCATCACCATCAGAATCTTTTGGTCAGTGAAGACGCAAAACTTAGTGAGAATGTTCAGCAGAGAGTGGCGGGTAAGGAAGGTAGCTGTGAAGTCCTCCAAGTCGCCTAGCACCTTGTTCTTGGCATCTGCCCAGTAGCTGGTAAACTCAAACGAGTTGCAGGTCTTCTGCCGTGGCTTCTTGCCCTGCTTGGCCTGTTCCCGGATATGGCTGTCACGGGTAGTGTTGCTATAGTACTTGGTCTCCGTGCCGTTGCTGATGACGAAGATTTGCACGTACTCGTAGAGCGAGCATCCTGCCCAGAACGATTCCCTGCCGTAGCGGTTTATCTGGTTGAAGGCTTCCTTCAGGCTCACGCCTCGGCGTTTCAGTTCGATATGAACCAGAGGCAGACCGTTCACGAGGATGGTCACGTCGTAGCGGTTTGGTCGCTTGCCGTCGCTTACCTCGTATTGATTGATTACCTGGGTGGAGTTGTGGTGAGGGTCTTGCTGGTCGATGAGGTAGATGTTTTTCTGCGTGCCATCGTCGAGGGTGAAAGCCTTGATGTTGTCACGCTGAATCGTCTCTGCCTTGTCAACAATGCCCTTGCCCTCGTTGGCGATTTCCGCCTTGAAGAAACGCTCCCACTCGTTGTCGGAAAAATGGAAGTCGTTGAGTTTCTCCAACTGGAGGCGAAGATTCTGTATCAGTTCGTCCTCATGGTGGATATGGGCATACTCGTAGCCCTGTCGCTGTAGCTGGGCTATCATCCCCTGCTCCAGCTCTGCCTCGCTTTGATAAGCCTCAGCACGAGGGGTGGTACGCTCGTATTGGGCTACCACGGTGCTCTGGGGGTTCTCTGAAACTATATCGTTTTGCATTTTCATTTGCAATGTTGAATGTTAAGTGTTAAATGTTAAATTAGGCTGCGCCCTTGCGCTTGAAGGTAAGCAGCTTGTCTCTGTAGTGCTCGTACTGTTGGCGGCGTGCCGTGATTTCGGCAGGGAGACCAGACTGGAGGGAAGTGGTCAGGGACTCGAAGCGGTCGAGGATGGAGACGATGCGGCGCTGTTCTTCCAAGGAAGGATATTTTATCGTAGCACCTGCCAAAAGATTATTATATAATCTCTTTATAGTTCCACCTTGCGTTTTCCACTCAATTATCTGATAATAATAATTCAAATAAGAATTAAAAACCTTAGTCTCATCATTATCCACCCAGACAATATTTGAATCTTGAAAATATGAAGGTTCGCCATTAAATACTACAGTTCTGCCTATAGTTCCTGAAGCAGACATTAATATATCTCCCTTTTTCGGATACGAGTACATTTTTTTGTATTCCTCATAAACGTCATTGGATATATAAGCGTCTGCAACTTTACCAAAAGTTCCAATCTTGTAAAATGGAATTCCACTTTCTGAATTTGTCTGATTCTTCATAATTCGCTTACACATACAAATTCTTCCAATATCACCAATTTTACTTATCGTTACTTCTTGCCCCCCCACAGTGTCGAATGAGAGCAGCTTGTCACGATAGTATTCGTATTGTCGCTTGCGACAATCTAGCTCTGCTTCTAGCTCTGCTTCTAGCGAAGTGAACTTGTCGAGGATGCGGACTATCTCGGTTTGCACCTCAATAGGAGGAAGAGGGATTTCTATTTGCGAATACTTGGAGATCCACTGGCGAGAGTGCTCTAAGGTTTGATATTTGATACATTTCATGGCATAATATACAAACCTAAATGAGACTTCTCTTTCACTCGAAACTCGTAACATTTTCATGGCAGAACTTTTCACTTTAAAGTTAAAATCTACCCAATGAAAGGATGTAGTGAAATCATCGAAAATGATAACAGGATTTTCCTTAGAAGCCACAAATATCCCATTTGTTTCGTCAGTATAACCAAGAATAAAAGTTTGCCCTGCTGTCAAAACAGGCATGCCTTCATTCTGATAATCCTTACATTTTACAATGTATTTCGTTGGTTGTTCATAGTCAAGAACATCCCCCAACTTCACGAACTCCACCCCATCCGGGCAAAGCTCCTGAATCAAAGTTTCAAGATTTTTCATGCTACACCTCCTTCCAACTGCATTACAATCTCATCAATATCTTTTCTCAGCTGCTCTTCTCTCGCCACAATCTCAGAGATACGAGTGTTCAGCTCGGTGATGTCTATTTGCTCACGAGTATCCTCCTGTTCCACGTAGGTAGAGACAGAGAGGTTGTAATCCTCCTCGGCAATATCGGCAGTGGTAACCACATGAGAGAAATGCGCAATCTCCTCCTTGGTCATGCAGGTATTGTATATCTTTTTAAGATTATCCAAAGAAAGTCTATTCTTATTTCCCTCATGGATAAACTCATTGCTTGCATCTATGAAGCAAACCTTATTGTCAGCTTTATTCTTCTTCAAAACAATGATGCAAGTGGCAATAGATACGCTAAAGAATAGATTGGCAGGAAGCTGAATAACAGTATCCACAAAGTTGTTGCTCACCAAGTACTTACGTATCTTCTGCTCCGCACCGCTACGATACAACACACCAGGGAACTCTACGATGGCAGCCGTGCCTTCGGCACTCAACCAACTGAGCATGTGCATGGTGAAGGCAAAGTCTGCCTTGCTTCTTGGGGCGAGCACGCCAGCAGGAGAAAAACGAGGGTCGTTGATGAGCGTGGCATCGCTATCACCATCCCAAGGCACGGAATATGGCGGGTTGGAGACTATGGCATCGAATGGCTCGTCACATTCGTGCAGCGGATTCTTCAAGGTGTCGCCGTTCTGAATGTCAAAATGGTCGTAGTTCACATTGTGCAAGAACATGTTCATACGACAGAGGTTGTAGGTTTTCATGTTGATTTCCTGGCCATAGAAACCATCCTTTACGTTCTTGGCACCCACCACACGGATAAAGTTCAAGAGCAAAGAGCCTGAGCCACAAGCAGGGTCATACACCTTGTTGACACTCTGGCGTCCTGACGCAGCTATCATCGCCAAGAGATAGCTTACATCGCCAGGGGTATAGAACTCGCCTCCCTTGGTACCCGAATTGAGGGCGTACATCTTGATGAGGTGCTCGTAGCAAAGACCAAACACGTCGATGCCGCTCTCGATATACTTGTCGAAATTGAGGTCTCGGATGCTCTCTAAGAGCGTAGTAAGCAACTCGTTACGCTCGGCAACGGTAGCACCCAGACCTTGGTCGTTGGTATTGAAGTTATTGAAGAGTCCCTTCACGTCGTTCTCGCTCGGTTTTCCTACAGCACTGTTTTCGATGGCACGGAAGTTATTGCTCAGGGTAGTGTTCAGCTCCGTGTTATTCTTGGCTGCGTTCGCCACATTGATGAAGAGTTGTGAAGGGAGGATAAAGAAGCCCTTGGTATTGATGATTTGCTCTCGTGCGTTCTCCGCCATCTCATCGCTCATGTGGGCATAGTCGGCATTCTCCACGCCAGCATCACGCATCAGCTGGTTGCAGTAGTCGGTAATATTCTCGGAAATGAATCGGTAGAAGAGACCACCCAGGGTATAGTCCATAAACTGCACAGGGTTCACCTTGCCTCCATGCACCAGGTTGGTAGCCATCTTCCAAATCATGTTGCTAAACTCGGTCTTCAACTCCTCAGTACGAGGGTTGATATTGATATTTTCTGCCATAAAATCTTAGTAAATAAAGTAATTCTGATTCTTTGTTTCTAGGTTTACACTCACGTTATTTTTCGTTTGGAGAGAAGCTGAGTGTAAACACATTTCCCCCTGGCAAATCCTCCAAGGTGCTCACCCACTCTATCTCCCCATCCTCTGGGTTGACATCAATAGCATACGCCGTGCCCTCCTGCTGTCCGTCGAAGCGCACGTCGAAGCGCCAGAGACCGTTCTTCAGAATCTGGTCTCTGGTAATCTTGATGGTTGAAATCTTGGAAATATCTATGTCGAGGCGCTTGGCTATCTCCTGATAGCTAAGCACCCATCGGGTCTTACCATTAGAAATGTATTCATAGGCGATGCCATCCTTGGTGAAGCCGATACCCTCAGTATCGGTAATGGCATAATAACTGGGAGCCTCGCTGTCGGCAGGTGGGCTGACAACCAGGTCGGTATCGGAGCTTATATCATCCTTGCTGCAACTGGCAAGGGCAAGCGTTAAAAATGCGGCTACAAGAGCCAGCTTCCCCGATATGGGGGGGTAAATCTACTGATAATCATAATGTTATCGTTTTACTATTATTGATGTGACTATATACCACTCCACAAAGTTACGATTTCTTTTTGAAACTGGCAAGGATTTCGGGAGAAAGTTTTGAAAAAAGTTATTTTTGGACGCGACCCAGTCGCCATGTAAGGGCAATAGCTGGTTGTTTACCGGTCTTTGAAAGCTTCTGCTTTTTGAGGGCTTATAAAGCCTAAAGGTTATTCAGTATTCAGTTATTCAGTTTTTTCGCGATAGTTACCTTTTCTATAGTTACAAATTGTAAGTAATTATTTTATATTATATATTATTATATATATAATAATATATAATATACTATCTATACAGAGGATGGTAACAACATCGAAAAAACTGAATAACTGAATACTGAACACGTTTCCAAGTAATCGGTATTACTTTGTAATATGCTGATTTGTATGGCAAAACATAGTTTTCTATACCGCGAAAACATAGAGATGCGCCACACAAAACATAGAGTTTATTTTTAAGCTAACTTTCAAATCGTAAGTTTGCTGAAAATCGCTCCTTATCACATGTCTAAATTTGGTAGATACCAGATTTATTCGTATCTTTGCACCAGCAATCGAAGGAAATGCCTTAGGTGCCTGAAGGCGGTCTTCTATTAAGACCAACACGGGTCATAAATGATGGCAGGCGCCGGTCATCAATGAAGACCCCGAAAACGGCAGGAACGGGGCGTTCTGGGGAGTTGCAAAACAAAGGACTCTAAACATACTACAAACGACTATGATTAATTACAGCATCGTAATGCGTAGCGTGAACGCAAATCTTCTGGAAATCAACCAGGCTAAGTCACGCATCAACCAGGCAAAGAAGGAGGGTACAACCCCTGACCCAAAGGACCTGGAACTCGTGAAGACTGAGAAGCAGAATGCTTTCGCCATCTCACAGTACACCGACATCATGACCATCGAGAAGT
>OGIG01001818.1_pt1 | contig 11180 bp, 12 predicted proteins | sample 1571601 | NCBI WGS metagenome assembly OGIG01 (sample SAMEA2581953, study PRJEB24529) | metagenome | biome: Human gut stool | place: China | collected 2011 | reverse complement strand
TGCTAAAGCAACACAAACTATTACCGAAACTACGAACCATGGCCAATGAATCAGATAGCGGAAAAGGATTTCCTGAATATTGATCTGTTCTTCGGATTGTACCCCCGTTTTTTCTTTTCTTTCCTCAACCATACGATGTTATTATCTGAAGATTGTTACTAATAAACTTGCCAATGAAACCAAAATAGAAGTAGCAGAGAACCAAAGACTGGTACTGTTGCCCACATCCGAATTTCGAGCCTTTGCTTTATTAGGGGTTACATAAACAATATCATTCTGCTGCAACCAATAGTAAGGAGAAAGAAGAGTTTCAGCCTTATTAAGATCCAGTGTTATGATTTGTTGTTTACCATTGGCATCTTCACGAATCAACTTTACATTGTCACGGATTCCATAAATGGTCATATCACCTGCCATGGCCAAAGCTTCCAATAAATTCACTTTCTCATTGCTGATAGTAAATGTACCGGGACTAGCGACTTCTCCTAATACGGAGATTTTGTAATTGACCATGCGTGCAGTAACAATCGGAGTTTCTTTTATGTAGGGTTTCAACTTTTCCACTATCATTTGCTCTACCTCCTTTTTGGTCAGTCCCCCGACTTTCAATGTCCCCAATACAGGAAAATTGATATTCCCCTCGTTATCCACCAGATAAGTCTGTTGGGAGGATTGGGAAGCGCCCTGTGAATTTCCGGCAGTCAAACCAGCAGAACCAGTCATTCCGAGGTTGAAAGGAGCCGCCAGTTCAGGGTTCGTACATGATACCATGATAGTAAGTTGATCCTTAGGCATTATTCTGGCATCATACAGGGTTTCCTGTTGGGTAACCTGTCCCACAATTTCAGAGTCCTGCAGGTAGGGAACTTTCTTGTATGACTGGCAGGAAGCAAGCAAAAAGAGTGCAAACAAGCAGGAAAGTATCCAACCGACTTTTTTCTGTATACTTGTAGCAATGCAAAATGAATTGTTCATAATATATTCTAGTTTATTATTCTTTATCCAACACCTCAAACCTCGGAGAATTCTTCGATTTGAACTCGGGCACCACCTTCTTCATCAACCGGACGGTATCCATAATCTTGACGGCACGGGACAACCTCTCGAACTCATAATAAGGAAAAATGAGGCAGGAATATTCATACCGGCGAACCTTAGCGATCATGATCTTTTTATTTTCAGTCGGAATCGTATTCTCCTTATCGCTCAGGACCTCTTCGTAAAGCTTCTCACCGGGACGTAAACCCGTGAACTCGATCTTTATGTCTTCACCGGGACGATAGCCAGCCAATTCAATCATACGGGTGGCCAGATCGACGATCTTGACTGCCTTGCCCATCTCAAAGACAAAGATCTCATTGCCCTCCCCCATAGTGGCGGCCTCCATCACCAGACGGCAGGCCTCGGGAATCGTCATAAAGAAACGGATGATATCAGGATGGGTGACGGTGACCGGACCGCCATTCTCTATCTGTTCCTTGAAACGGGGAATGACGGAACCGTTACTGCCCAATACATTTCCGAAACGCGTTGTGATGAATTTGGTACGCCCTTGCACTTTCCCCTCACGGATGGCACAACCCAGACTCTGCACGTAGATCTCGGCAAGGCGCTTGGAGCAGCCCATCACATTCGTTGGGTTAACAGCCTTGTCAGTAGAAACCATTATCATCTTCTCCGCACCGTATTCAACGGCCATGTCCGCAACCTGGCGGGAGCCGGTGACATTCACCAAAACCGCCTCACAGGGGTTTTCCTCCATCAAAGGAACATGCTTGTAGGCGGCGGCGTGGAAGACCACCTGGGGATGGTAATTTTCGAATACCATACGCACGCGCTCTTTAACACGGACGTCACCGATGACAGGAATGAAATCTATATCGGGATAATTCTTCTCGAATTCAAGACGCACATTATGCAAAGGGGTCTCAGCAGAATCAAACATGACAAGTTTACGGATGCCCAGACCGACAAGCTGGCGGCAAAGTTCGCTGCCTATGCTGCCTGCTGCACCGGTCACCAGAACGACTTTACCACGGAATTCCGCAGCCACCTGGCGAAGGTTGATATTGATTTCCGCACGGCCCAAAAGGTCCTCGATCTTGATGGGACGGACCCACTGGTGGAAGTTACCGTCAGAATCGGCCTCACTGATCGTCGGGGCTATCAGGGTCTTGAGATCATTGCTCTTGCAGTATTCCAAAAGACGGTTTTCCTCAAGACGGGTATCCTCATAACGGGAAAACAAAATACCTTTAATGCCACGCTTACGGATGATGTAATCCACATCGGAATCGTTTTCAAAATAATAAATAGGAAGATCGGCCAAACGGCGGCGGCTGTTGTTCCTGACATAAAAGCCTGCCACCTTGTAATGGGAACTGTCCCTGAGACGAAGCTTCAGCGCCACACTCTCCTCGTCGGTGCCATAGATAAGGATACGGGTGTTCTTCTTGTTCACCCAGTCCAGCAATAGATCGTACGTGATGATGAGTGAAACACGAAAGACTGTCAGCGCAACCAGGGTCAGAAGACCGTCGAGAAGAAGGCAGGAAAAACGGTATTTATCGAACGCGGACGTTTCGGAAATAATCCAGAAAGAAACGGCAAGCAGGCAGACAGACTTGAACAATACGGCACACATGACACGCCAGAGCTCACGGGCCTGGGAAAAACGGATCGTGTTGCGATACGTGTGGAACAACAAAGAGCCGACAACACTGCCCAGCAAAGAAACGAGAACAAACTGACAAAGAACCCAGTCACTCACAGGTATATGTGCCATATAATGAATGACAGCATAAGCGATCAATGAACATACTACTGATATTGTCGTATCAATACCCAAAATAATCCAATAACTCAAATAGTTCTTACGAGCGTATTGAGCTATCCCCCTTAATGTCTTTTCCATTATAGTATAAACGATAAATTGTGTATCAGAGATACAAAGAAATATAATCAGATACTAAAATCAAGATTTCACCGATTCTACATAACCGATAGGCATATCCACACATGCACAGCCTAACAGATTCAGTCGCACGGCAATCTTAGTCTTACCATCTACATTGACCAGTTCACCCACCAGTCCGGTCAGAGGTCCCTTGATGACACGTACTTTTTCACCACGCGCCAAAGGGGAGCTGTTCATGCAAACAGCTTCTTCGGAATAATCAAGCATAAAACGGAAACGAGCCATCTGCTCATCGGGAATCACTGCCGGTGTGCTCTCACCTCGCATCACCATATAGCGACTAACTGTAGAAAGAGTTAGAACTTCTTTACGTTCCTTCGGATCGGCATGGACAAATACCATCATTGGAAGAAGAACTGCTTCAACCATCTTACGACGGTCACTCCACTGATGAATCTCCTGCTGGACAGGAACAAAATTTTCAATCCCCATTTTACCTAAATACTCGGCAACCTTCTTCTCATGGTGCATACGAACCAGGGCGACATACCAGCGTTTAGAGTGTGCTACGCCTTCCCCTGTCCCATTACTAGGCCCAGCATTTTCTGATTTTCGGTTTGTTAAAATCATGTTTTTTTACCCCATATGCATCCGTTACTTCTTAGGTAACGGATAAAATGCACTTTGACGGTATAGAGAGAATTTATACATACAAATGGGTATAAAAAGGTAAGAGCCTAATAATTAGTAAGAAAAAATCTTGAAATTAGGCAAAAGGAAACATAGAACATGAAAATACTGTTATTTCATGTTCAAGCATTTTTTATTCAAAAAATCGAATAAAACGAAAAAAATTAAAGGATTACTTGTTTACTATCTATGTTTTTGACTATCTTTGCGACAAATTTTAATTCCGTTACCTAAGAAGTAACTACCACTATTCACTATTGATTTATAACACTTTGCAACTTTTTACTTGCCTGAATGGCTATTTTTGATGTAAGATAAATTTCCTTTATTTACCTCTGTCTGTTCCTTAAGTCCGAAGCCTTTCAAATAAGTTTGTGTGGTTTTTATGGATTTATGCCCTAATGCCTCACTGATCATTTCGATAGATACGCCCCTATATTTGGCAATAGTAGCCCAAGAATGGCGTAATGCGTACGAAGTGACAGGTGATTTTAAATGTAGGACTCTTGCCAGTTCTTTCAAATCATTATTAAATTTCCGGAGGGCGGACTGGTATTCCCGATAAGCCCTTTCATCTTTCCGGCTCCTATCCCCGCGAAGAATATCAAACAGGTAGTCGGGACAATTCGGTTGGGGCTCACGCGTATTCCAGAGTCGGTTCATCTTCTCCATCGCGCTATCAAGCACTTCCACACACATAATAGTTTTGGTCTTAACACGTTTGTAACGCAGTACATTATTTTCAAGAGCCGACTTTTCCAAATGAGCCAGATCGACGAACGGCATTCCACAGAGCTGAAACATCAGGGAAGCAATGTCCTGTGTACGGCGCAAACGTTCCGATTGGGGATCTTCATAAAGCAGCTTTCGCAACTCGGTGACAGGAAGGGCTTTCTTCTGACGAACATCCACACCCGTATAGACATCGTGAAACAGGCGGGGGATGTAAGGAGCACTACCCGCTTCCACTCCCCGGTTGTAGATACTGCGAAGCATACGCATATACGTGGAAACGGTGTTGGGCTTCAACCCACATTCATAAAGATACTGTCCGTAACGTCGTAAACGTTCCCGGGTTACTTGCCTGAACGACACATTGAACGTGCCGCAGAACAGGCTGAAAGAAAGGAGGGCATTTTTGTAGACATGCGCCGTAGAATAACGCCCTTCCTTTCGCAAACGACCGATGTAGATCTCTCCACACCGGCTAAATCCATTTTTACTCATCATTTGCATCACTAGTTATTTTATAATATATACCATTTGGCATGCAGCAAAAAAACAAATCTTTTTGCAGGTTCGTTGCACGCTTGCCAAAGTATAATTTATTATTTAATTTATTTAACCATTGCAAAAATTAGCAAACTATGGCAAAGAAAAAAACAAATCAACAAGAGAAAAAAGTACAAGTAAAAAAGAAGGTCCAAAAACGGAAAAAGAACACTAGAAGACATGTGAAAGGGGAAATCATCAGTTGGGAGGAACTCGAAAACAGGACAGGATTAACCGGAGATGAAACGGAACTTCTCACTGTTTATTTGCACAAATTCGAAAGAGGGGAAGTACACGTCAGATGCTCTAAAAAACTAAAAGACTTAGCTGAATATATCTACGAAACGGAGAGCTTATATATAGCTAAACATGGCGGGTTTAAATTGTTAGAAATTAGCAGTATAGAAACAAAGTTATGTAACATCAGGCAAGAGGAACGAGAACGAAAAGAAGAGGACGAAAAACAAGTAAAAAAGAGAGTAGAGAATAAGCGTTGACAAAAATAATTGTGCAGAAGAAACAAAAGATATACTTTCGCAGCCGTTTCTAGCCGACTAAAGACAACGTATATCTATCTTCAAAAATAGTGACGCTATAACAATTAAACAGTATCACTATAATGAAAGGATAGCGACCCTATAATAATCATATACCGTCACTATCCTGAAGGGGAGATTTTATTCGTAAAAAAACAAATATTAAAAAAAACAGAAGAAAAAAGATGAAAAGAAAAATAGACAAAAGCAAGTTAGAAGCCTGCAAGTTAGTATGGAAAAAACGTATTGCCGCCGAAAAGGGTATTTCGGAAAAATGTGCAGAAAAAACTGCGCAAAGCTGTATAGAGCTTATTGAACGAATGTTATATGGAAATGCCATGATAGCTTTCCATAAGCAAGACGGCACATTCTGTATGGAACAAGGAACCTTGGTTGGATATGAAAAAGATTTTCACCGGGAGTTCAAGATCACTTCCCGACAGATGTCTGTGGTCTACTGGAGTATGGAGCAACACGCGTGGAGACGGTTTATGATCGGAAACCTGTTGGAATGGAAAGCGATTGTATAACATTTAATAAAAAATATTGAACTATGAGTATGATTAATAAAGGAATCCCCTATTTCCCCACACCTGCAAATTTTTTCGACGAAGAAATAATGGAACTGTTAGAAGCTAAATTCGGAATCTTATCCTCTTATATTGTCATGAGACTACTCTGCAAAATCTATAAAGAAGGGTATTATATTTCTTGGGGAAAAGAACAGAGTCTTATCTTCGTCCGTAAAGTAGGCGGAGGTATTAAAGAGGAAGTAATGGAGAAAATTATAGAGTTACTGCTGGAAAAGGAATTTTTCAATAAAGATATTTATGAGAAATATGGGGTCCTGACCTCAGAGCAGATTCAGAAAGTCTGGCTGGAAGCTACTGTACGAAGAAAGATTGATTTCTCTAAATTACCTTATTTGTTGGAAGTCCGGCCAGGAAATGGTAAACAAAAAGGAGGCACGAATAAAAAAGATGCAGACATTTTTAAAGCTGACGCGGAGGTGAATCCGGAAAATGAGGACATTTCCGGACAAACTAAACCAAACCAAAATAAACTATCTTCTGAGGAGGAAGAAACAAGTAATGCTTCGTTTGAAATTCCGGGGTATGCTTACAATCAGACTACACACAACGTAACCGGACTGCTGGAAAGCCTGGAACGCCATAAAGTGACGGATCTGAAAGAAAAGCAGGCAATTATGAAGTTGTCGGATTACGGTAGGAAAGGCACGCAGATATGGAGGCTGTTCAGCAATACGACGTGGGGCAAGATCGGGGCACCGGGAAAGTATATCATTGCCGCATTGACCAACAAGCAGAAATAAACGCCGAATGATAAAAAAAGGTACGAAAAAATCTGTGCTATTCACAAATTCTTCGTACCTTTACGCTCCGGTAAAACAAGTTCTATCCACATAAAAGATAACAAAATGGAAAACAGAAGTTTAGTAACCATTGCCGAACATTCTAAAGAAAAAATCCTCTACATGCTCGAAATGGCGAAGCAGTTTGAAATGAACCCCAACCGCCGGTTATTGCAAGGAAAGGTAGTAGCAACCCTGTTCTTCGAACCTTCCACCCGCACCCGCCTGAGTTTTGAAACAGCCGCCAATCGTCTAGGAGCACGTGTGATCGGATTCTCCGACCCCAAAGCTACCAGCTCGTCAAAAGGGGAAACACTAAAAGACACGATTATGATGGTGAGCAATTATGCAGATATTATCGTCATGCGTCACTATCTGGAAGGAGCTGCCCGCTATGCAAGTGAAGTCGCTCCTGTGCCCATTGTCAATGCCGGAGACGGAGCGAACCAACATCCGTCACAGACAATGCTCGATCTATACTCTATCTACAAAACGCAAGGCACGCTGGAAAACCTGAATATTTTCCTGGTAGGTGACTTGAAATACGGGCGTACCGTGCACTCCCTGTTAATGGCAATGCGTCACTTCAACCCCACTTTCCACTTCATCGCTCCCGATGAACTGAAAATGCCGGAAGAATACAAACTCTATTGTAAAACGCACCAGATAAAATATGTGGAACACACGGATTTCAGCGAAGAAATCATTGCAGATGCAGATATCCTGTATATGACCCGTGTGCAACGTGAACGCTTCACCGACCTAATGGAATATGAACGGGTGAAAAACGTTTATATCCTGCGCAACAAGATGTTGGAAAATACTCGCCCGAACCTGCGCATTCTGCATCCGCTACCCCGTGTCAACGAGATTGCATACGATGTGGACGATAACCCGAAAGCATATTATTTCCAACAGGCACAAAATGGTCTGTATGCCCGTGAAGCCATTCTTTGCGACGTATTAGGTATCACATTAGAGGACGTTAAAAACGATATTTTATTATGAGCGAAAATAAACAAGCATTGCAAGTAGCTGCCCTGAAAAACGGGACAGTGATTGACCATATCCCTTCCGAAAAGCTCTTTACCGTAGTACAACTGCTCGGAGTGGAGCAAATGACCAGCAATATCACGATCGGATTCAACCTCGACAGTAAGAAGCTGGGTAAAAAAGGTATCATTAAGATTGCAGACAAGTTTTTCTGCGACGAGGAAATAAACCGTATATCGGTGGTGGCTCCGCACGTCAAGCTGAATATTATCCGCGATTATGAGGTGGTGGAAAAGAGGGAAGTGAAAATGCCGGATGAGCTTCATGGAATCGTAAAATGCGCCAATCCGAAATGTATCACGAACAATGAGCCAATGGCTACGTTATTCCATGTGACGGACAAGGATAATTGCATCGTAAAATGCCATTATTGCGAGAAGGAACAGAAACGTGAGGAAATCACCATTCTTTAATTTTCATTTTTCCAATAAAGAAGTGAAACAGGACTGGAAACCAGGAACGATGATTTATCCGCTGCCGGCTGTGCTGGTCAGTTGCGGAAAAGAAGAAAGTGAATATAATATTATCACTGTAGCATGGACGGGTACGATTTGCACAAACCCGCCCATGTGCTATATATCCGTACGCCCGGAACGACATTCTTATGAGATTATCAAGCGGAATATGGAGTTTGTCATTAATCTGACGACAAAAGACATGGCTTTCGCCACCGACTGGTGCGGCGTTCGTTCAGGACGCGATTATCATAAGTTTGACGAGATGAAGCTAACCCCGGGGCAGTGCACCGTAGTCAGTGCGCCTTTGATTGAGGAATCTCCCCTCTGCATCGAATGCCGCGTAAAAGAGATCGTATCTCTCGGTTCGCATGATATGTTTATAGCAGATGTAGTAAATGTACGTGCCGACGACCGGAATCTGAATCCTGAGACTGGGAAGCTCGAACTGGCGGAAGCTAATCCTCTGGTATATGTTCACGGAGGATATTATGGTCTGGGAGAAAAAATCGGAAAATTCGGTTGGAGTGTTGAAAAGAAAAAATCATAAAGACAAAGGATTGTATAACCATGAATATGCTGCGTAAAATACTATTTTTCGGTTTGATGACGGTAGCCGGTACGGTTTTCGGGCAGAATCGCAATACCGCAGACAAGGTGGACCGTCCCAATACGAAGAAAATAAACTTCGGTGTCAGGGCAGGGTTCAATTCCTCCATGTTTATGGTTTCCGAGTTGAAAATCAAAGATGTGACTATCGACGAGGTGCAGAATAATTATAAAATCGGCTATTTCGGTGCTCTCTTCATGCGTATCAATATGAAGAAACATTATATCCAACCGGAAGTGTCATACAATGTAACCAAATGCGAGATTACATTCGATAAACTCGGCTCTCAACATCCGGCTATCGAGCCGGATTATGCTTCGGTTCAATCTGTATTGCACAGTATTGACTTTCCCGTTCTGTATGGCTATAACGTAGTGAAGAAAGGTCCTTACGGAATGTCTATCTTTGCCGGTCCCAAGCTCCGTTATTTATGGGGAAAGAAGAACGAAATAACTTTCAGCAATTTCGACCAGAAAGGTATCCATGAGAAACTCTATCCGTTTAATATAAGTGCAGTGATTGGCGTGGGAGTCAATATTTCCCGTATTTTCTTTGATTTCCGCTACGAGCAGGGAATTGGAAATATCTCCAAGTCTATTACCTATGACAATATCAACTCGGACGGCAGCACAGGAATCAGCCGGATTATATTCGACCGCCGCGACAGCGCCTTGAGTTTTTCGCTCGGTTTTATCTTCTGACCATTTTCTACCAAATTCCATTTTTGACTAACATTTTTCTTGTACTTCCTTCTTTCTTTATTTATTTTCATTAACTTTGTACGCTTAAAATAAGGTATCTCGAATTAGAAATTTAATCTTATTATAAAAGAATGAAAAGAGACGACTTAATTTTCGACATCATCGAAAAAGAGCACCAACGTCAGCTGAAAGGTATCGAGCTGATTGCATCTGAAAACTTTGTGAGTGACCAGGTAATGCAGGCAATGGGTTCTTGCCTGACTAACAAGTACGCAGAAGGTTATCCCGGCAAACGTTATTACGGAGGTTGCGAAGTAGTAGACCAAAGCGAACAAATCGCTATCGACCGCCTGAAAGAAATTTTTGGCGCTGAATGGGCAAACGTACAACCACACTCGGGAGCACAAGCTAATGCTGCTGTTTTCCTCGCAGTTCTGAATCCGGGCGACAAATTCATGGGATTAAATCTTGCACACGGCGGACATCTGACACATGGTTCACCGGTGAATTTATCCGGAATCTTATATCACTTCGTACCATACAATGTGAACGACGACGGATATCTGGATTATGATGAGATCCGTAAGACCGCACAGGAATGCAAACCAAAGATGATCGTTGCAGGCGCATCTGCATATCCAAGAGAGATCCGGTTTGATATCTTTGAAGATATCGCAAAGGAGGTAGGAGCATATCTGTTTGTAGATATGGCACACATTGCAGGATTAGTAGCAGCAGGACTTCATCAAAATCCAGTACCATATGCAGATTTTGTCACAAGCACAACTCATAAAACTCTAAGAGGACCAAGAGGAGGAATAATTTTATGCAAGGAGAAATACGCGAAAGAAGTTGATAAAGCCGTATTTCCGGGAATTCAAGGTGGACCTTTAATGCACGTAATTGCAGCCAAAGCTGTATGCTTTGGTGAGGCACAAAAGCCAGAATTTAAAGAGTATCAAAATCAGATTATAAAAAATTCTAAAACACTAGCAGAAGAATTATTAAAATATGGATTTAATTTAGTATCTGGAGGAACAGATAATCATTTAGTATTAATAGATTTGAGAAATAAAGGAATAAAAGGAAAAGAATTAGAAACAAGATTAGATGATATTGGAATTACAGTAAATAAAAATGCAGTTCCATTTGATACGGAAAAACCAAGTATAACAAGTGGAATAAGAATTGGAACACCTGCAGTAACAACAAGAGGGTTTAAAGAAGGAGAAATGAAAAAAATAGCAAAATTAATAAGTATAACAGTAGAAGATTATGAAAATAAAAAAGAAGAACTAAAAAAAGAAGTATCTAAAATTTGTGAAGAATATCCTTTATATAAATAAATTTACTTACATATATAAAATTCAATTTAATTAAAACAATAAAAAAGGAGGAAGCAGAAATCAAATGCAAGTACTACAATTAAGTTTGAAAATGTAATGCAAGCCATTTCATTTCTGCGTAAATAAAATGGCAGACAAATTAGTAATAGTCGAATCCCCAGCAAAGGCAAATACAATAAAAAAATTTCTAGGTGGAAGCACAAAAGTAGTAGCTTCTATGGGACATAT
>OGIG01001815.1_pt1 | contig 11200 bp, 13 predicted proteins | sample 1571601 | NCBI WGS metagenome assembly OGIG01 (sample SAMEA2581953, study PRJEB24529) | metagenome | biome: Human gut stool | place: China | collected 2011 | reverse complement strand
GCTTACACCTGTCATTGTAGCTCAGATGAAAAAAGGCGCTTACTACATTACTTCCGGTATTCTTGATGTGAAAGAAGAAGTTGTAGTGGAGGCAGTAAAAGCAGCAGGCCTGACGGTCGTAGAAGTGACACATCAGGGCGAGTGGGTTTCCGTAACAGCAAGAAAGGACTGATCTTATGCAGCGTTTTTTTGTGGAACCTTATCAGATCGAGGAAGAAACGCATCGTATTCATATCAATGGAACAGATGTGAATCATATTAAAAACGTACTGCGCATGAAGCCCGGGGAAGAAATTGCCGTCAGCAACGGTACGGACGGCAGGGAATACCGATGCGGCATTAAAGAACTGAACGAGGAGAGCATCCTTTGCGAACTGCGCTTTATTAAGGAAGACGGCGTGGAGCTTCCGTCGAGAGTCCACCTTTATCAGGGGCTTCCCAAGGCGGACAAGATGGAGCTTATCATCCAGAAAACCGTGGAGCTCGGCGTAGCGGAAATCATTCCGGTAGCCATGAAGCGCTGCGTGGTGAAGCTGGATGATAAAAAGGGCAGACAGAAAACGGAGCGCTGGCAGGCAATTGCGGAAGCAGCCGCCAAGCAGAGCAAGCGCGGCATCATTCCCGTTGTAAGGGAGCCGATTTCCTTTGCGGAAGCAGTAAAAGAGGCATCCGCCATGGAGGTAAAGCTTTTACCCTATGAGCTGGCGGAGGGCATGGGCGCCACAAAAAAAATTCTGGAAAATCTGCCGAAGGGTGCCGATATTGCGGTGTTTATAGGACCTGAGGGCGGATTCGCACCGGAAGAAGCGGAGGCGGCAAAGGCAACGGGCATAGAACCCGTTACCCTCGGAAAGCGCATTTTACGCACCGAAACCGCAGGACTTACCGTCATGGCGTGGATAATGTATCAGCTGGAAGAAGAATAGCATATATTGTTATATAGGACGGAAAAAGGAGAAAAACCATGGAAGTATACCTGGATAACTCGGCTACCACAAGGACTTTCCCGGAAGTAGCGGAACTGATGTCAAAAATCATGTGTGAAGATTACGGCAATCCCTCGAGCATGCATAACAAGGGTGTGCAGGCAGAGAGATATGTCCGGTATGGAAGAGAGACGCTTGCCAAAATTCTGAAGGTAAATGAAAAAGAAATTTATTTCACTTCCGGCGGAACGGAGTCAGATAATCTGGCACTGATAGGCTGCGCCATGGCAAATTACAGAGCGGGAAAGCATCTGATTACCACGAAAATCGAACATCCGGCCATTTTACAGACGATGCATTATTTAGAGGATCAGGGATTTGAAGTGACATATCTGTCAGTTAACGACAAGGGACAGATTTCCTTACAGGAACTGCAGAATGCCATGCGGAAAGATACCATTTTAGTATCTATAATGCACACCAACAATGAAATCGGCGCTGTGGAGCCGATTGCGGAAGCGGGCAGACTCATTAAGAGCACGAATCCTTCCACCCTGTTCCATGTGGATGCGGTGCAGGGCTTCGGCAAATACCGCATTTACCCCAAACGTATGGGTATTGATCTCTTGTCCGTAAGCGGTCACAAAATTCACGGACCCAAGGGCGTCGGTTTCCTGTATATCGGAGAAAAAGTAAAAATCCACAACATTATTTACGGCGGCGGACAGCAGAAAAACCTGCGTTCCGGTACCGAAAACGTGCCCGGCATTGCGGGTATGGCAAAGGCGGCAGAAATGCTTTACAACCATCTGGAAGAGGATGCGGAAAGACTTTACAGCCTGAAAGATTATTTCTGCGAGGGACTCCGGAAAATTCCCGACATCCGAATCAACAATCCGGAGGGTATGGAGGGCGCACCCCATATTGTCAGCCTTTCCGTAGCGGGAGTCCGCAGCGAGGTGCTTCTGCATGCGCTGGAGGATAAGGGGATTTATGTATCGGCGGGCAGCGCCTGCTCCTCCAATAAACCTCATACCGCAGGTTCGGCTACCATGAAAGCGATTAAGCTTCCGGAGGAGTTTTTGGACTCCACACTGCGTTTCAGCATGTCGGTCTACACCACCCGGGAAGAATTGGACTATACATTGCAGGTAATGTATGATATTATCCCTATGTTGCGAAAATACACGAGACACTGATATGTGCCGGAAAAACACCGTTTTTTGAAAACGAGAGGAGATATATGTATAAAGCATTTTTGATAAAGTACGCCGAAATCGGTGTAAAAGGAAAGAACAGATATTTATTTGAAGATGCGCTGGCAAACCAGATTAAATATGCCCTGAAAAAATGTGACGGAGAATTTCAGGTAAGAAAGACCCAGGGCAGAATTTATGTGGATGCCATGACGGATTTTGACTTTGAAGACACGGTGGAGCATCTGCAGCGTGTATTCGGTATTTCTGCCATCTGTCCTGTTGTTTACGTGGAGGATGAAGGCTTTGAAAAGCTTTGCCAGGATGTCATTGCCTTTTTGGACAGTGTATATCCCGACAAAAACAAGACCTTTAAGGTCAACGCCAGAAGAGCCAGAAAAAATTATCCGAAGGATTCCATGACCATTAATATGGATCTGGGAGAAGCCATCCTCAATGCGTTTCCCGAAATGCACGTGGATGTGCATAAGCCCGAAATTATGCTGAATGTGGAAATCCGCGAGAAGATTTATATTTATTCCGAAACAATTCCGGGACCCGGAGGCATGCCCGTGGGTACGGGCGGAAAGGCGATGCTGCTGTTATCCGGCGGTATCGACTCTCCGGTAGCCGGTTATATGATTGCCAAGAGAGGCGTCAAGATAGATGCGGTTTATTTCAATGCGCCGCCCTACACCAGCGAGAGAGCAAAGCAGAAGGTCATCGACCTTGCCAAAATCGTGTCCCGCTACACCGGCCCGATTTACCTGCATATCATCAACTTTACGGATATCCAGCTGTACATCTATGAAAAGTGTCCGCATGAGGAGCTGACCATTATCATGCGCCGCTATATGATGAAGATTGCGGAAAAGATCGCACAGGAAACAGAGTGCCTGGGGCTTATTACCGGCGAAAGCATCGGCCAGGTGGCATCCCAGACCATGCAGAGCTTAGCAGCAACCAACGAGGTATGCGAACTGCCGGTTTACAGACCTTTAATTGCGTTTGACAAACTGGACATCATTGATATTTCCGAAAAAATCGGTACTTATGAAACATCCATTCTGCCGTATGAGGACTGCTGCACCATATTTGTGGCAAAGCATCCCGTTACCAAGCCGAACTTAAAGATTATCAAGAGGCATGAGGAAAATCTGGCGGAAAAGATTGATGAATTAGTAGATACCGCCTTAAAGACGGACGAGCTTATCATTGTAAGTGAGAATATGTAGCAAAAAAAGAACACCTGGTTATTCACACAGGTGTTCTGCTTTTCCGTTCTGTTCATGCTGCCAAAGGCAACCGGTTGAAACGATGAAGCCAATTAGATTATGTAGGGCTTTAATACTGCCATAACATCATCGATGTTTTCCTCTGCATGGATATTTAAGTCGATGGGCTTAGAAAGGTCTAAGCTGAAGATACCCATGATAGATTTAGCGTCGATTACGTATCTGCCGGAAACCAGGTCAAAGTCGTAATCAAACTTGGTAACATCATTTACAAAAGATTTTACTTTGTCAATTGAGTTTAAAGAAATCTGAACAGTTTTCATTGTTATTACCTCCTTACGTGTTTCATACCTTCGTTATCATCTTACTAATAACAAGAAGAAAAGTCAATCATAAAACATTACAAATTTTGAGAGGAATCTGTATGAAAAGAGCAGCATTACACAACCTCGGATGCAAAGTTAATGCGTATGAACTGGATATTATGCAACAAAACCTACAAGAAAAAGGGTATACTATTGTATCATTTGATGAAATGGCGGACATTTATATCGTAAATACCTGCACGGTCACGAATATTGCGGACCGGAAGAGCAGGCAGATGCTGCATCAGGCAAAGAAGCGCAATCCTGAGGCTGTCGTGGTGGCTGTGGGCTGTTATGTGCAGACGGCGGATGAGGAAGCCCTGCGGGAACAGGGAATAGACCTTGCCATCGGCAACAACCGCAAAAAGGACTTAATCCCCATTTTAGAGAAGTTCCTGGCGGAGCACAAGCAGGAAGAGGACGCCATCATTGACGTGAATGCGCCCTGCGATTACGAGGAAATGACTTTAAAGCACACGGCGGAGCATACCCGTGCCTACATTAAAATCCAGGACGGCTGCAACCAGTTCTGTTCCTACTGCATCATTCCCTATGCCAGAGGAAGGGTGCGCAGCAGACGTTACGAGGACATCCGCCGGGAAATGGAAGGGCTGGCGCAGAGCGGCTACAAGGAAGTGGTGCTGACCGGCATCCACATCAGCTCCTACGGCATTGATTTTTCCAAAGAAGCCTGGGAACAGGGCGAAACGGAAGTGAAGGTAAAGGATGATGGCAGAAGGGATTATGCCGGAGAATCCAAGCTGATTGATCTGCTGGAAAAACTGCAGGACATTGAAGGGATTGAGCGTATCCGCATCGGTTCCTTAGAGCCCCGTATCATGACGGAGAAAAATGTGAAGCGGCTGGCTTCGATAGAAAAACTCTGCCCCCATTTCCACCTTTCCCTGCAGAGCGGCTGTGACGAAACCTTAAAGAGAATGAATAGACACTATACAACCGGTGAATACTTGGAAGGAACCAAAAGACTTCGGGAAGCATTTGCCCATCCTGCCATTACCACGGATGTCATTGTGGGATTTCCGGGAGAAACGGAAGAGGAATTTGCAAAGACCTGCGGCTTTTTAAGGGAAGCGGACCTTTACGAAATGCATATTTTCAAGTATTCCAGGAGAAAGGGAACGGTGGCGGCAGGCATGCCGGACCAGATACCGGGACCTGTGCAGACAAAAAGAAGCGCCGAGCTGCTTGCCATGGAAAAGGAGCTGTCGAAAAGATACCGGGAGTACTACATAGGAAAGGAAATACCGGTGCTTTTTGAAGAAGAAAAAGAAATCGGCGGCATCCGTTACCAGATGGGACACAGCCGGGAATATGTGAAGGTGGCAAAGAAAACGGAAGAAAACCTTTCCAACCGGATTTTGTCGGGAAAAATCGTGGATTTTCTGCAGGAAGATATTCTGCTCATGCAGTAAGAGGATTGCTATTTGATGTAATCGCAGGTTGAATTTTTTGACAAGTTGGGTTAATATAAGTAATAAGTCGTAATAAACCAAAAAATGAACGATAGATAAACATAAGTAAAAACATAAAGATAGAAAATCCGGTGAAAGTGAGGTAAGAAATATGCAGGAACAGGATTTGGGAAATACACAATTTTTTAATGTAGAGTCAGAATTGGAAACCGGCGTAAAGGTTGTTCTGTATACAGTGTACGAAGCATTGGTGGAAAAAGGCTACAACCCCGTAAATCAGATTGTGGGTTATATCATGAGCGGTGACCCGACTTACATTACCTGCCACAAGAATGCCAGAAGCATGATTATGAAGGTGGAGCGTGACGAACTGGTGGAAGAGCTTTTAGCTGACTATATCCACAACAACCACTGGCAGCAGTAAAGGAGAAGCACATGCGTATAATGGGGCTTGATTTTGGCTCAAAGACTGTGGGTGTGGCTATCAGCGACCCGCTGCTTATCACTGCACAGGGCATTGAAATTATCCGCCGCAAGGAGGAAAATAAGCTTCGCCAGACACTGGCAAGGATTGAAGAGCTGATTGTAGAATACGGCGTGGAAGAAATTGTTTTGGGTTATCCCAAAAACATGAACAATACAGAGGGAGTCAGGGTGGAGCTCACAAAGGAGTTTCAGGATAAATTAGAGAGAAGAACCGGACTTCCTGTTTATCTGTGGGATGAAAGACTTACCACGGTAGCTGCGGATAAGGCCATGATGGAAGCGGGCATCCGCAGGGAAGAACGGAAAGAACACGTAGACAGGATTGCGGCATGCTTTATTTTACAGGGATATCTGGATAAGAGAGCAGCAGGTCTGTAAATAAGGAGAACTTAAGTGGAAAAGATTACATTCACTCCCGACGGAGCAGACGGAGAAGCAGTAGATTTTTATGTATTGGAACAGACCAGAATAGGCGGTATTAATTATATTCTGGTGACAGAGGAAGAAGAAGGGGACGGAGAAGCCCTGATTTTAAAAGACCTTTCCGCAGACGGAGAGGCTGAGAGTATTTATGCCATTGTAGAGGACGAGAAAGAGTTAGCGGCGATTGCGGACGTTTTCTCCGATATGATGGATGATGTTACCTTGGAGTGACATTTTACGGACAGGTAAAAAGTTTCAAGGAGTCAGACGGAGCGGTCACTCCCCAAACTTTAAATAGAAAACGGGCAAGACGGCAGTAGCCACAGGTGCCGGTAACGGATTTTTCATGAGGACTCGGGAAATGTTCATGAAAAACAGGACGAAAGCACCGGAAGGGAGTATTGCGGTCTGCCTTTGCATGGAGGTAAATTGATTGAAGAAAAAAGAGAATACAGCAGCTTCCAAGCTGAAAATTATCCCTTTGGGCGGCCTGGAGCAAATCGGTATGAACATTACTGCCTTTGAGTACGAAGACAGTATCGTTGTGGTGGACTGCGGTCTGTCCTTCCCGGAGGATGATATGCTGGGTATTGACCTTGTTATCCCGGACACCACATATCTGGAAAACAATCTGGACAAGGTAAAGGGCTTTGTCATTACCCACGGACATGAGGACCATATCGGCGCCCTGCCTTATGTGCTGCGTAAGGTCAGTGTGCCTATTTACGCCACAAAGCTGACCATGGGTATTATCGAAAACAAATTAAAAGAACACAACTTAGAGAAGAGCACCAAGAGAAAGGTTGTTAAATTCGGCCAGTCCATCAATTTGGGACAGTTCCGTATCGAATTTATCAAGACCAACCACAGTATTGTGGATGCGGCAGCCCTTGCCATTTATTCCCCGGCGGGCGTTGTGGTGCACACCGGCGACTTTAAGGTGGACTACACACCGGTATTCGGCGATGCTATCGACTTGCAGCGTTTTGCGGAAATCGGCAAAAAGGGTGTACTTGCCCTGATGTGTGACTCCACCAATGCGGAGCGTCCCGGCTTTACTCCTTCCGAAAAGACCGTGGGTAAAACCTTTGATACCCTGTTTGCCGACCATAAAAATACCCGAATTTTTGTGGCAACCTTCGCATCCAATGTGGACCGTGTACAGCAGATTATCAATACGGCATACAAGTTCGGCAGAAAAGTAGTGGTGGAAGGCAGAAGCATGGTGAGCATCATCGACACCGCTTCCAAATTAGGCTACCTGAATATACCGGACAAGACTCTTATCGATGTAGACCAGTTGAAGAATTATCCCGACGAGCAGCAGGTTATTATCACCACCGGCAGCCAGGGCGAAAGTATGGCGGCGCTTTCCCGTATGGCGTCCAACATGCACAAGAAGATTACCATCGGAGCGGGAGATACGGTTATCTTTTCTTCCAATCCCATTCCCGGCAATGAAAAAGCCGTTACCAAGGTTATTAACGAACTTTTCCGTAAGGGTGCGGATGTTATTTTCCAGGATACCCATGTATCCGGACATGCCTGTCAGGAAGAGATTAAGCTGATTTATACACTGGTGAAACCGAAGTACGCCATTCCGGTGCACGGAGAATACAAGCACCTGCGTGCCCAGGCAAAAATCGCAGAAAACTTAGGCATTCCCAAGGATGATATTTTCATTCTTTCTTCCGGCGATGTGCTGGAGGTGTCCGAGGAGAAGGCAAGGGTTACCGGAAAGGTGCCGGTCGGTTCCATTCTGGTAGACGGACTCGGTGTAGGAGACGTCGGCAACATTGTGCTCCGCGACAGGCAGCATCTGGCGGAAGACGGCATCCTGATTGTGGTTATGGCACTGGACAGAGTGGACGGCTACTTAGTATCCGGTCCCGACATTGTTTCCAGAGGCTTTGTTTACGTCAGAGAGTCCGACGAACTGATGGACGAGGCAAGACAGCTTGTAAACGATACACTCGAAGAGCTGCTTGACAAGGGTGTTACCGACTGGGGTAAATTGAAGACGGCAACCAAGGATGTATTGTCCGATTACGTCTGGAAAAAGACCAAGAGAAGCCCCATGATTTTACCGATTATCATGGAAGTTTAGTAGGAAGGGTGGAGAACAGTGACAAACCTGGAGGAAGCGGTAGCAAATCTTCTTGCTGCCATAAAGGATACAGAAGAATACCGGGAATACAGCATGCAGAAGGAGAAGGTTGCCAAATTTCCGGAGCTTAAGGCACAGCTTGACGACTTCAGAAAGAAGAGCTTTGAGCTGCAGAGCCGTACCGACAGCCGGGAGCTTTTCGATAAAATCGAAGAATTCCAGCAGGAAAAGGAAGATTTGATTGAAGACCCGCTGGCTGAGGATTTTCTGGCAGCGGAATTGAACTTCTGCCGTATGATTCAGGAAGTGGAGCTGGACCTTACGGACGGTCTCGATTTTATGTAACAGGGAGGAAGACCCATGAGTACCAGACAAATGGTAATGGCGGTAGTAAGCGCCATATTAAAAGTGGCAATCGCGGTAGCGGCGGTTGTGATTATCTACAAAGGGGCGGTAATTGCCTACAATTACGGCTACCGTGTGTTTAAGGAAGAGCCGGTGGCGGAAGCACCCGGTGTGGACATTCAGGTAGATATCACCATTGGAAAAAGCACAATGGACATAGGACAAATTCTTGAGGATAAGGGCCTTATTCGCGATGCCAAATTGTTTTATATCCAGAATCTGTTGTCCCATTACAAGGATAAGCTGCAGCCGGGTACTTATGTTTTGAACACGTCCATGACCATGGAAGAAATGATGGAAATTATGTCCGTCGTACCCGAGACGACGGATGAAACCGATGCCTCCGAGGATACCACGGGAGGTGCGGAAGATGACGGTACCGTTGGCGGAGCCGAGGACGAAGGTGCCGGCGGTGCGGAAGAGGATGGTACTGTTGGCGGAGCCGAAGATGACAATGCCGGTGCAGGAGATGCCGGCGCCGGAGAATAGTAATGATAAATGATGAAAGAATGGTTGCCTTTATTAATTCATTTGATAAAGGCAATACGTCGTTTTTAAACCAGATAGAAAAAGAAGCAAGAGCGGATGCCGTGCCCATTATCCGCACGGAAACCCAGACACTTCTTCACTTTCTCATGGCGGCGCACCGCCCCATGGAGATTTTGGAGGTGGGAACGGCAGTTGGATTTTCTGCCCTTCTGATGCAGGAATACGCACCGGCGGGCGCTCATGTGACCACCATAGAAAAATACGAAAAACGTATCCCCATCGCCCGGGAGAATTTTAAGCGGGCAGGAAAGGAAGATACCATCACCTTCCTGTGTGGCGATGCTACGGAAATACTGAAAGAACTGCAGGGCGAATACGATTTTATTTTCATGGATGCCGCCAAGGCGCAGTACATTCATTTCCTGCCGGAGGTTACCCGTCTGCTCAAAAAAGGCGGTCTTCTGGTATCGGACAATGTACTGCAGGACGGTGATGTGCTGGAATCCCGGTTTGCCGTGACCAGACGCAACCGTACCATACATGCCAGAATGCGGGAGTACCTGTATGCCCTGACTCACCATGAGCAGCTCGAAACCGTGATTCTGCCGGTGGGCGACGGCGTATCCATCAGTACCAAAGTGATATAGAAAGGGTCAGATTTATGAGAAAACCGGAACTACTTATCCCGGCGAGCAGCCTGGAGGTTTTGAAAACAGCGGTCAGCTTTGGAGCGGATGCCGTTTATATCGGCGGAGAGGCGTTTGGCCTGCGTGCCAAGGCAAGAAACTTTTCCATGGAAGAGATGGCGGAGGGCATTGCATTTGCCCATGCCCATAGTGTAAAGGTTTATGTGACTGCCAATATTTTAGCCCATAACGGTGACTTAAACGGCGCAAGAACCTATTTTGAGGAGCTGAAAAACTTAAAGCCGGACGCCCCGGATGCGCTGATTATTTCCGACCCCGGCATGTATACCATTGCCAAGGAGGTCTGTCCCGAAATCGAAAGGCATATTTCCACCCAGGCTAACAACACCAATTATCTGACCTACCGTTTCTGGTGGGAGCAGGGGGCAAAGCGTGTGGTTTCCGCCAGGGAACTTTCCTTACGGGAAATCAAGGAAATCCGGGAAAACATTCCGGAAGAAATGGAAATTGAGAGCTTTGTGCACGGCGCCATGTGTATTTCCTACTCCGGACGCTGCCTGCTCAGCAATTATTTCACGGGAAGAGATGCCAACAAGGGTGCCTGCACCCATCCCTGCCGCTGGAAATATGCGGTGGTGGAGGAAACCAGACCCGGCGAGTACATGCCCGTTTACGAAAACGAAAGAGGCACCTATATTTTTAACTCCAAGGATTTGTGCATGATTGAGCACATTCCGGAAATGGTGGATGCCGGCATTGACAGCCTGAAAATCGAGGGCCGCATGAAAACGGCGCTGTATGTGGCAACGGTAGCCCGGACTTACCGGAAAGCCATCGACGATTATTTTACCTCCGAGGAGCTTTACCGCAGCCATATGGACTGGTACAAGGAGGAAATTTCCAAGTGCACCTACAGACAGTTCACCACCGGTTTTTATTTTGGAAAACCTGATGAAAATACTCAGATATATGAAAGCAATACTTATATTAAGGAATATACATATCTTGGAATAGTTGGAGATATGAACGAAGAAGGCTTGTATAACATTGAACAGCGTAATAAGTTTTCTGTAGGCGAACAGATAGAGGTTATGAGACCTGATGGAGAGAATATACAGGTTACTGTTAAGAGAATAACCGATGATAAGGGTAAAGACATGGAAAGCTGTCCACATCCTAAGCAGCAGCTATATATTGATCTTGGTGTTAAGCTTGACAGATACGATATATTACGTCGAAAAGAGGAGTAATAGATTTTTTACAATAGGATATGCAATAAAAGGCACTTTTACACATAAAATAATAAAAATATGTGTAGGGGTGCCTTTCTTTGAAAGCGTTTGAACAACCATTATCAGAGCGTGAAGAAAAGGAAATGATAAAGAAGAGTCAGAATGGGGATATGAATGCTCGTAATATACTTGTGGAAAAGAATATGCGCCTTGTTGCACATATGATTAAGAAATATATGTCAGCAGACAGAGATAC
>OGIG01001810.1_pt1 | contig 11240 bp, 8 predicted proteins | sample 1571601 | NCBI WGS metagenome assembly OGIG01 (sample SAMEA2581953, study PRJEB24529) | metagenome | biome: Human gut stool | place: China | collected 2011 | reverse complement strand
AAAACAAGAAAAAAGCCTAAATGGCTTCAATAATTAATTTAATGGCAGTCCTCTCTTCTCCATCAATCATAATATCAGTAAAAGCAGGAATACAAACTAAGTTTTTTCCAGAGGGTGCTACAAAACCTCTCGCAATGGCAATAGCTTTAATCGCTTGATTAAGTGCTCCAGCACCAATTGCTTGTATTTCAACTGGTTGCTTAGCACCTTCTGTACATACTAATTCCCCTTCAACAAGTATTGATGAACTTATTGGAAGTTTAGTTATCTCTTTGAAGTTTTCTAATTTTTCATTATCCCAACCATCACCAGTAACTTCACCATGAGTAAAATCTTCGATTAATTTTAAAAACCTTTCATCTTTTTCTTCATAAAACTCTTCGAATATTTCTTCTAAAAATTCTTTTCTTTTTAAATTAATAATTGATGCATCAATAATACTAATATCTTTACTCATGTTAAGAACATAATGATACTTTTTAACTAAATTTAAAGCAAATGCATCAAATGTAGTAATATATGCTTGATCTAAATATTCAAGTTGTTCTTTTAAACCAGCTTTTTTTATTTTTTTTCTAATTCTGGCAGCCATTTCCCCCGCAGCTTCATTAGTAAATGTTAACATTAAAATATTTCTAATATCTACGCCATCTTTAAGTTTTCTAATTACTCTTTCTGATAATACTGCAGTTTTACCAGAACCCGCACCAGCTGATACTATAATATTTTTTCCTTCTAAGTTAACAGCTTTGGCTTGTTCAGGAGTCAAATTCATCTTCTTCACCTCCGATTATCTCTTCATCATCTTTTGTTTTAAAACATATATCCTTAAATTTACAATAAGTACATGCTATATTTTTACCTCCAAGAACCTTGGGATTTATTTTAAAATTACCTTCCACAATATTTTTTATTACATCATCTATAATCTCATTTACTTTAATTATTAAATTATTCATCTCTTCATTAGATAAAACCTTACTTGTACTATAAAAAGAACCATCTTTCTTAAATCTTAAACCTTTTATCATCTTACTATCTTTATAGTTACTATCAAGAAGGCTCATTATAGTTTCATTACTATTGGTATAACCAGATAATCTTAAGTTATCTTTCTTTATAGTTTCCAAAGACTTAAGCTTATCTCTATTTAAAACATTATTAAGTACTCTTTCTATATAAAAACCTGCAATAATAGAGTCTTTAAATCTATCACTTGTTTTAAGTAAATATAAATATATTGGAAGTTGCATATTAAGACCATATTCTAAAGTATCTAATTTTACATTCTTATCCCCAGTTTTATAATCAACTACGGCTATTACTTCTTTATCATTATATTTAGTGGTCATAACTTTATCTATAAAGCCTTTAAAGTTTACTCCTACTCCATTATACTCTTTTTCCACATTAAGTTCTGTTTCAAACAAATAATCATTTAAACTACTTGTTTTTCTTTGTTCTTTTAAATATTTAAGTAAAAAATCTATTTCTTTAGCAAGAATATGAATATAAAATAATTCTCTTTCTTTAAATTCAAAATCTAATTCTTTAATAAATAAACTTATCTCTTTTTCAATATCTATTTCTTTATTTATACCTATTTCTAATATATGATGAACTATTTGTCCAATTACAGTTTTAAAAGTCTCTTCAAAAACATTAAGATTTAATACTTTAGATAAATAATATCTAAAACTACATTCATTATAAGTTTCTAGACTTGTATATGAAAGAGTTACCCCTTCTTCAAGTTTTTCTTTAAGTAAAACGTTATCTATGCTAGTAAATTTATTATTATATTCTCTATATGGAATATTTAAATTATTTTGATATACTTTTAAATACTTACTTTCATCATTATATTTATATAAATTATCTAAATCCATAGCATACTCAAGTTCACTATATTTTTTGCTGAAAGACACTTTCTTATCTATATCTATTGTCTTTACCACTAAACCTAAATCTTCGATTAAACTTGATGGATATAAAGCTCCATTATCACCATGAATAGAATAACTTATACTTAAATTAGGAATATTATATATTAAATTTATAACATTATCTTTATTTAATTTATTTATTTCTAAAGATGTATCAAGTCCTAGTTTGGTCTTTATATTATCACTTAAAAAGTCATCATCTTTCTTTACTTTAGGATAACTACCTATATTAAAGCCAAGTAAAAACACATAGTCGTTTTCACTATAAACTTCTTCAAGAGAATGTAATTCTATAGCATTTTTATATACAACATTACTAACTTTAGCTTGTTTTAAATCTCTTTTTATAAACTCTTTTCTTATATTCTTACCTTTTACTTGTACAGACTTATTTATAATAGTAATAAGTTCATTTACATTACTATACTTACTACTTAAATTTTCTATTACTTCATCTATTTCTTTATTATCATAAAATTTCAAAAATTCTTTAGAAATACTTAAACTTAAAAAGGATGCACTACTTTCTATATTAATTGGTACTTTAAATAACTTAAAGTAATATTCTAAATGTTTATAATACTCTTTACTTGCAATTAACTTTATATTATTAATGTTTATTCCTTTTTTAAGCAATTTTTTTATTTCTATAACAACATACTCTACTTCTTCACGTATATCACTTGCTTCATATACACAAGGTTTATAATTATTTTTTTCTCCACTTTCTAATTTATAATCTATACCATCTAAAATTAATCTTTCTTCTTTAGTTAATACATCTTTCCCATATACTGTAACTTTTTGATTAAACATATATTTTCTAAATTTATCATCATATATAAGTAAATTTTGTTCATCTAATTCTTTTTTCAAATTATTTAAAAATATTACTTTCTCATCATCAATCTCTTTTAAAAAGTATAAATTATCTAAATAAATTTTAGCTATATTAATATTTACATTATATTTATTTATAATATATTCTAAAGCTCTATCATCAAAAAACAACTTTTTTTTAAGTTCTTTAAACGTTAGAAATTTATTATTATTAAATTTCTTTTCTATATTTATTTTCTTTAATAGTTCTATTTTATTAAATTCATTAGTTATTACTACGTTCATAATATACCTCATTAATTAATACATAAATATTATATCATTAAGCCAATTAAAAAGATAATGTTTTTTGCATTATCTTTAAGAATTATATAATTTTAAGCTATTCTTATAGGATCTGATTGAGTACCAGTTCCTGATTCATAAGTTATACCATCAATTAAATTAAAAATAGGTCTGACAGCAGCATAACGTTGAAAATCTGATTTTAAAGGGGAACTATTAACCACACCATCTTCATCAATAAAGAAAGCTCTACCATCAACACTGCCAGCAGCAAAACGTGTGATAGCCCATGCACTTGCAGACATAAGTTCATTATTAAAATTTGAAAAAAAGTAACATCATTTGATGTTACTCTTTATTGCAATTAACACAAGTTGTTTCTCCATTTTTATCAACTAAAAGTTCACCACAGTCTGGACAAATATCTCCAGTTGGTTTATACCAAAGTGCATACTGACATTTAGGATAATTATTACATCCATAGAATATTTTACCTTTTTTTGTTTTTCTTTCCACTATCATGCCTTTATCACATTTTGGACATTTACAAATTTCTATAACTTCTTTCTTTTCTTTCTTTATATATTTACATGTTGGATAATTACTACATGCTATAAACTCTCCAAATTTACCTTTTCTTATTACTAAAGGACTTCCACATTCAGGACAAACTTCCCCAGTTTCTTCTGGTCCTTTCTTTTCCATTTCGTGAAATGCTTTTTCTACAAGTGGTTCAAACTCATCATAGAATTCATGTAAAACTTTTAGATAATCCATTTTATTTTCTGCTATTTTATCTAAATCTTCTTCCATGTTAGCAGTATACTCAACATTTACAATACCACTAAAGAATTCTTGTAATTTATCAGTTGTTTCAATACCAATTTCCGTTGGTTCAAACTTTTTATCTTTTAAAACAACATAACCTCTATCTTTAATAGTACCCACAATAGTTGCATATGTTGAAGGTCTACCTATACCTAAACTTTCCATTTCTTTAATTAAGCTACTTTCCGTAAACCTTGGAGCTGGCTTAGTAAAATGTTGTGTTTTAGTTATATCATCTGCTGTTATACAACCTGATTTATAATTTTTTAAATCTGGAAGTATTACATCTTCACTATCCTCATATTCACTATAAACTTTTAAATAACCATCAAATGTAAGAACACTACCAATTGCTTTAAATGTATATCCATTATTTTCAAGTATTATAGTAGTTGCAAGTGTTTTAGCATCTGCCATAAGTGATGCAAGTGCTCTAGTATATATAAGTTTATAAAGCTTATATTCATCATTTGTTAAATATGCTTTAACTTCATCTGGTGTTCTATTGATACTTGTTGGTCTAATACCTTCATGAGCATCTTGCATATTTTCATTCTTTTTACCTTTTTTAACATAGCCAATGTAATTTTCACCGAACTTACCTTTAATAAAGCCAAAAGTTTCTTTAACGAATGTATCACTTACTCTAACACTATCTGTTCTCATGTAAGTAATTAAACCTACTGTTTCATTCTTTAAAGTTTTACCTTCATATAAGTCTTGAGCAATTTTCATTGTTTTACTTGGTGCAAAACCTAATTTATTAGATGCTGCTTGTTGAAGTGTACTAGTTTTAAATACTTCACGAGCTACTTTATTCTTTTCTTTTTCAGTAACACTTTCTATTTTAAATGATTTAGAAAGATTACTTAATATTTCATCAGCTTGTACTTCATTTGCAACTTCAATATCTTTACCATGATATTTATCAAGTGTTGCTTTAAAATCTTTAAAATCTGCTTCAATTGTCCAATATTCTCTAGGTACAAAGTTTTGTATTTCTCTTTCTCTATCCACAATTAATTTTAGAGCTACACTTTGTACTCTACCAGCTGACTTTCCCCCAGTTTTTCTTTGCATTAACTTACTTAATCTAAAACCTATTATTCTATCTAAGAATCTTCTAGTTTCACCAGACTTAACTAAGTTCATATCTATTTTACCAGGATTATTTATAGCATTTATAACTACATCTTTAGTTATTTCATTAAATACTACTCTCTTATATTTTTCCTCCGGAACTTTTACTTCATCATAAATATGCCAAGAAATTGTTTCTCCTTCACGGTCTGGGTCCGTTGCAAGATATACCATATCTGCATCTTTAACATCTTTTTTTAATTCTGTTACTTCTTTTTTCTTTCCTTTAATTATTTCATAATTTGGTTTAAAATCATTTTCAATATCAAGTCCTAAACCAAACTTACCAGTTGTAGCTAAATCCCTAATATGTCCTTTACTAGAAACAACTTTATAATCACTACCTAAATACTTTTCAATAGTTTTACATTTAGCTGGAGATTCCACTATTACTAAATTTTTCATTTAATTTTCCTCCTTATTTGTATCATTTGCACTTTTATAGGAATTTATTTTATTTTCTAAATAATTAAAATAATTATTACGGATTATTGACTCACTAATTTGCATTCTATTAGTTACAATATTATTTATTCTAATTAATTCATCTGTTGTATATTCATTACTTGTATAGTATTTAATACTACCACTACTAGCATTATAATATACATCAGCATTTTTCCAAGATCCATCTGCAAAAGCTACCATATTTAAATAATCATCACTAAAGACATCAGTTCCCATATAATATCTAGGATCATAATCTAAATTAAATAGATTAGCTAGAGTTGGTGTTAAATTAATATAAGAACTGTACTTTTCTACAACCTCACTTTTAATCGTAGAATTATAGATAACCATAGGTACTCTTTCTACTTCATAATCATCTAAATCATAAGTAAGAACACTAGAAATATCTTTATTTTTTAGTCCATATGGATAGTGGTCTCCATACATAACTATAACTGTATCATCTAATTTACCTGATGCCTTTAATTTATCAAGAAGGATTCCTAAACCATTATCAAATGTTTTTAACTTAGACATATATCTTCTTACTTCCATTGAATAGTCTGTTCCTTCAGTTATACTTAAATATTTATCTCCTTCAACACTTGAAACCTTATATGGTTGGTGACCTGAAACTGTTGTAAGCCATAACATAAATGGTTTATTACTAGTATCATTTAATGTTATATCCATAGCGGCATTCATGAAATCTTCATCACTTGCCCAATTTTTATATTCATTATAATACTTAATATTTAAGTCATTAACATTATAATATGCTTCACTTCCCAAATTCTTATGTATTATATTTCTTACGTAATATTGTTCAGTATAATCATGCATACTAGTAGCTCTATAACCTGCATTTTTAAATATATTAAAAATTGATGTAAAATATGTATTATTACTAAATATATTAGCTGTACAATTATTTTGAATTGTATATAGACCTGTCATTCCACTAAACTCATTATTTCCTGTTGCACAGCTATTTCTAGGACTATAATTATTTTTAAAACTTATACCTTCACTATATAATTTATAAAAGTTTGGATATAAATCTTTATTAATAATAATATCATTAGTGCTTTCCATCATAATAACAATAACATTTTTACCTTCAAACATACCAGTATGACTATTATAATCAGTAATATCTTTATTTTTAATATAATTATTAATATTATTTAATGTAGTATTTTTTTCATTTTTAATTATTTCATCTAATATAGTATCATCTATTTCTCTTTTAGATTCTGTATTACTATTATCTTTACCATTATTTTCAAAAGCAGTATAAATTACTTTACTCGGTGCTTCAACCATTGTTGATTTTATATCAAGAAATCCAAAACCTAAAACCCCGAATTGATTTATAGTTGTACTTGCTATACTCGGATATGCAAATAACTCTTTATTACTAATAGTTTGAAGTTTATTTTGCATAAATGATGCATCTAAAGATGTGTAATATAAAAAGCCAGTAAATGTTAAAACTAAAATACTAGTAATTGTTCTAATACCAGGTTCAAACATTATATTTGTTTTCAAAGGAAATCTTTTATCAATTTTCTTTTCAGTTAACTTATCTAAAAATAAATAGTAAATGATTAGTAATATAAATGGTATAAAAGCTAAATAATAGGTTGCTTTAAAAGAAGCAAAGAAATCTATTATATAGTCTTTAACAGCTCCAAGTTGACTTTTAGTATTAACTGATGCATATACTCCGATAAAGTTATTAAAACCAATTTGAAAAAATGTATATGCGCTTAGGGCAAAAGATACTAAAAGAACTAATATCTTACTAATTAATTTATTAAACCAAGACAAAATAAAACTTAGTAAAATACTTACAAAATTAACTCCAATAAATATTCTTAAAAGTGCTATATTATTTAAAGATATTCCACTTATTAATCTGAATGATATTTCTAAAAGTGAAAAGAATACTACCAATATCATATAGTTTTTTATTAAATTATTCTTTAACAAATTCTTCATCATTTACCTCCATCAATGCTTTTACAGGCTTATAAGTAAGTCTATAATTATCTAGTATACCATATTTTTTAATTGCTTCAAGATGTTTTTTAGTTGGATAGCCTTTATGATCTTTAAAACCATACATAGGATATTTTTCATCTAACTCATACATCATTTTATCACGTGTTACTTTAGCTATTACACTAGCCGCTGCAATATTAAGGGATAATGCATCACCATGAATTATAGCTTTTGAGTTTTCCATAGAAAGTGGCATAGCATCTGTTAAAACATATTCTGGCTTAACGCTTAAACCATCAATTGCTTCTAACATAGCTTTTCTACTTGCTTCATATATATTTATTTCATCTATAGTTTTGGCATCAACAACCCCTATTGCATAACTTATGGCATCTTTAACTATAATATCATAAAATTTATCTCTCTTTTTTTCACTTAATTGTTTAGAATCTATTAAACCTTCCAAAGTATAATTTTTAGGAAGAATAACAGCTGCTGCCACTACAGGTCCAACAAGAGGCCCACGACCTACTTCATCAACTCCTGCAATTAAAGTATAACCATCATTATATAATTCTTTTTCATATTTTAAATTGTCTTTTAAATCTAAAAATAAATCTATTTTTTTTATATCATTTTTATCTTTATTTCTATTAAAATTTTCCTTCATTTTTTTAATACTATTTAAATCTTGAAAATACATATTTTCAATAACAATTGCTTCATCTTTATTAAAAAAAGAACAATTATTACTAAATTCAATATTATAGTCATTTAACTTATATACATCATACCCAAGAAAATTGTTTACAATAACTGCATCATTTTTTAATTTTTTAAATAAAGCTTCACTAACCCCTATATCTATATCATTTGTTTTTGACTTCACTTGTTGAACGACCAAACTAGCACCTGATAACACAACAAATTCATTTTGAGGAAAATTCAACTTTTTTAATATATTAAGTATTTCTTTTCTATTCATACGAAATCCTATCAAAAGTAATATCTTTTATCTTACCACTTTTTATATCATTAATTATTAAATCTATTACTCTATCATAATTAGGTACTCCACCTTTTTGTAATAAACCTTTTTGTCTAGCAATTGTATCAAATACTTCTTCAAAATCATTAATTGATGTTATATTATAAAATTCTTCTAATTTAGAAGGATACAATTTATATAATGTTTTTATTATATATACTGCCACATCTTGTTTATCAAGTATTTCTTCTTTTATCGCAGTCATACTTGCTAAATTATAAGCAACTGTTTCTTGTTCTAATTTGGGCCAAAGTATTCCTGGACTATCTAAAAGTTCAATATCTTTACTTGCTCTAACCCAATTAAGATTTTTTGTAACACCTGGTTTATTACCTACAGTTGCACTTTTTTTACCTACTATTTTATTTATAAGAGTAGATTTACCAACATTTGGAATACCTACAACTAAAGCTTTTATTGTAGTTCTTTTAAGCCCTTTTTCTTCTCTTTTTTTCATTTTATCTTCAAGAAGATTTCTACTTAAATCAAGTAAATCATTAAAAGATGTTTTTGTATTTAAATCATATTTAACTACAACATAACCTTTTTCCTCATAATATTTAACAAACTTTTCTGTTTCGTTTTTATCACATAAATCATACTTTGTCATAATAAGTATTCTTGGTTTATTGTTTATTAAAGTATTTATATCTATTACCTTAGAACTATATGGTATTCTTGAATCAATTACTTCATAAATTATATCTATCAATCCTAAATTTTCTTTTATGAGTCTTTTGGTCTTAGCCATATGTCCTGGATACCAATTGATACTCGTTGATGGCATTTTTTTTGTATCTTCGTTCATTTTTTTATTTTTTCTCATTTTTCTTTTTTGATACATATCCATTATTTATCACTTCCATTCTCTATCATTCTTGTTTCGTTTAAAAAATTATCAAAGTCTGATTTATATAATTTATCTTGTTTAACTTTAAATTTATCATACTCTTTATAAGCTAATTTTTTTGCAACACTAGCCGATATTTTCCCTGCATTGTGTAATATTTCTTTATCATTAAATTGCAAAAATGCATTCAATTTTTCTACCCAATCTTTCATAGTCATCGCATTATGATTTTCTGCTTGTAATTCTGCATAGTCTAAATACATTGTTACTATTCTATTCAAATCTTTTAATTCCTTTTCATTTAAATAGTTTTTTGCAATGTCCACGTCATATTTATAGATTGGTCCATCAGGAGAATTTTTCCAATTGGTTAGTCCCATATTTTCTTTTTCTGAATCAACTCTGTTATATATTATTTCAGCTGCAGTATTACCAGTTATTGCATAATGTAATTTATTTTGAACTGTTTTAAAAAATTCTTTTGTTATTTCTGAATCTTTATCATAATCAACACTACAAGAAGAATATATATCGGTTATTTTTTGATAAAATCTTCTCTCGCTTGAACGAATGTTTCTAATTCTTTCAAGTGTTTCTTCAAAATAATCCTCGCCAAATATGTAATTAGGATTTTTTAATCTTTCATCATCCATAACTACACCTTTTATCATATATTCTTTTAATATTTTCGTAGCCCAAATTCTAAAGTTTGTTGCTTTTTTTGAATTTACTCTATATCCAACTGCAATAATCATATCAAGGTTATATATCTTTACAGGTTTTTTAGAATTATCAACGTCGGTTTTTCCGACGGTGTTATTTTCATCAAGTTCACCACTATTTAATATATTATTAATATGTTCTGTTATTGTGCTTCTTCCTACACCAAACAATTCTGCAATTAAATTTTGAGTAAGCCATATGTCATTATTTATTAACATTACACTAACCTTAATATCATTGTTTGAATCTCTATATATTAAAAAGTCATGATTAGTTATTTGTAAGTTTTTATTGTCCATTTATTATTCTCCTTTCTTTTAAATTTTTTATTTAATATCAATTTTAACCTTTTTATTCTTATCAATATAAATATATTTTACTTTATTTTTTAATTTTAATCTAGTAATATTAGATAAATTTAATTTTTAATTTATAATTTCAATTAGCTTATTTTCACTAATAGATTCATTATTTTCACAAGTTTTATTTCTATAGTAGTTAGAGCAATAGTAATAAACTCTTCCTTTTGTTGCTTTCATCGCTTGTCCTACCAAAAATTCTAATGATCCATCTTTTCCAGCTTTAAAATCTGCTATTGATTGTGGATTTGCTGATAAAATTTGTAATACTTCATCTTTTATAGCATTTTCATCTGATATCTGAATCCAGCCTTTTTCTTTTATTATGTCTTTTGGACTTCTTGGATTTTCAAATAATTCATCTAATACTTTTTTGCCTATGCTTGAACTTATTGTTCCTGCATCAATTAGTTCTACTAATTCTGCTAATTGTTCTGCTGTAAATGGAATCTGTTCTGGTTCGATTTCTTTTTCGTTTAATATTCTAGCTATGTCTGAATTTAACCAGTTACATACGGCTTTATAGTTCTTGCATATTTTCCCTGTTTTTTCAAAAATGTCTGATAATGCTTTTGAGCTTGTTAAATAGTTGCTATCTTTTTCAGATAAGTGTAACTCAGAAATGTATCTTGCTTTTCTGCTTTCTGGCATTTCTGGTAGTTCTTTTCTTATATTTTCAATATATTCATCTGATAATCGTATTGCAACTAAGTCTGGCTCTGGAAAATATCTGTAATCTTGAACATCTTCTTTGTCTCTCATTT
>OGIG01001807.1_pt1 | contig 11248 bp, 9 predicted proteins | sample 1571601 | NCBI WGS metagenome assembly OGIG01 (sample SAMEA2581953, study PRJEB24529) | metagenome | biome: Human gut stool | place: China | collected 2011 | reverse complement strand
GAACGATCTCAGGATGGTTGCAACCCAACTCCTTAGCATACTCTACAGCACCCTCAGCCAAGTAGCGGAGCAATGTAGGGTTAGCATACTTACGAGCACCCTTAGATACCTGAAGGATAACTGGTGACTTCAAATTTGAAGAAGCCTGGATGATAGCCTGGAGCTGCTCCAAGTTATTGAAGTTGAAAGCAGGAACGGCCCAACCGCCCTTGATAGCTCTTGCGAACATCTCCTTAGTGTTCACAAGACCGATTTTCTTGTAATCTACTGCCATAATTGTTATTAATTTTATTGTTTAATGAAACATTCTTTTCTTTCATATATATAATAAGGTGTAGAACTTATGAGGCTCTTTCCTTACCGAGTGCAAATTTACTTTTTTCTTTTGAGACAACAAAATGATAATTCGATTTTTCGTGTTGCAATCGAGTTAAAAAAGTTAATTCCGCACCTATACCCTACAAAACACAAAGTTTTTGCTAAACGCAGTTAGCAATTTAACATCTTTCTGTCCAACCGCCAGTTACTTCTTGGCAAGTTTATATTCACGAACCGCATAAGCCAGAACGATGACAAATCCTACGAGCGGTACCAGGAAAGGAAGCGTGAAATGAGTACGGTCGGCGATGAGTCCCATCAACAGGAAACCGCAACCTCCTATTGGCGTCATCATCAGAAGCGAAGAGGCTGTCTTGGTAAGGTTGCCCAAACCTGTGAGGGCGATACTGAAGATGGTAGGGAACATGATGGCCTCGAACATATAGTTGCAAAGCAGGGCTACCAACGATATCTTACCCAGATTTGACAGGACTAAAAGTATACAGACAACACACCCCATAGCGCAGATCAGCAACATCGTTGTTGCCTTGATGCGGCGCATAATCCAGGAACCGAGGAATCTGCCTACCATAAAGAATGCCAGCGCACAAGTCAGGGCTACGGAAGCCGTGCGGTCGTCCATCCATTTCATGCCCGTTACGAAATTGATGAAATAGGAATTGATTGAAATCTCTGCCACTTCATAGCTCAGCAAAGCCAGAAGTCCAAACACGAACATCTTGTGATGGGAAAAGAGTTTGCTGATATTAGAACCGGCTGCCTCATCTTCTGCTGTTGCCACATGACTGATTTCCGGTAAATCTACACGTGAGAAAACCAGAGCTATCACCAAAACCAGAATACCCAGAATGGTATAAGGCACCACCACATTGCCACCCTCTTCAGTCTGATTGAAGAGGAACTGACCGATGCAAAGTGTGGCAAAAATGCCACCCAATCCATTAAACGACTGCGATAAGTTCAGTCGGCTGGTAGCTGTTTCCTTGGCACCCAGTTCGGTAACATAGGGATTGGCGGCTGTTTCCAGGAACACCAAACCGCACCCGATAATGAAAAGGCAGAGCAGGAATGCTGAGAAACTGCCCACCGCAGCACCTGGAATAAAGAGCAAGGCGCCCACACCAAAGAGGAGCAGACCGAAGACCACGCCACGGCGATAACCATAACGGTTGATAAAAAAGCCAGCAGGTATTGCCATCAGGAAATAACCCAGATAGGTAGTAACCTGAATAAGGGCGGAATGAGTAATACTGATGTGCAGAGCATTCTGGAAGTGCTTGTTGAGCACATCCAGAATGGCACGAGCGAAGCCCCACAAAAAGAAGAGCGACGTAATGAGAATGAACGGGACAAGATATTTCCTGTCGTTTGTCTGATTTGTTTCTGTCTGTTGTTCTGTTAACATTTTATTTTTCTTTTCTTCTATAAAGAGTTATAGAAATACATTTTATTTTTCGTTGTAATGGAAATAGCCAAAGTCGGCATATCCACTCTTTTCCTTGCCTTCTGCAAACATACCGAGAACTACGCCTGTAAATCCACCGGCTACCTCAGTACTCATCAGGGAACAGTTCATGGAACCCAAGTCATGGAATTTCTTTCCATCAAAGGAATAGGCAAAATGGTACATCTCGCCATCGCTGCTGATACGCAACCTTACGGCGTCTTTGCGCAAACGGGGAACGCTCTTCACAACATAGTCGATGCTTTTCAGTTTGCAGCGCAAAGCCACCTGTTTCTTTGAAACGAAGAGGTCGAGATGACCGTCATGAATCTGATAGACAGACAGACCTGCCTCTGCATCACCTTTCGTTACGACATCCGTCTCCAGGATAAAGTTGGCACTCTCCTGCCTGCGCCCCACAAAGGTAGGCTGCTGATTCTGCGTCAGGGTTCCATGAGGATAAAGACGCACGAAGAACTTCTCATCCACGGCCATCGTATCATTACGCAGATATTTGTCAGGAATAGGATTCTGCAACTGTACCCATTCGAAAGATCCGGTCGTCGGTGCATCCTCTGCATCTGCTTCAAGATGTTTTTCCAAAGGAACACCAGGCAACAGCTTAGCCTTCATCAACGTATCTGCAGGCAATCCGCCGTTCACAACAGGCCATTCTCCCTCCTTCCACTCCACAGGAGCCAGGTAAGTTTCTCTTCCGAGATGATGATAAGAACCGCCAAAATTGCGATAGGCCAGGAATACCATCCACCAGCTTCCGTCGGCAGCTTGAACCAAGTCGCCATGACCAGTACCCTGAATCTGCATCGACTGTCCCAGACGGCTGCAGTTGGTAAGAAGCGGATTGTTCGGATTACTCTCGTAAGGTCCCTCGATATTCCGGCTACGGGCGATAGTAAGACGATGCGCCAGTTCGGTTCCACCTTCTGAAATGAGAAGATAGTAATAGCCATCTTTCTTATAAATATGCGGTCCTTCAGGATAGCGTCCGCCATCCCCCTGCCACAGTTTCCTGCTCTCTGTAAGCTGTTCGCCCGTCTTTGGGTTTATCTCACAGAGCCAGATTGCATCGCCCGGATTGCTCACCATGTAGCATTTTCCGTTTTCGAAATAAAGCGAAGGATCGATGCCCTGCTGCTTCAGCCAGACAGGCTCGCTCCAAGGACCACGGGGGTCTTTGGCTGTAACCATGAAGTTGCCACCGTTGCCTACATTGGTAGTTATCATATAGTAAGTTCCCTCATGATAGCGGATGGTAGGTGCATAGATGCCAAGCCACGAACTGGCGCCCTTCAAAGGAAGCTGACTCTCGCGGTCGAGCACATTACCAATCTGCTGCCAATGAACCAGATCCTTACTCTGGAAGATTGGCACACCGGGGAAATACTGGAATGAAGAGTTGACGAGATAGAACGTATCTCCTACCCGACACACGGATGGGTCGGGATGATAACCCGGAATAACCGGATTACGATATTCCTCAGCTGATACCGGCAAGCATGTCAATACCAGCATCCATAATAGTACAAACAGTTTTTGCTTTCTCATAAGGCATTCATTTTAGATGGGAACAAAGGTAAGGCTTTTCGATGGAAATTCCAAACTTTCCCAGGATTATTTGTTGTTTATATCAAATAAAATTGTCTTTACTATCAGATGAAATCTCCGTTCATAGACGTTGAACGGCGGTTCAGCGTCGATGAACGGCGGTTCAACGTCGCTGAACGGACATTCAGCGTCGATGAACGAAGATTTTATCCTACTGTAAATACATCTTTAACTAGAAATAGAACGTATCTGATGGCTATTCAGAAACAACTCTTCCCGTCATTCCTTCGGAATCAAGACGGCTCCCTCCTGTTTCTTTCCATCCATCAGAATTCTCATCGGGTGCTCAAAGCGCACATGGCGGACATATTGCGTCTCCTCTACAGCCGGCATTGCATCCAGGATTTCCTTATTTACAAAGCCGCCTTCACCGGTATTTGTATCTACCGTAAAGTATCCCACGCCAAAAGAGGTGAGGTTCTGGAAGAAGTGAGTACCCTGACTAGGATCGATATTGTAATTCTTCAGAGCCACCTCTACGATAACCCGGGCTGCGCTGATATGCGGCCACTTCACAGGTACACCCAGATAATGGTCGCTGGAGCCCCAACGGCCAGGACCTATCAGCACATAGTTCTTGCCGTCAGCAAGGAACTTGCGGTTGATTCGTTCTATATCATCGGCTACATAAAAATTATTCATCGCAGAGAAGTGGTCATCATACTTCACATAAACCACATCAACCACATCTTCGCTGATGCCATGACCCAGCGAATTGTGCGAACGCAACAGGCAGTCGGAATCAGGGATAGCCTTCACATCTTCATCAAGCATCTCCTTGGCATCGACGATAGGACGAATCTGAAGAAGATAGAATTCGCAGCTCCTGTCATTATTGATATTGCAGGCAAACTCTATCTCCACTGGTCTGCGCATAGCCCCTGCTCCATACTTCATCGACATCTGCAGTATCTCTGGCAAAGGCACCACTCCATGCTGGAGCACACTTGAGAAGGTTATCAGTTTGCGGCCATTCTCATAGACTCCATCATTGATGACCTGATCGTATGGATCGAAAGTAGATGCGATATAGGTAAGGCTCTGGTCTTCTACAGCATCCTTCACCCGGAGTTTGAGGATATTAAAGCCATCGTCTACCTTGAAATCATTGCCCACATGCTTCATATCCAGCGCATAGAACTGAGTCTGGGTGTCGCGCAGAGCCAGCTCAGTTTCCGATGTCTGGAGCACCTGATTCGGATGGTAAGGACAAACACGAAGGGTCTGACCTCCATCTACGATATATTTACCCAAGCCCAAGGCTAGACTGGCTATACCCTCTTCAGCCTCTTCATCACCTATCGGATAATAATTGAGCGAACGGAGCACACCGCTCATGGTAGGATAAAACCTTGTACCATAGTCTTTACCCACAACCTGCTGCAAGATAACAGCCATCTTTTCCTGATCGATGACATTGCTCGTTGCGGTCATGTAAGCCTTCGAGTCGCGATAGAACACAGAAGCATAGACTCCCTTGATGGCACAGGCCAGCATCTGCAGCATCTGATACTTATCTTCCAGATATGGAATCATATAGGTAGAATAAATACCGGCAAACGGCTGATAGTGGGCATCTTCGAGCAGCGAACTTGAACGGATTGCGATAGGACTCTTGGTTGCCTCAAAGAAGGTGAAGAAGTCGGCTATCAGCGAATCGGGCAGCTGGGCATGCAGGAAGTGCTTCAGAATCTCATCGTCGCTAGCATCACTCAAAGCTATCGGATAGAGATTGTTGCTCATCATAAATTCATCAAAGATATCTGTACAGAGCACAACTGATTTCGGAATCTGAACGGTGGCATTCTCAAACTGATTGAACTCAGGGTGACGCTTGATGACATTGTCCAGGAATGCAAGACCTCTACCCTTTCCGCCCAGGGAGCCTTCTCCGATACGGGCAAAGTGGGCATACTTGTCAAACTTCATGCGGTCGAAAACAGCCACTACACCGATGTTTTTCATGTGACGATACTGCACGATGGCATCGAAGATAATCTGTCGGTGAGCATCTACATCCTGTAATTTCTCCCAGGTAACATGCTTCAGGAAAGCTGATACAGGGAAGATGGCACGAGCACAAAGCCAACGGCTCATATGGTTGCGGCTGATATGATAGAGCATGGAATCATTAGGAATATTGAAGATGTTATCCTGCAATTCCTTCAAACTATGAATGCGCATAATCTCCTCATGGGTCTTAGGATCACGGAATATGAAATCGCCAAAGCCCATGTGCTCTTCCATCAGACGGCGAAGATCTACGCTCATCTTCTTCGAGTTCTTGTCAACAAAGCGGAAACCTTCTGCCTCTGCCTTCGCACGGTTCTCACTTTCAGAACTTTCTATGATAAGCGGAACGAAAGGATCGTTCTTCCTGATATAACGGAAGAGTTGCAAACCTGCATCTGGACACTTCTCGCGACCGAAAGTATCCGTACGATGCTTAGGCTTCTCTTCAGGCATCACCTCATTACCAAAAGCTTTGGCAGCACTCTTTAACGGGAAACGTGCATCGCTGATCACACCCAACGTGTTATCAGAATACTTGTCATACAGTTTCTGGGCTTCCTCATAAGTACGAGCCAAAACCACCTTAGGACGGCCACGCATACGCATGGTAGCTGCATGCCGGTTCAGAGCCTCCTGAGAAAAGTTCTTACTCTGCTCCAATATATAATTATAGAGATTAGGCAATATAGAACTATAGAAACGGATAGAATCTTCTACCAGCAGAATCATCTGCACGCCTGCTTCCTGTATGTCATGCTCAAGATTCATCTTATCCTCTATCAGCTTGATGATTGAAAGAATAAGATTGGTGTTGCCAAGCCAGCAGAAGACATAATCGAAGATACTCAAGTCTTCATTCTGCATACGCTTGGTAATACCATGAGAAAAAGGCGTAAGAACTACACAATGGATATTAGGAAACTTACCCTTGATGTCGCGCGCTACGTCGAAGGCATCATTATCAGCATTGCCAGGCATGCAAATCACCAGATCAATGACGGTAGAACGCAGCACAGCAGCAGCCTCTTCGGTAGTAGAAACCTGAGTAAAGGTTGGCGGATAGCGGAGACCCAGCTCCATATATTCATTATATATCTTCTCCTCGATACGTCCATCATCTTCAAGCATGAACGCATCGTAAGGATTGGCTACAATCAGTACATTGTAGATACGGCGCATCATCAGATTCACAAACGATACGTCTTTCAAGTAGAATTTATTCCACTCCTGAGGTATATTATTTTCCATAAATGAAGTTAAAGTTTGTGCAAAGATACTGATTTTCTGAGATTTACTTGCATTTTTCAGCATTTTTTTTTATATTTGCGCCATAAAATATGAAGATATGGTTACAAAATCTTTCATCACAGCCATCTTGGCTATATTCAGCCTGGTTCCATGCTACGGACAAAAGCACCAGCACGGCAAGGCATCATATTACTCTAAGAGAGCAACAGGTGCCCGCTCTGCAAGCGGCCAGAGAATACATCATGACAGTTTAACATGCGCACATCGGTTTTATCCCTTCGGAACGCATCTCAAGGTTACAAACCTTAGCAATGGCAAGAGTACTATCGTAAAAGTCATCGACAGAGGTCCGTTTGGAAGAGGTAGAATCATTGACCTATCATGGAAGGCTGCAAAAGAAATTGGTATGATTTCACAAGGCGTAGCTTCTGTAAAAGTTGAAATGGTGGAAAACCCGATTCCTTACAAGCCAGAGGACACAAAATTGCCTAAGGTTGATTTCGAAGTGACTGAAACTGAATATGAATTTCCTCACAAATGGGGAGCTCCTAACAGGAATAAGGAAAATCATCAAAGCAGTAAAACAGAAACAAATAAAAATACTTCAAAGGTAATAAATAAAACAGAGCACCATAAAAGCAAAAAGGTAACCAAGGCTGAATTAAAAAAGCACAATACAGAAAAAGCAAAAGGCAAAGGCGAGAATCATCATTGATTCTCGCCTTTACCTTTTTATATATAACAGAATTCTAAAATAAGATACTATCACGCATTTCATTATCCTACCGGAATTTTATCTGGATTTTGTCGGAATATCAAACTGATTAACCTTAGAAATCGTCTTACCGCCTTGTATAACTGAAACACAGAAACAAGCTGTACCATTCTTCAAACGGTTATCAGCCTTGACCATTGCTGTATATCGAATCACATGGCCAGGAGCAATACTTTCTACATGAACACTTGGAGATATGAAAATATGCTTATTGCCGGTAGTCTCAATAACGGTAGGAACTACATCATACAAAGTGTGAGATCCGTTATTTCGGATTTCAAAAATAACCTTGGCTGTTTCATTCCGATTCAAAGTATTGTCCTCATTTGAATCAACAAAACGAGCATTCATAATTTCCAAAGAGGATGAATAAGCATAATTCTGCCCCAGTTCTTCCAGAGTAGAACTAGGAATAGTAGCTACAGGCTGCTGAGCACTATAACTTCCGGTATAATCCCTATCATTGAAATCATAAATCCTATCATCACCCGAATTAGATGAATCAAAGATTTCGTCATTGGAATAAACTGGAGAAGATTGCTGGTAAACTCCATCCTGATAAGAATGATGATCACGGTATGATCTATCTCGATAAACAGATTCTCTTTGCTGCTGAGACTTCTGGTCAGCCTGACTACCAATGGCCGCTCCAACGGCAGCACCACCAGCCATGCCAATAATAGTACCCATATCAGAACCTCTAGGACCACCAGACAAGCCACCAATAGCAGAACCAAGAATAGAACCAAATGTGGCACCAGCATAAGCACCACTTCCCGTATAAGTATCGCAGCTACTCAACAGCAAAGAAGAGCAAGCTACAAAAAGCATAATCTTTTTCATCTTCATTAAGCTTTAAATTTCTGCTGCAAAGATACAAAGAACTAAAAGAATAAAAACAAAAAAATCCCTAATAATGATTAGGAAAAACCCTAAAAGAGCAGAAAGTTTTGAAAAAGGGACAAAAAAAGCGCCCTTGTCAAGACAAGGACGCTAAATTTATCTGAGATGATTGAAAATTATTCAGCCTTTGGAGCCTCCTCAGTTGCAGGAGCCTCAGTCTCAGCTACAGGAGCCTCTTCAGCCTTTGTTGCCTTACGACTACGACGAGTCTTCTTAGCAGCAGCCTTCTGAGTCTTAGCCATATTCTCATCAAAGTCAACGAGCTCGATGAAAGCAATCTCAGCTGCATCACCCTGACGGGTACCCAACTTGATTACGCGAGTGTAACCACCTGGACGGTTAGCTACCTTCTCAGCTACCTCACCGAAGAGAGCCTTAACAGCATACTTATTCTGAAGATAACGGAAAACTACACGACGTGAAGTTGTTGTATCGTTCTTAGAACGAGTAATCAATGGCTCAACATACTTCTTAAGAGCCTTTGCCTTTGCGAGGGTCGTAGTGATTCTTTTGTGCTCGCTCAAGATAAGTGATGAAGCCATGTTAGCCAACATCGCGTTACGATGAGAAGCAGTACGACCTAAATGGTTGAATTTCTTATTATGTCTCATTTTTTGTTTTTACTTTTTGGACTTCGAACCTTTAAGATTCCTTGTCTAATTTATACTTTGAAATATCAGTTCCAAAAGACAGATTCAGACTCTCGAGCAAATCATCAAGCTCTGAGAGCGATTTCTTACCAAAGTTGCGGAACTTCAAGAGGTCAGTCTTGTTAAACTGAACCAAATCACCAAGAGTCTCAACATCAGCTGCCTTCAAGCAGTTGAGAGCACGAACACTAAGATTCATGTCTACGAGACGAGTCTTAAGCAACTGGCGCATGTGAAGAACCTCTTCATCAAACTCCTGATTGCTCTCCTGATCCTGTGTCTCAAGAGTAATCTTCTCATCAGAGAAGAGCATGAAGTGATAAATAAGAATCTTCGCAGCCTCTTTCAGTGCATCCTTTGGACTAATGGAACCATCTGTTGTAATTTCAAGTACGAGCTTATCATAGTCGGTCTTTTGCTCAACACGATATGGTTCTACAGCGTACTTTACATTACGTATAGGGGTGTAGATGGAATCGATTGGGAGAACGTTAACGTCAGTGCAGAATTGACGATTCTCATCAGCAGGAACATAACCACGTCCCTTATTAATAGTCAAATCGATCTGCATCGAAGCTTTGGCATCTAAATGACAAATCACCAAATCAGGGTTTAACACTTCAAATCCAGTCAGATACTTACCGATATCACCTGCTTTGAATTCTGTAGAATTCTCAACGGTGATACTAACTTTCTCATTCTCGAATTCTTCTACTACTTGCTTGAATCGAACTTGTTTGAGATTCAAGATAATGTTAGTAACATCTTCCTTAACACCAGGAACTGAAGAGAACTCATGCTCAACACCCGCAATGCGGATAGTGTTAACAGCATAACCCTCCAATGATGAAAGGAGAATGCGGCGCAAGGCGTTACCAATGGTAACACCAAAGCCAGGCTCCAAAGGACGGAATTCAAATTTTCCGAACTGGTTATCAGCCTCTAACATTACTACTTTATCAGGTTTTTGAAATGCTAATATCGCCATTAATGTAATGATTTATTTAGAGTACAACTCAACGATTAACTGCTCCTTAATATTCTCTGGAATGTCGGCACGCTCTGGCTTGTGCAAGAACTTACCGCTCTTTGAATTATCGTCCCACTCAATCCATGGGTACTTGCTATGATTGAAACCTGCAAGAGCTGCTTCGATAACCTCGAGAGACTTAGACTTCTCACGAACACCAACAACCATACCAGGCTTAACTGCAAAAGAAGGGATATTAACTACCTTACCATCAACAACGATGTGCTTGTGACCAACCAACTGACGCGCAGCAGCACGTGTTGGAGCGATACCAAGACGGAAAACAACGTTATCAAGACGGCACTCGAGATTCTGAAGAAGAACCTCACCAGTAATACCATCAGCCTTAGCAGCCTTATCAAACATATTACGGAACTGACGCTCTAATACACCATAAGTGTACTTAGCTTTCTGCTTCTCTGCCAACATGACACCGTACTCAGACATCTTACGACGACGGTTGTTGCCATGCTGTCCAGGAGGGAAGTTTCTCTTGGACAAAACTTTGTCAGCGCCGAAGATTGGCTCACCAAAACGACGCGCAATTTTAGATTTCGGACCTATATATCTAGCCATAATATTATATAAATGCTATATTGTTTGTATCTTAATTAATAATGCTAACCTCAAGCGTTATACACGACGACGCTTTGGAGGACGGCAACCATTGTGTGGTAATGGAGTTACGTCAACGATTTCAGTAACCTCGATACCTGCACCGTGAATAGCACGGATAGCAGACTCACGGCCGTTACCTGGACCCTTAACATAAGCCTTAACCTTACGAAGACCAAGATCAAAAGCGACCTTTGCACAATCCTCAGCAGCCATCTGAGCAGCATAAGGAGTATTCTTCTTAGAACCACGGAAACCCATCTTACCAGCAGAAGACCAAGAAATGATCTGACCCTCATTGTTAGCAAGAGATACAATAATGTTATTGAATGAGCTATGAACGTGAAGCTGACCGATAGCGTCAACGCGTACATTTCTCTTCTTAGATGTTGCTTTTTGCTTTGCCATAATTAATTTCCTCCTTCAGAATTACTTAGTAGCCTTCTTCTTATTAGCAACAGTCTTCTTCTTACCCTTACGTGTACGAGCATTATTCTTAGTGCTCTGACCGCGAACTGGAAGACCATTACGATGTCTAACTCCACGATAGCAACCAATATCCATCAGTCGCTTAATGTTCATCTGGATCTCTGAACGGAGATCAC
>OGIG01001801.1_pt1 | contig 11280 bp, 10 predicted proteins | sample 1571601 | NCBI WGS metagenome assembly OGIG01 (sample SAMEA2581953, study PRJEB24529) | metagenome | biome: Human gut stool | place: China | collected 2011 | reverse complement strand
ACCAACAACAAAATCATCTGCTAAAAAAGCATACGCCTTTGTGCTCATGGTAGAAACCACTGTCAAAAAAATAAGAATCACCATCAAAATACTCAACAAAACTTTTGCCTTTTTTTTCATTTTACTCTCCTTTTTAACATTGCCTATGCGGTTTGCCTGAACAGACTTTTATTATATCACCATTTAACATAATTTGTCAATTAAGCAATGCAAGTAAAACCACATTGTGTCACAACACAATGTGGTTTTCATTTATAAGGTTTATTATTTCTTACTTTTTCTTTTTACAATAATTATTAAACTAATCGTTGATATTGTTAATACAACAATTGAAACAATTATAGTATCTCCAGTTTTTACAGCTGTTTTTATATCTCTTATTATTTCTTTCGAATTTCCATTTTTTATATCATCTATTACATCATTTACTGTTTTTCCAATAGACCAAATATTGATACCTTTTACACTAGAGAAATTCGTTAATTTTTCTATCGTACCTATTAAATTACCACTATCTATATCAATACCGAAAACTGTAAATTTGAAACTATAAAGAAGTCTTATAATTCCATCCAATTATTTGTCCTCCTTCTCTTATAATCCAAATAAATTCTTTGATTGTGCGATTGCAACAAGCATAAATCCTGCCATAAGTGTCATTAAACCTCTTGATTTACCTTCAGCATCTTCTCTTTGCCAACCAAGTGCAAACATAACACCACCAACAAGAGCAATAACTCCACCAATTTTAGTTAGCCAATCACAAGCAAAATTTATAAATGAATCAATAGATTCTGTGTTTGAAGCTGCAAATACTCTTGTTTCTGCAAGAATCAATGTGCCCATTGCAGTTGTTCCTATAACTGCTACTTTCTCTCTTAATTTTCTAAATAAATTTTTAATCTTTTTCATAATTTTTTACCTCCAATTAAAAAGAGATAAATCCCCCTTTAATTGGCTAGTAATCCAATTTAAAGATTTATCTCTTTTCTTATTTAATTATTTTTTTATTACTAAATCCTCAAATTGGATTACTCCAGTTCGTTTAAGGTCTTTTAAGTCATCCTTATCAACCTCTCTTATTTCTGGCTTTTCAATAGGAATTACAAATGATAAGCCAGAATCGCATAACATTCTATAGTCTGCGTTTTCACCATATTGCAATTCTTTCTTGTGATTATAGAGTTTTTGAGAATTATTATCTCGTGGCTCATATAATTCAGAATAGTTAGGATGTTCTTTTAAGTTATATAGTTTAGAATAAAAAGCTCCTATTCCTGCTATAAAAAGTACACAATTACCACTTGGCATCTTTGATAACTCATCTAAAGTTGCTAGTTCTCTACCAACTACATCCCAGTTAGTTGAAGATGATCCCTGTCTAGCATAAGTCCTTCCAGATGACTTTTTATACCAAGTTTTCTTGCCAAGTAGAGCCACTAAATATTCCAAAGTTTCTTTACTCATTCCTCCCATAAAAAGAGTACTATCACAGCAATCTAAAACAGATTCCCAACTATCTTTATATTTTTGTTTTAATTGACTTAATGATTGCAATCCTACAGTAATTCCAACATTTAATCCTCTCAAATAAGCAAGTTCTTCAACAAATCTTGGAATTTCTCCTAATTGTGCCCACTCGTCCATATAGATTTCTACTGGAGTTGCTAAACTTCCACCACATAGTTTTGCATTTTCATCAATGATTTCAAATAGTTGTGTATAAAAAATACTTGCTAAATAGTTGAAAGTATTGTTGCTCGGTTTTGTTATTACGAAATATGCAACCTTTCCATTTCCAATAGGTTTATTAGATTCACTATTTATCTGTTTTAATAAAGGAGAATTGTTATCCATAGGCATCCCTATTCTGTTAAGTTCCATAGTATCTGTATCAGTCATATTTGCAATTTCTTTAATATTGAATGAAGCTAATCTTGCAGTTGCAACCATAATAATTGTACTCATCATTTTTGGTGCAGATGCTGCAACTTTAAAATGCTTATATTGTTTTACACCTATTGACTCTGGCTCATCTTTTCCCCAAGCATCAAATAATCTATCTAAATTTGATACACCTGTAGAATCTGGATTCGATAAACGAATCAAATTCAAAACAGTAGTAAAGTTCTGATGTGCTTTATCATAGTGTCTTAATGTATAATAAAATAAGGCTTGAAGATATATCATTTCTGCTTTTTCCCAGAATGGATCTCCAGAAGTATTTTGTATATTTTCGCTTTTAGTATTTGCCATTATTGTATTTATTAAGCTCATTACATCATCTTCTTGTATTGGATGTTCCTCATCATAATAACCAATATTATTATGACTTTCTTTAATATACATTAGTGGATTGTAGCAATCCGAACAAGACTTATCATCAAGGTTAAGAACTTTTATTGTATAGCCTTTTTTCTTTAATGAATAACCACAATCTCGCAAAAGTTCTCCGTTTAGGATCAGTTACGATTATTGTTCCATTTGCATTTAGAATATTAGGCTTAAAATAATATCTCGACTTACCACTTCCAGGCCTACCTATCAATATAACATGCCTATTCATTTTGCTAATTTTCATATTTTTAGAAATCAATTCTGTCTGTGTTAAAATCATATTATTTTCAAAGTTCTTATCTCTTTTATCTTTTATATCATTTGGAGTTTTCCATTCAGCAGAGCCATAGGTGTTTTCTTGTATATTCTTTTTGTTTTGCATTTTATAAGTTTCGTAAATCATTAAAACAAAAACAGACACCCCACTAGATACAAGAAAGTTATTTCTTGAAAAATCTATTGGAGTGTTAATCTTATATAATTCATTCAGAGCAATGGTAAAATAATCAAAAGACCAATTTCCATTATTAGCAGACACCAGAGTTGTTACTCTTAACATATAGTAAAATATAATTGCAAAAACTATTACAAATAATACTTTTGAACTCTTTTTATTTCTTTTCACCAGCATATTTGCATCACCTCCCATTTTTTAATAATCTAAATTTATAGAATCTTTTTCTATAAGTTTATCTGGAGTAATTATATGAATATTCTCTCGATTTTTTATTTCATCAAGAGTATAATCATCCCAAGTCCATCCTATAGAGCCAAAATCATATACTTTTTTTGCTCCTTCTTTTGTATTTATGATTTTTTTCTCTGCTATATCTGTTGCAGTAACTATATCATTTTCTAATGTTTTACAAATATAACAATCTGTATATTTATCATATACAATTTGAAAATCTTTTGTAGCAAAATTATTTACAAATAATTCTGCGATACATTTTTCAAAATAAGGTCTAGCCCAACCATTCCAACGCTCATCTTTTATATGATAGCCTTCATAGTATTCACTATTTCCAATGTTAAAATATGCTTTTTCTTGTATCTTATCCATTTTACTCACCTACTTCTTTTTCATCTGCTATATTTATTTCTATATTCTTATCTTCTGTTAGAGTAGGAGAATTAGCAACTTCTTTTTCAAGTTCTTCAAAGATATTATGCTTTTCTAAATCCTCATTTACTACATTCCTTTTTTTTTCCTTTTCTGCAAGTTCTTTTATATCATTTTTAAAAACAGTCCAAACACACTCATTCTCTGTTCTTTTCATAATATAATTTTTACCACTTAATGTTTCATAAGTTTGTCTTTCTTGCTCTCCAAGTTTTGTCTTGAAAGATATTATTTCATCTTGTGAATTGATATTCCATTGCATATTTTTATTATCAGATCCATACACACGAATCTGACCTACATTATTAAATCCAAGTTCCGAATATCTTTCTAAATGTTTATTTTCAAAGTATATACTAGCAATTTTTTTATCTTCATCATTTGTAACAACTTTCATTCCATAAGGAATATCTGCGACTTCTAAATCATCTTTTATACTCATAAAAGCAGAGAAAGGCATAGAGTGAATACAATAGTCTTTCTTAAATTCTTCAACTTCGACTTCACCCATTTCGTGTAAATTTAGACTTTCTGATAAATCTTTCAATTCCTGTGCATTTAAAGTCTGTCCTTTTTCTTTTGTTTCTTCTATTGCAGCTTGTATATTGTCATCAAATAAGTCTTTTGAGATTTTAGTTCTATATTCTATTAAGTCTGCAATTCTATCTCCCATATATCCCTGTTTAGATTTATTGAAATAGATATTATATCTTTTATTCTGATGTGATTTCACTTGCTCTGCTTGTTTCTTTTCATATCTAGCCATAAGTCTATTTATATGCAACACTTTTGCAATTCTAGGAAAATGTGCTTTAAAATCGCTTAAACCTTTTATTCTTCTTGCGTATTTTGTTATTCTTTTTTGTTGAAATAGTGATTTTTTCTTACCAAACTCTGTATTTTCTGTTGATAGTTTTCTTTCACTTGCAACAACTCTAATTCCATCTTTTTGACACTTTTCCATTACTCTTATTGTTTCATCATAGGAAAGATTAGTTATCTTTTCTAATTCTTTTGTTGGTCCATCTTTTTGTACTGCTTTTATGCCTTCAACAAAATAATGATAACTAAATACTGAAAATGGCTTTAAAATATATTTAAAGAAATCCTTTATACCAACTCTTGTAGCTCTTTCTGCACCTTCATAGACTTGTGTTGCATCACTTTTATTAGTAGCTTGCACTTGGAATCACCTCTTTCTCCATTGAAATTTCATATAAATTAAAATATTTATGATAAAAATTATCTAATGTTAATCTATTCATAAATTTTTTAGTTCTAGTATTTTCATCTACTGCATATTCGCTCATATTTGCTGATTTTGATTGTGAATTTAATATTTGTAGTTTTCCATCATCGATTCTATATAATTGTTTTGGAATAAATACTTGTGTTCCACTATCAATAGGCAAATAAATACCTTTAAACGATTCTTTTTCTTTTCCAGATAATTTAATAAATACAGACATATCATTATTATTTTTTACAGTTTCAACTTCTGTCTTTTGTATGTCATCTTGTTCTTTTTGTTTTGTTTTCTCTGGCTTTTTTTCTAATTCTTCTTTCGTTTCTTTCATAATATTTTCTGGTGTTAATCCTAAAATATTTTTATTATTATTGAAAACAAGTAAAGTCTTGTATTTGTCATTATTCACAAATTGTCTAGTCATTGCAGATTTCATATTATCTGGATATGCTAAACCATATCTTACTGCTTCCATAACATTTTCATTTTTAAATCTACTAACTGCCTGTTCTTTTAGTGATTCAACATAAGTTTTAGGAAATAATTTCTCAAATTGCGAAGTATTATTAGCAATAAATAAATCCTCAAACTCATCTGGATTGTTTTCAATATAATCTTTTATATTAGTTTCAAAACTTTCTGCATATTGCTTTAAAACAATATCTTTTTGCTCTACAGATAATTTTATATTTACAACATTTCCTTCTTGATCAAAACTTTTTACATTGTTTAGTAAATTTTCTAGAATAAAAATTTTATCATTTTTAAATTTTATATAATCATCAGATGTATAGATGTACTCATTTACATATCTTGAAATATCTATTGTATTTTCTCCATCTTTTAAATAATTTTCATTATTCAATGTTTCTTCAATTAGTTCTTGTGTAATAGCATTCGTTTCAAGATATTTTTGTAATATTCTATCTTGATGATTAGTCGCATACTTTTTCAAATGATCCATTATATAGTAATAGAAAAATAAGCCTTTATATCTTTCAACTCTGGATTCTTGTTTTACTTCTTTTGGCATAATAATATCTTCAACCTCCTCTACTCTAAAATTGGTTTTATTTGTTACATATTCTTTAAAGCGAAGAATATCTTTTGTATCTTTAATTAAACCATCTCTTTGCATCTTTTTATAAGTATTATAGATATTATCAACATTTAATTCTTTATTTTGTAAATATTGATTTTCAAGTAAAAAAATAAAGGCAGATATTTTTGTTTTATAAACATCTTCCTTTTTTACATTTGCAATTTGTAAATCTCCGAAGTCTTTGTATTTACCTTCTAATTTTGATATATCTAATACATTTACTTCTAGTCCTTCATTTAATAATTCTGGTATAACTCGAATCATTGCATTTTTACCAGCATCATCATTATCAAGGGAAAGAGTAATTTCACACTTTAATTTCTTTAGTAATTCAATTTGTTCTTTTGTTAATGCAGTTCCCATTATCCCTACAGTATTTGCAAATCCCATTGCATTAGCACTTATAACATCCATATATCCTTCGACTACTATCATTTCATAATTTCTAGCAAAAGATTTTGCTTTATGATAATTAAATAGTAATTCACTTTTATTGAATAACGGAGTTGCCATAGTGTTAATATATTTAGGCTTTGCATCTCCTAATACTCTCGCTCCAAATCCAACAGGATTTCCATATTGGTCAAATATAGGAATCATTATTCTATGGCTAAATATATCAATATAATCATTTTTAGATTCCTTTGTAATGCCTACTTCTATTAAATCTTTCATATTGTACTTTGATAATAAATTATTAGTTATATTATCATAAGTAGGATTGAATCCAATATGAAAATTATTGATTATTTGTTCAGATAAGTTTCTACTTTTAAGATAGTCGAGAGTTCTCTCTCCATCTATATTTTTAGTTTTTAAATTATTCTCGCAAATAGTAATTGCATCTTTTAGAATGTTAGATAATGTCTTTTGTTTCTTTTGTTCTTCGGTTAGAGGCATTTTATTGTTTTGTGAAAGGACAATATTCAAATGTTGTATATCTATTGCTTTTTGCATAGCTTCTACTGTGCTTATTGCATTATGATTTATTTCTGTTTCATATTTTTGGATAAATGATACAACATTTCCTCCAGAGCCACAAGCAAAACATTTTGCAATACCTTTGCTAGTGTTTACCATCATAGAAGGATGCGTATCATTATGAAAAGGGCAAGTACATTTATTTCTAGTAACCTTTAGTCCATAGTATTCAAGAATATTTACTATATTAGAACTTGATAATATCTCATCATAAGCACTCATATATCTATTTCTTCCTTATTTTCTTCTTTATTATATTGTTTTATTTCCTGTGTGTCTTTTATCAAACTTAATATATATTCATCATCAAATTCTCTTATTAAATTTGGATATTCTAAATAATTTTCTTTTTCTTTGTTGCCATCATAGTATTGTTCTTCATAATCATCATAACTTTCTCCAATTCTTGAATATCTATAAGAATACTCATTTTCGCCTAAATAATTTAATCCTTCCATTATGGCATCAACTTCTTTATAACTACCCTCATACCATTTAAGACTATTCCAACCAAAATAAATTTGATTTTTTCCTTCTTGCTTTATATCACATTCCTCTAGAAGATTGTAATCTTTGTTATCCTCTCCTAAATATTTTTTCACAAATTCTTTTAATTCTTCATAACCATCTTTACTTGTTATAATTCTAATATCTGATCTATACCCCATTTTCATTACCTCCATTATCAATTTGTTTTAATAATCTTATAGTTTCTTTATCATTGAATTCACAAGTCATTGAAGGCATTGGAATATCCTTATATTCATCTTCTAATAGAGTATTATCGTATAACTTAATATAATTTCTATCAATAATACATACTCTTTGTGTTATATTTTTGTTTATAATAACAGTTAATAAATTTTTTATAAGTCTGAAATATTTAGGATTATCCCACTTAAAAAAATATATATCATTGATGTATTTGCAAGTAGTATCATTTACTATATTTTTTGTTAATTTCTTATTATTATGAGATCGTAAAAAACTCATAATTTCTTCATATCCTTTTTTAGTTGTTATAATTCTGACTTGTTGTTGCATAATCATATCTCCATTTCCAATAAATTTTTAATTTCTTTTTCTATTTGTGAATCCTCTCTATTACTTATAAACAATAAAAAACAATCCTTTTTCTTTGGATTGTATATTGTAAGAAGTATTTTTGTATGTTTTCTTAATAACTCAACAAATTCTGCTAATTCCTTTGTTGTATAATTATCTTTAAGTTTAAAATCTACATATTTTATTATATTGAATGATTTTGTATATCTTCCTGCAACTGTAAATGCCTCTCTTGTTATCATTGTGTTTTTATCTATTTGCTCAAAATATAAATCATCATATAATAAATAGTAAGTTCCTTTTTTTGCTTTGTCAGACACTAATGCCCTAAAATCTTCAAAATTGTAAATTATATTGCTTTCTATCATAGTTTCCCTCTTTTCTCACAAATGAAAAAAGAGTGGGAGTTTCACCCACTCAAATTATTTTTCATTGTGTTTTTTTCTTAATAGCATAATTCCACCAACTATTCCGATTAAAGAAATTACTGCTAAACTTCCTAATAAGAAGTAATTTGTTTCATTTCCTGTTTGAATTTTTGGAAGTAAAGAGTTGTAATATTCAAAACTGTAAATACCATCTTTTTCTTCCAATGATACACCATCAGCCAATACGCTTTTGTCATTTATTTCTACTTTAACAACTTGGTCTGATAGTTTATATCCTAAAGGTGCTTTAATTTCTTTAATATAGTAAGTTCCATATCTTAACTCATCGAATAATGCAGTTCCTTCAAATTCATTTGCTCCTGCTTCTTTAATAAGTTTAGTACATTCTTCATCTTCATAAATTCCGAAAACAAATTTATTTGATTTAATGTGTTCTTTTGTGTCTTTATCTAATTTTTCAACTCTAACAGACTTTAATATAGGCATATCTTTCATCTCTAATAATTGATTTTCCTTATCGCTAGAAACTTCAAATTCGATAGATTCTGCAATTTCATATCCGTATGGAGCAGTTGTTTCAGTTAATGTATATTTCTTACCTTCTTCTAATCCAGTAATATGATGAGGCTCTTTAGTTGAAGTCCATTTATCAATAATATTTCCATCTTCATCTGTAACAACTAATTCAGCACCTTCAAGTTCTTCACCATTTGTTAGATCTGTTTTTGTTACATCTACTATTTTATCAACCATAACTTCGTGTTGTGTTTCTTTATCTGTAGTTACTGTGAACTCAACATCAGTTGCCTTTACATATCCATTTGGAGTAATTTCTTCGTGAAGTGTATAAGTTTCATTTTCTTTAAGATTATTGATTATATGAGGCTCTTTTCCAGATTCCCACTCATCAACTATATTTCCATCTTTATCGAATACTTGGATTTTTGCTCCTTCGATTTCTTCACCTGCAATATCAACTTTTGACATATTTACGATTTTATCAATCATTTCCTCGTGTTGTGTTTCTTTATCTGTAGTTACTGTGAATTCAACATCAGTTGCAAGAACATATCCTTCTGGGGCAGTTTCTTCGTGTAATATATAAGTATTTCCTTCTTTTAAGTTATTGATTTTATGTGCTTCTTTTCCAGAAATCCATTCATCTACTAAATTTCCTTCTTTATCAAATACTTTCATAGAAGCACCTTCAACTTCATCTCCTGCAATATTCTTTTTAGTCATTTCGACTATTTTGTCTGTCATCACTTCGTGTTGAGTTTCTTTGTCTAATGTTACTTCAAATTCAATATCTGTAGCAACAACATAACCATCTGGAGCAGTTTCTTCGTGTAAAGTATATTTTTCTCCTTCAACTAAATTACTGATTATGTGTGCCTCTTTTCCAGAAGTCCACTCATCAACTATATTTCCTTCTTTGTCGAATACTTGCATTTTAGCACCTTCAACTTCATCTCCTGCAATGTTATTTTTAGTCATATCTACAACTTTATCAATCATTGTTACTTTTTGAATTTCTTTTGTATTTTCAACTTTGAATTCTATATTAGTAGCTCTAACAAATCCTTTTGGAGCAATTTCTTCTCTTAATATATAAGATTTTCCTGCAACTAATCCTTCAATTTTATGTGTTTTATCTGTTGAAGTCCAAGAATCAATTACATTTCCATCTTTATCAAGAACTGTTAATTTAGCTCCTTCAAGTTCCTTTTCTCCAGTAATATCTGTTTTTGAAAATTCTACAAATGTTGTGTCATTTGCTATATCTTCTGTTACTGTATATACTTTAGTTACATCATCTTGTTTATTAAATTCTATATCATAGATTGTATTATTTAATACTAATCCATCAAGAGTTTTTATTTCTTGTAATTGATATTTTCCCATTGGTAATTTTTCAACTTTTAAATCTCCATTTTTATTAAGATTATAAGTTTTTATTTCTTGCCCAGCTTTATAAATGATACTTCCATCTGCATAATCAATGATGTTTTCTTTCGCAACAAGTTTAAATTGAATACCACTTAAATCAGATATATCAACTAATGATGTATCTGCATCTTCTCTTAATGCTATTGATTTATCAATAATTAGAGTTCCTGTAGGTTGTTCATTTAAAACTTCTACTTCTAAAATAAAATCTCCATCCTGATCTGTGTCATAATTTCTTATTCCCTCAACTTTAAATGTAACTGGATTTTCAAGTTGTAAAAATCCTTCTGGAATTTTGATTTCAGTAATCTGATAACTTCCAACTTCTAATTTTAGTGGAGTTATTACAGAGCCTATTGAATCTCCTTCTTTATTGCTATAACTATTAGCTGGTACAACCATATTATCTGCATTTGTTGTAAATGAATTATATGTTGTACTACCAACTTTTTGGGTTATTACTTCACCTTTTTTGTAGAGTATTTTTCCAGTAGCACGATCATATATATCTTTTGTAGCTTTAATTTGAAATGTGGCATTATTTAATGATACAGTTTTTTCAGAATTTTTATCTTTCTTAATAATTTTTATATATGTTTCAAGTTGCTCATTATTTACCACAATATCTTTTACTTTTTTAGCAATATCTTTTATCTCTGATTCATCTTGTGTTATTGAAAATGTAAAATCTGCTGCACTTTCGTAATCTTTTGGAGTTGTTTTTTCTTTTACTATAAATGTTCCATAAGGTAAAACATTTTGTGTATAAGCATCTCCGTTTTCATCCGTTTCTATTGCTTCATAAGTTGGAGCAATAACTTGTGCTTCGGCAACTCTCTTGCTATCAACTGTTACTGCATTTCCATACTCATCAATGCCACCCCATACCTCTGCGTAAGTGTAACCTTTATCATAAGCTCTTTGTACTGCACTATTTAATTTTATTGTAAATACAGCTCCTTCTAATCCAGGAGTCTTACCTGAATTTTCTTTAATGCCACTCTTGAAAATATGTACTCTCATTTCTTTTACTTTATCTGTACTATTAGCATCTCCAGTTATAATTTTAGTATATTGATCTTTGTAT
>OGIG01001799.1_pt1 | contig 11286 bp, 4 predicted proteins | sample 1571601 | NCBI WGS metagenome assembly OGIG01 (sample SAMEA2581953, study PRJEB24529) | metagenome | biome: Human gut stool | place: China | collected 2011 | reverse complement strand
AGAAGACGGCATACGAGATGACCTATATCTTCAATGTCGGTGGTTTCCTTCCTGAGAAAATGCATTGTCTGATGATGCAGGGTAAACTTCAAGGTCATACCCTTGAAGATGCTTTGGCTCTTGGCAAAGATAATGGTATCAGAAAGGCAGAAACCATCATAAATGAGGTTGCTTCTGCCATTGGCCAATTCAGGCACTTTGCAGAAGAATGCGAAGTTGGTCAACGTTGGATAGGTGCTGTAGAAACTACCCTTAACAATCATCTGGCAGAGTGGGGATTGTTAGAACAAAGAAAGAATGTTTCGTTCAGAATTGGTGATACTATTTTTGAGAATGTGCGTGTAGAAAAGGCGTACAAAGGTAACTATCACCTTTTATGTGAAGTAGAAGGAAAAGAACGCAAATTCGTGATTACCAACAAGAAAGAAGAATATGCATTGATTGATAAGGTAGGTATTGATAATTTAACTGATAAACAGTTGTGTTCGTTGGTCGAAACCTTCTTTGTAAGGTAACAGACTTCGGATTTTTTAGTAATAATTGCCATTTATGTGTCGAAATATTCATATTGGATATCCGCATACAAAAATGGCAATTATTGTTTGATTCTACTAAAACTTATATTTTTTTTGATTTTTTTGTACAATTAAAACAATGTCGTTACTGTTCACGCGTTGCGCAAACAGCAACGGATTTTGCCGATGCTTCGCATTCCAAATCGGCAAAATCTGTTACCACCACTGTATCATACGGCATTTTCAGTTCAGAAAATGCCTACCCGTGTACAGTAACTTTTTATATCAGACGTTTCCGTTTCCTTTTTATATCAGTCTTGCCATCTTCCCCAAAATCCGCTACAATGATAAACAGAATATAAACTGAAATAATAATTTTTGATATTAATCAGTGAAGGTGAGGGTCACTCTTTGATTCAGCTGGAGGAGGAATGAACAAAATTATGCTTGAATTAGTATATATAAAATACATACTTTGCAAGATTGAATTTATTAAACTTAAAAAGCAGAAATTCTAGAGACTTTTATTTTTAAAGTCTGGATGGTTGTTGGCTGGAGTATGCAGCCGATATCCAATACCGTGAACGGTAAGGATGGGATCGTATCCTAAAGCCTGCTTCATTTTTCCGCGGAGTTTGCCAACTGTTACCCGAAGCGTAGCGATATCGCCTCGGTCATCCTCCCACAGCGACGAAAGAAGGTAATTGTAGGAAAGCACCCGTTCTCCCGCTTTCACGAGGCAAATGAGCAGTTGGTACTCCAGATTTTGCAGCGGCAGCTCAATACCGTTGGCACTTGCCGAATGCTGAGCCAAGTTGCATTTCAGCGAAGCGAAGGCAATTGTTTCTTCCGGTTCTTTGGGTGCGGGCTGATTGGGCCTGCTGCGGCGCAGGACAGCTTCGATGCGTGCGGTCAGTTCATCAATCGCAAAGGGTTTGCCCAAATAATCGTCGGCACCAAGCGTCAAGCCGCGGATGCGGTCATCCACACGATTTTTGGCCGTCAGCAGAATGACGGGTATCGAAGAGGCATGCCGCAGATGTTCGAGCACCTCGAACCCGTCCATGCCAGGCATCATCACGTCCAATACCACCAAGTCGGGCGAAAACCGGCCTAATTTATCGATAGCCTCAATGCCCGAATATGCCGATTCAGTCTCATAACCCTCAAATTTGAGATTGGTTGCAATCAATTGATTGAGGTTTCGTTCATCATCGACCAAAAGTATGCGCTTATTCATGACTGTATCATTCGTCAATTTATTAATTTTCTGAAAGAATCGGCAGAGTCACTCTGAAGGTGGATCCAATATCGAGAGCTGTATCTTTTATCGTTAGCGTTCCGCCAAATCTTTCAACGATCGCACGACAGATGGCTAAACCGAGCCCGGATCCTTGCTGAGTTTGCTGCCGAGCTCGTTCACTTCGATAAAATCGTTCAAATATTTTCTCCAGATCTTCCGCAGCGATACCCATGCCGTTGTCTTGAACGTCCACAATAATATCTGCATTCATCGTTTTGACAGATACTGAAATTTTGGGACGTGTTTTATTGTTATACTTCAATGCGTTATCCAATAGGTTTCTTAACACCTGACGAAGACGGGCAGCATCGCCCATCGTATAAAGCGGAGAGAACTTATAAAGCCGCTGAACGGTCATTTCAGTTTGTTTTTCCCATTCATCAATTTGCTGCGAAATTAATCCAACAACATCCAATCTTTCCATTTTGCAGGACAAAACGCCGCTGTTTAATCTAGAAATATTTAGCCATTCCGTGATTAAATTTTGCAGCCGAAGGGCATCACTGGCCATATTTTCTGTGATCTGGAGACGAAGCGCTGGACTCAAATGACTATTGCGTTTAATGAGTGTTTCCAAACCGATGCGGATAGTGGCTACGGGATTGTTCAGCTCATGCGCAACAAGTCCGATGACATCATCCTTGAGTCGGCTGACCTCATATTCATTGGTGATATCGCGGACAAGGACCGCCAGTCCGTCGAACACATGATGGTCATAGCCGCAAAGATGAACTGTCAATCGTGAGAGATGGAAATGTCTGCGTTTAGCATCTTTGTCTATCAGCTCCAAGACGTCATTCTGAGCTGAAGAGGGGCTTTCATGCGCTGCTGACGACGGACTTAAATGATTCAGGAAATCAAAGATTTCGCGCGATGACTTGTCAAGATTGAGCTGCAGTGAATCAGAAGTAAATCTGCGGAATTTCTCATTGGAAAAAATGACCTTGGCGTCTTTATCGAATAGAACGAATCCCTCCGCCATGCCCCCCAGCGCTGCGGTCAATGCAGCGTGCTGCTTACTGATGTCGATATAGAGGCGCTTATTGTCGAGCACAATGTCAATAAATCGAGCAAACCGCTCAAGGGCTTCTTGCAGCTCAGGGTTCATTGGATATGAGGAGCGGACCGCAAGCACTTTTTCGTCTTTAAGCGGAGTAACCGTTTGATAGTGTTGTCTCACTTCACGGCTCGAACAATGATGCTCACCATCTGCAATAACAATTTGATCTAAATCCCAGGCCTGCCCAAATCGTTCTAAAGCCATAGAAAATACAGGGGCGTCATTGTCTTTTGGGCTTTGCGCTATAGGGGAAAGCAGAAGATTGATGGCAGAGAGTTCCCGATTGCGCCGCTCTAAATCTGCTGTGCGCTGTTTAACCCGACGCTCTAAGTTCGCATTGGCTTCACGCAGGGCAAGATCACTTTTAACGACATGGTCTGCCATTTCTCGGAACTGTGTGAGCAGGCCTTTCGCTTCGGACACGCGTTCGAGATTGCCGACAGCTGCAGGGAGCGGCTTCCCTTGACTTAATATGCTGATGGATGCAGAGAGTTCGTCAAAAAAAGTCTTCAGCGTCTTGATGTAGGCACGGCCGAAAAGAAAGGATATCGCTGAGACGAAAATGACAACGAGCGTGCCCAAGAGTGAGATTAAATTCGGGCGAGTCAAAATATCGGCTTGTTCAGCCGTTATTTCAATTTTCCATGGGAAATTTGTCATTGCTGCAGAAAGTGCAATGGCATTCGCGTGAGGCTTGCGGCCCAGCGAAGCGAGCTCGCTGCGGCTGCTTTCGAGCGTAATGGAAGCATTCGCCGGCAAATAAGCATCGGCTGCAGTCTCCAGCAGTTTCTGCAAGTCGACTTTAGCAATCAAAACCGTATCAATTCGCGGATAAATGCTGCGGCTGAAAACGGGCGTTCCAATGAAGACATGAGCACCTGAATTCGAATCCTTCGCTTCCCCTAAAGTTGTCCGGCCGCTCCGGATCGTTTGCCGGAAAAACCAATGTTCGGAAGGATTCGTGATGATGCTTTCGGCCTGATCCGTCGTAAGCGCAGAAGAATAGGCGAGCAATTGGCCGCTGACGTTCACTGCGATGCTGGAGCTGTATCGGCCAGACGTAATATAAAGAATTTGCTCAAAAGCCCTGATGTCAGCGTTATCAGGGGAGCTAAAGAGCAGGCCTGCAGCTACGGCAGCTTCTTCAAGCCGTTCTTTCTGACGATCCAATTCCTTCTCAAGAGCGATGGCAATGGTATCGGCATATCCTTGATAAGTCTGAACGGCTTGTTCCTTGCTGTTTTGGGCTTGCATCCACATCGAGGCAGTGAGTGCGAAGAGCGGCGTCAGGGCGATAAGCAGCAAAGCGATCAGCTGCTTGTGCTTCAGGCTGCGGATTCTCATTGCCGGCCTCGCTTTGGCATCGCAGCGGCAATGCGGCCGACGTGACGCCCAAATACCAGACATTCAGAAAGATGTCCGCCGCGGTCATGAACGAATTGACTGACCGGCGCAGTTTCTCCCGCGGCGTAGAGTCCCTCGATCGGTGTATTGTCCCAGCGCAGAACCTGTTTGTTGCGGTCGGTTTTTAGGCCGGCCCCCATATGAGGCACATCAATGGATACAGGCATCGCATAAAACGGAGCCTGAGCAATGGGTTCCAAAGTACTGGGATCACGGTCAAACTGTTCATCAAATCCCGATTGGGCGGCGCGGTTGAAGTGAGTGATGCTTTTTTGGAGCAGCTCAGCGGAAAGCCTGGATGCATTGTCGGGATGCCGGGCAATTCTTTGGGCCAGTTCCGTTATGGTTTCGCCCGTCAAAATCCATCCCTTGCGCACGGCCTCCAGATTATCTTCTGACCAGGTCGTCAGGCCGCTGACGGTCGAACCTTCGCCGAGCGTGGCGAGCGGGCCGTTCAGCATCAGAGCGTGATCAAAAATCAGCCAGACCGGAGCGCGCGGGAATGAGAGCGTTGCAGGATCGAATTGAAGCAGTTCCTGATAGAACCCGTAGTGCTGCTCCTGATCGCGAAGCTCCGATTCGCTGGTGAAGCGTCTTCCAAAATTGTCGACGAGGATGGAGTGAGGGCTTCCGATACAGCTGAGCGGTACGCCCAGACGGATGCCGTTGTACTTTTGAGGCAGGAGCGCACAGAAACGATCAAAGTAACTGCAGGACGCAATGAGTGCTGCTCCGGCGCGAAGCGCCATATTGATGCCGTCGCCCGTATTTTCCGGGGCGCTCGAAGCGGCCCAAAATTGATTTCCGCTTGCTGGGAGAAGCGAAGCGCGCATGGTTCGGTTAAAAGCAAAGCCGCCGCACGTGAGGATAACGGCTTGCCGAGCCAGAAACTGATGTTCGGAGTTCTCTGAAACTGCACGCACGCCGATGACGGCATCGCCGTCGACAATCAGCTCCGTTGCCTGAAAGGCATAGCGAATTGAAATGCCTGACGCGGACCGGATGCCTTCATTCAAACAGGCATAGAGCGCTTCCCCGCCGCTGGTTTCCAATTTGGGGGAGCCGAACGTGCTGTGCTGAAAACCTTTCCATCTGCCGTAAGTCGCGATGAGCCCTTGAAGGTGAGGGCGGTAGCCCTCCCAAAGGCGCATAAACCGCGGCGTTGTGAAAAGCGCCGAAGTCGCCTGCCGAAAGTCTGGATCCAAGCTGTGGAGCCATTCATAAGTTTGCGGCCCCAGCTTGGCCCAAATTCGAGCAAGCGCGGTCAAATCCGGATCCATCTTTCCTTCCCGGTAGGAAACGCCTCCGTCGGGCAGGTAGGTTGACGCTATATATTGAGCAAGGACTTCTTCGCTGATGCCTCGGTCGGGACAAAGGTAAATGCCCGAGGACATTCGGGTAGAGGAACAGTGAGACTTTTGGGGTGATTTTTCGAGAATTAAAACACTCGATCCAGCTCGTGCGGCCTCAATGGCAGCTGATGCGCCGGCTGCGCCAAAACCGATGACGATGATGTCGGCCGCATAAGTTTTGTTCTGCAGCCGTTCATGCCCCGACGAGGCTGCTGCAGGCCGCAGCAATGCGCATCCGGCAGCCGTGAGCAGACTGCGGCGTGCAATGGCAGGATGATTCATCGAGGTTCTCCAGACTGCAGCGGCGGGCTTTTGACTTCAAACTGCCGGCAGCCGCTGAAATGTATGTTCTGTGTTTCTTTTAATTCATGCAGTCCGGTCAGCAGCAGGATCGCGGGCACTCACAAGGTTCTCCAATGCGAATCGATTTCTTCAGATCGAATTACGCATTTCCACAGTAGAGAAATCTTCTGATGCAGGTTGAAGCGCGGCAAAGAGTTTTTCACGTTGACGGTGAAGTCGGATGCACGAAAGATTGGGCTGAGTAGAATCTGCGTCATCATAGCGGACGCCTCTGTGCGTTCGCCGCCAACATTCATAAAGCGGACAGGGAAGCTTTTCCCCAGACCATCAGTCATGTCGCGAATTCACTATAAGAACCTTTGTGCCTTTCCGGGTCGTACCGGTGAACCGTTTCTCACGGAATTCACGGTTGAAGACGGTATGTTTATTGCCGACGACTCACCGGCGCCGGACGGCACTGAAATCGTCACGATCGATATGCGCGGCGCTTTTGTCATGCCGGCCTTCATTGATGCACATGCGCATCCCGATGGCCTGGCCATGACAATGGGGGCGGCCGCCTGTACGCCGCCGACCGTTCGTTCGATACCGGAACTCCAGAGCGCTCTGCGCAAAATGGCTGCGAAGAATCCGGAGGGCTGGATTGAAGGCTGGGGATATGACGAAAGTCTTCTCGCTGAGGGCCGCACACCGCTCAAAGGTGACCTTGATCAGGTTTCAGCTGACCGGCCGGTCTTCATCCGCCGCTCCGACTATCACTCAGCGGTCGTGAATTCCAAGGCCCTCGAGATGGCCGGCATTGACCGAAACACGCCGGATCCGGAGGGCGGCGCGTTCGGCCGCGATGCAAACGGGGAGCCTGACGGCCGATTGATTGAGCTCGGTGCCGTACGCTTTCTTGAGGCACACGCCAAACCGGCCAAAACGTTCGAAAGCGCCGTTGAATCGCTCTTAAAGCTCAAAGACCATTACTTGTCGCACGGCATTCTCACCACGACCAACATGATGGTCATGCGCGGGAGTGACCCGGAGCCCCTGACGCTTTACCGCGAAGCCTGCCGCCGCGGTCTGCCGGTGGACTTCAACCTCTATGCCGTGTGGCAGGGCGGCGAAGACTCGTCGGGCATGCCGGACTTTCGTGCCGATGAACTGCGGGGCCCGGTTCGCTATGCGGGCATCAAGCTCTTTGCCGACGGCTCGATTTCGGGCAAAACGGCGGCCGTGCGGAACCCCTACAAAACCGCTGAGGGCGAAAAGCTCGACTATCCCTGCGGGATGATGACGCTCGAAGAACCCGTATTCCTCGCCGCACTCTCTTATGCGCGCCGAAACGGCGTGCAGCTCTCGATTCACATCATGGGAGACCGTTCAATCGATGCCGTGCTCGACTGGCTTTCGGATGCCGATCCATGGCTCGCTGATGTTCCGAGCGTTCGCCTCGAGCACGCGAGTCTCTTGCGGCCTGATCAGCTCGAGCGCATTGATCAGATGCGCTTGAAGCCCGCATTCACCACGCAGATCATCTTTCCGTTTGCCGAATGGCGCAGCTACCGTGCATCGCTTTCCGACGCCGACTTCAACGCGGCTTATCCGGTAAAGAGCATCGCCCAAAGATTGGATGCCTTTGCTTTGTCGTCCGACGCGCCGTGCACGACCTGGGCAGATCCGGACAGCGTCTTTGTATCTCTCGCGGCCGCAGTCACGCGCCGCGACGCCGACGACGGCGTTTTTGGGCCTGATGAGGCAGTGTCTGTAGGCACGGCTCTGGCGCTTTACACCGGCCGCGCCGCACTGGTCATGCCCGAAAACGGCCAAATCGGCGTTATTGAACCGGGAGCCCGGGCAAACTTCATTCGGCTTTCAGGGAATCCCTTCATGACGGCGCCCTCTAAACTCGCCGAACTTCGGGTGACGGGCATCTGGCGCGACGGCGCGAAGCTCGAACTCCCCAAAGCGGACTGAGGGTCTTCACTGACCGGCAGGCCGTCTGAAAGCCTGCCGGCATCATCTATTGATGAGGCTCTGCTGGCGCACTTGCAAAATCCGCGCAACTCCTGCAATATTGAAAACGCTTACAGCTGAAGGACGCACGGCCTTCAAGACTCCGGTCAATATCCGTGCACATCAATAAAACTTGAACCCCTGAGGGCGTTCGCCCTCGCAGGACAGGTTCGGTTTCGAAGCTCGCCTCAGGCGCGTACGCGCTCTGGGGTTTTTCTTTTTGGAGAAAATCAATGAAGCAGGAAATCGCAGCTGTCCCGGCCAGCCGTTTTGGGCTGCACCTCAGCGATGAGGCGCATCCCGCTGCCAGGGGTTATGTCAGAGACGATCTCACGAGAGAAGGTGCGCTGCGCGTGCCGGAACTCCCGCGCGGATGGCATTTTGCGCCCGAGGCGTATGACGGCATCGCCGGCTGGTGGAACTGGGGCGGTGCAGAACCGCTCCTCATCACCGGACCCGCCGGTTCCGGCAAAACTGCCTCGGTGCTCGCATTTTGCGCAGTGATGCAGATGCCGGCCGTGGTTTTTACGGCCCGGCCGCGGATGGACCGCCGAGAACTCATCGGCCGCTGGGTTCTCGGACCCAGCGGCATGACTTGGGTCGACGGCCCGGCAGCGCTCGCATGGCGCAACGGCTGGGTACTCCTCATCAATGAGTTCTCAGCGGCACCGCCGGAAGTCTGGGTCTCCGCCAATGATCTTTTGGAAGGGCTTCCCCTCGAAATTGATCAGACGGGCGAGGTGATTGATCGTCATCCGCTCGCGCGCATTGTCTTTACCGACAATACCCGCGGGCATTCGACGGAACTCGCAGCGGGCTATTTCGGCCGGCAGATTCAGGACCGATCGGTCATTGACCGTATGTGGCACCTGCGATGCGAAGGACTCCATGAGGCCGACGAAGCGCGTGTGCTTCTGGCGTCACTCGAGGCTGATCTCGTCGTGCGTGCGGGTGAGGCCGCAGCAGAAGAAATCTGTGCGCTCGCGGCGCGTGCGGCAGCGGGCTCAAGGTGCAAGGCAGCTCAATCCCCTCTGGGGTTTGAGAACCGCTCCTTTGCGCTCTCTATTCGTGCTGCCCGCCGATTCGCGGAACTCACGCTGCGGTATGCGGCCGATCCCATTGCTGCTGCCGCAGACACCGCTGTCGGCAACGCGCTCGACCGCCCGGTGCGCGATGCGCTCGTCACGTATCTCAAAACGATCTTCGGCGAGCGAATCACGGAACTGCGGCAGATGCGCGCGGAGTCTTCGGCCCCCGTGCGGCGAAACCCTCGGTCCTCGAGACCGAAGGCTTGCACTGAGACTCCCGCACTTTCTTGAAGCCCTATGCCAAGGCGCCCTATTTGGGCCTTTTAAAGCCTTCGAATGCCCCTGACCGCTGGTTTCGGGGCATTTCTTGGCTTGTGAAGGGCTTCAATATCGGTTGCCCGGCAAATGAAAGCGAAGACCACATCTTCAATGGAGACCATCATGATGACAACGGACACCGTTCAGTTCGCTTTGCCGCTCGACGAAGACCGTCCTTCCAATCACATCGCCGCGAGAGGGTGCGGGCCTTTGGCTCAGCCAAACGCTCCAGCCGCTCAAAAGCGAAGGTTCCTCCCGCCCGCCTACACCGAAGCTCGCTTCGGTGACCCGACGACGCCGGAAGAAGCTCAGCTTTATGCCGAGCTCAATCGTTTGGACGGACTGCGCGCGAAAGTCAAAGGCGCCGAAAAACGCCGTTTGGCGGAGACCTTTCGCGAGGTCAACGCCAAAGCGGAAAAGCTTTTTAAGGGCCGGCGTTTTTGGGGAGCGGCCAGACCGCTTCTTGAACATGCTGCCGCCGAACTCGGCGCCGGCGGTCCGGCCGCAGCCGACACGGCCAGAATCATGGCCATGCTCGCGCTGCCGGCGCTCTGCAGACGAGACGGCATTACCGTCAAGTTCAAAGGGCGCCCGCAGACGGACGGCCGCACGATTTGGCTCGGGCCCATTGACTTCAGCCATCCGGCTGCGCCCATCTATCTCTTTGGTCATGGCGTTCATGAGCGCTGTCACGTGGTTCATACGAACTTCGATGCTGCAGGTTCAGAGGCGCACTCAGACCCGAGAGTGAGTGCATTCTTCAACCTCTTTGAAGATATCCGCGTGGACGCATTGGGCATGGCGGAGTGCCGCGGCTACCGCTTTTGGCGTGAAGCACTCTTTGCTGTGCTCTGCACGACAGGGAAGGCGGCATTTGCCGTCAACGGAACCACCAAGCTTCCGGAGCTCTTTTTCGGCTGGATGCTGGGCGTCCTCGAGGCTAAGGTTTTGAACCTCAAGCTCCCTGAGGGCATACTCGTCCGAGCCGATCAATTGGCCCGAGAAAAACTCGGCGGGGGTCTCCTCGATGAGGCGCTTCGTTTCGTGATGGGAAGACTCCCGCTCGCCAATACGGCCGAAAGCCTCAGTTTGGCGCGGGACCTGGTGGAGCTCCTCAGCGACCGCATGCGGATGGCCAAGAAAACCGCCCAAGTCGAGTCGGCCTTGTTAAGCGCGGAAGATGAAGCGCGCTCCTCTCCCCGTATGGGAGCGGCGTCGCTTCAGCTTTCACTCTTTGACAATGGCAGTGAGACTGCGAGTGCGGCGGCGGACAATGGGTTCGATTCACCGGCAGAGGATCTTGCGCCGGCGGCGGAATACGCCGTCCTCAGGCGTTTATTGGATCCGACGGGGTGGGTCCCAGCGTCGGGCAGTTCGCCCGAAGGGGAGGCATCGCTTAACCCGAGGGCATCGTCCTGCGATGCTGAAGCGGGGCTCGAAGAGCTCCTCTCGGCCATCACGGCAAAGTCCGAAGAGGAATTTGATCCGACGGCGGCTGAGGAGCGCTATGCCGAAGCTTTCGCGCGAGACTGCGAACAGGCCTCATTAGCGAATGCCGGTTCGATGGACGGCGTCAGTTCGTCTTCTCACATCCTTCGAGGGTATTTGTCCGCAGAAATCGAGACGGCTCGGCGTGCTTTCGCCAATGTTTGGCCCAAAACGTCAGATCTTGGATTGCAGTACGCCGAGGCGCTACGCCGACGCGTGCCGGTGCCAATGAGCGGCGCAGCTTCGGGCTGGGACGCGGACGATGATCTCTTGGAGCGCGCCGTCTGCGGCGACGACCGAATCTTCCTGCGGGAAGGCCGGGCGCCTGCCTGCGACGCCGCTATGCAAATCCTCATCGATCTTTCGGGATCAGTGGGGGTCGAGGGCGGCGCGATCGTGCGGACGGCGGCAGTCCGGCTCGAAGAAGCTTTAAAGCGAACACCAGGCATTCACTGCCGCACGGCCGTCTTTCCGGACGCCGCCGGCCGAGGCCCGATGCTCGCTTCCGAGTGGG
>OGIG01001794.1_pt1 | contig 11303 bp, 9 predicted proteins | sample 1571601 | NCBI WGS metagenome assembly OGIG01 (sample SAMEA2581953, study PRJEB24529) | metagenome | biome: Human gut stool | place: China | collected 2011 | reverse complement strand
GCCATTGCGGTGGTGGTCGTGCTGGTGCTTATTGCCATGGGAAGCTGAGGGCATCCCCACGGTGCAGAGCTACTTGTGGTAAACGGCGGAAAAAACTAAAAAAGCACTTGACCCTGACGTTGCGTCATACGCCCGCATGAGCTGGGGAATGAAGTTTGCGGGCGAGGTGTAAGCACACACCTTGCTGCAGGTATTTTTCATGCGAAAACCATGGTATACAGAGAACGACAACTCGGAAGTTGCAGGGGGTAACAGAGATGAAAAATAGGATAATCGGTGTTATCCAGTGGCTCTATGTGGAAACGGCGCAGGGCGGCCACATCCGTTATCTCCATCCGGGCGAGGCACCCAGAGCGGCTTTTGAGCTGGGCGACGAGACACCGGTGGCGGTCTATGCCTACTGCAATCTGCATGGCCTGTGGACGACAAAACTCTGATAAAACAATAAGTCCCCTCCGCGCAGATACCCGGAAAGCGAGATCCGGGTCTGCACGGAGGGGACGATTTTGTTATAGCAGAACTTCTTTGGTCTGTTCGATTTCAACAGGGCACTCTGCAAGCAGGCCGGAATGCTGCCGGTACGCATCCGGTTCCATCCGCCATGCGATCCCGCAGCCAGCAGAAAGTTCCCGCGGAACAGGGATCAGCCTGCCGGGAATCCCGTTCTGTTTGCAAAAGGCTTCCAGTTCCATGACCGCAGAAGTAGTGTAGAATGTCAAAACCTGATAGGGCTTTTTTGCTCTCATACGCTGCCGTTATGCCTGAAAGGTGATCTCAAAACAGCCATCCGCCCGCGTGGTCGTCTGACCGTCCTTGTGTTCATATCAACTATGCCAAAACAAGGTCCATCTATGAGGCCTATCGGAAAGCAGGATACAGCAAGCGATTCTTGGAAGCAAATCGGGAGAGCATTGCGTTGCACAAGGCAGCCAAAGCGGCTTTCGATGAGGCTGGGCTGAAAAAGCTTCCGAAGGTAAAACAACTGAGCATCGAATATGTTGAGCTTCTGAAAAAGAAAAAAGCAGAATATCCGAGCTATCGGAAAGCACGAGAGAGGATGCAGGAGCTGATGAAGGCACAGAAAAACGTAGAAATGTTTTTTGCAGACAACAGGAGCGAACAGGAACAGCAGCAGACCCGATAAAACGAAAGTCACCGAGGATTCGATCCCAATCCGTTTTGGGAAAGAATCCTCGGTGGCTTTTTTAGTTTATATAGCAGCGGTCCTGCGTGACGAGCCAATCCTCACATAACCGTTGCGCTTCGTCCTTTGAGCGGCAGGTGCAGTTGAAAAGTCTGCCGTGCAAAGAACAATATGTGTAGTGTACCTTTGGGATGCCATCGGAATCTCTGAAATTGACACAGCGTTCTTCACCGGGCAGCAGGTAGATTGAATCCACGTTCGGCAGCTCCCTTTATTCTTGTTTGATGTGCATTGCACAACATTGCTATTGGAGCATGCCCGGTTCAAAAAGGCCATTGATGATTTGAACAAAGAAATGCTCTAAAATTTTCTGTCCGAAACAAACGCTAATAGAGTTAAACAAACGCCAACTGATTATGTATAAAGAAATACACGGCCTTTATTCTAGTGGTGTGTAACTACAGTGGGTGCTGACAAAATCATTGTCGGCACTTTTTCTTTTAAGTGGGTCTGTGCCCAGCGAATATATCACTGAATCATGAACTCCATCAAAAAAGCGTTCGGCAGGAATGCGCAGCCTGCAGCGGTACGATGCAGATCACAAAGGGTTTGGGAATTCCCAACAAGCATTTTGCGAAGCAAAAGTGGCGTTTGTATAGACAGACGCCCTGCTTGCAGAAAGTGGATTTAAAGATTACTGAGAGAGAAAATAGACGGGTTGATTTTGTTCGAGGTTGAGATTATACTGTAATAGAGTATAGTTTAGCTTTCACTTATAGATGGAGAGATAACTTATGGAATATTTATCAATCAGTCAGGTGGCTGAAAAATGGAGGCTTTCCACAAGAAGAATTAATGTCTTGTGCTCAGAAGGACGAATTCTCGGAGCAACGAAAATCGGTTCATACTGGGCGATTCCAGAGGATGCGGAAAAGCCAGCTGACGCAAGAATCAAGAGTGGTCGCTACGTGAAGACAAAAGAAAACGAAGAAAGGGGTCGTACCAATGGCTGCAATCAATGATTTAATTAGCCAGATCCAAGATGAGACTCTTCGAAATAGAATTCAGGAAGAAGTGAGTAAAATGGCCAAGCAGAAGAAATTCGGCTTGGTCTTTGAAGAACATATGCCGGAAAGCACGCCTCTCTATGATATGCCTATCAAAAGAGGCTGTAATGTTATGCTCCGGGACAGCAAGGATGACAAAGCTATCTATGTTGTGCTGAAGGTTGAAGGAGATACTGCTGTTTGCGTTAAACCAGAACAGAAAGATGAAGCGGTCACCTTTGAGCTGAAGGATATCGTTCGTGTTGCGGAATTTGGAGAATCCATCTATCCCTATCTGAAACCGTTGGATTCAGTTTGCAATGCACCGGATAGCGATCTTTGGCACACGCTGATTGAAGCGGACAACTATCACGCCTTGCAGCTTCTGGAATATTTGTATGCGGGTAAGGTGGATTGCATTTATATCGACCCGCCCTACAATACCGGCGCAAAGGACTGGAAATATAACAACGACTATGTGGACGGTAATGATGCTTACCGCCACAGCAAGTGGCTTTCCTTCATGCAGCGCCGCCTGAAGTTGGCAAAGAAACTGTTGAATCCGGCGGATTCTGTTTTGATTGTCACAATTGATGAGAAGGAATACCTGCACCTTGGATGCTTGCTGGAGGAGATATTTCCTGAGGCAAGGATGCAGATGGTGAGCAGTATGATTAATCCAGCAAACGTAGCCCGCGTTGGAGAATTCGGAAGAAGTGGTGAATATTTGTTCTTTGTGATGCTGGGAAAATCCTCGCCGCAACGCGTAAGACTTAGTAGGGAGTGGGTATCAAGTAAAGTCCGAACTCATACGGGTCAGGTTAGGTGGGATTTACTGAAACGTTCTGGAACAAATTCTGAGCGAAAGCATTCCCCCGGTGGCTTTTATCCTATTTACATAAATGATGAAACTGGAAAAATTGAAGAAATAGGTGATCCGCTTGCGCCCGGAGTTTCTGTGGCACCAATCAGAGAGGGGTGCACTGCGTTACTGCCGATTCGCCAAAATGGAAGCGAGGGAAACTGGCAGTGGGCTACTGATACATTTCGCTCCAGAATGGCACAGGGGCGTGTTCGCATTGGGGGAAATAAGTCGAGGGGGTTTACAGTTTATATTCTTAAAGATGGGGAATATTCCAAGATTGTTAATGGTGAGTTCGAAATTACTGGCCATGGCATTAATAACGAAATCATTGTTGCTGACAATGATACGGATTTTGTATTGGCTACGCCAGGTGATATTTGGAGAATTCCCGCTCATGATGCAACACAGTATGGATCACGTTTAATAGGGAATATATTTTCTGATCGTCGTTTCACCTTCCCCAAATCTCTATTCGCAGTTAAAGATTGCTTATACTTTTTTACAGCAAATAAACCTAACGCACTTGTTGTCGATTTTTTTGCCGGTTCCGGTACCACGCTTCACGCAGTCAATCTCCTGAATGCCGAGGATGGTGGGCGCAGACGTTGCATTATGGTGACCAACAATGAGGTCTCCGCAGATGAAGCGAAGATGTTGAAAGACAAAGGCTATCAGCCTGGCGATGCGGAATGGGAAAAACTCGGCATCGCCCACTATGTTACTTGGCCGCGCACGGTCTGCTCTATTAAGGGACAAGATGTAAATGGAAAGCCGCTCAAAGGAGATTATCTTGGTAGCGAGCCGCCGATGCATATGGCAGATGGTTTCAAAGCAAATGCAGCATTCTTCAAACTTGGCTTCTTGGATCCGACGGCGGTTTCTCTCGGTATGCGCTTTTCGGAAATGCTGCCTACGTTGTGGTTGAAAACTGGTGCAAAAGGAAAATGCCCGGAATTGACCGGAGAACAAGTCCCGGACATGCTGATCTTGCCGGAGAATCAATTTGCAGTCTTGATCAACGAGAATACATTTGCCGATTTTGCGGAGAAGCTTGCGGAGCATCTGGAAATCCAAACTGTATTTTTAGCAACCGATTATGAAGTGAATTATCAGTCGATGGTAAAAAATCTGAATGTTGCAAATGCGTATCAGCTTTACCGGGATTACTTAGATCACTTTCGTGTAAACAGAGGGAGAAACTAAGAATGATTTGTGAATTATTCCCATTTCAGAAACAGGCGGTCAATGAAATGCGCCTCCGCGTGGCGATGGCGCTGAATAACTATCGCATGCTAAAGATCCCTCAGGTGGTTTCGCTTCAGGCACCAACAGGTTCTGGCAAAACGATTATCATGTCTGCCCTGATTGAAGATATCTTTTACGGCTCAGAGCAGTTTACTGAACAGCCGGAGGCCATTTTCGTATGGCTTTCGGATTCTCCGCAGCTGAATGAACAGTCCAAGCAGAAGATCGAGCTGAAAGCAGATAAAGTCCGTATGGATCAGTGCGTAGTGATTTCGGATGAATCTTTCGATCGAGAGACTCTGGAGGACGGTCATATCTATTTCCTGAATACGCAAAAGCTTGGCAAGGTCGGTAATCTGAGCCGCCATTCGGATACGCGACAGTATACGATTTGGGAGACCATTGAAAATACGGCAAGAGAAAAAGCTGACCGGCTGTATTTCATTATTGATGAGGCACACCGCGGTATGCAAGGACGCCAAGCGGGAACAGCTACCACCATCATGCAGCGTTTTATCAAGGGCAGCAGCGAGCAGAATCTGTCGCCCATTCCGGTTGTTATCGGAATGAGTGCAACTGCCGAGCGTTTTAATTCCCTTGTCGGGCAGGCAACAAACTCTACATTGCATAAGGTTGTTATTTCTCCGGTCCAGGTTCGCCAATCTGGATTGCTCAAAGATCGTATTGTAATCACTTATCCGGAAGATCCAATCAAACACGGGGACATGGCCGTACTCCAGGCGGCAACAGACGAATGGCAGGATAAGTGTAAGCACTGGTATCAGTATACCTATGAGCAGCATTATCCCAATGTAAACCCTGTGTTTGTCATTCAGGTTTGCGCAGGTTCCGGTACGAAAGTATCTGACACCGATCTGGACGATGTAATTGCGAAAATCGAAGAGCGTATGGGCGATAGCTTCAAGGAAAATGAAGTCGTGCATACCTTCGGTTCTACGGGCACATTGTCGATTCATGGATTGACCGTGCCGCATATTGAACCTTCGGAAATTGCAGAAGATCGCCGGATTCGTGTGGTTCTCTTCAAAGAGAATCTGTCCACTGGCTGGGACTGCCCTCGTGCAGAAACTATGATGTCCTTCCGGCGTGCGGAAGATGCAACCTATATTGCGCAGCTGCTCGGACGTATGGTTCGCACACCGCTTCAGTGTCATGTTCTCGTGGATGATTCCTTAAATGATGTGCGGCTGTTCCTTCCGTATTTCAACCAGGATACCGTTCAAAAGGTCATTGATGAATTGCAGGCAACCGAAGGCGGAGAAATCCCGACAGTTGTCGATGGTGAATCTCTGGAAGATCAGACCTATGATACATGGTCGGTTCACACCCAGCGAAAGAAAACGCAAAAACAGACGGTTGGTCAGCTGAGTATCTTTGATTACCCGAATGGCTTCCAAGAAGAGCCTGCTGCGGCACCTTCCACAGCAGTTGGAAATATGTCAAATTCTGGAGCTGTGGCAGCGAATCAAGGTGGAGCAGATTCAGAAATTCCCGCAGAAGGAAAACACCAGACGATTCCGCTGGAAACAGTGTCTGGAAACGATGTACATGCAGGTCAAGAAACTGAGAGAACTGGTGGGGGCAATCAATCTGTGAATAAAGAGCAGCCAGTGCTGACACCGGCTGTATCGCAGATGTCGATGCTTCCAACAATAGATCGTGAAGGAATCACAAAGTTCATCAATGAACAGGGATATCTGACTTATATTGTCCGTGCGGTAAAAATCAACAGCTATTTGAAGTCTTTGATGAGCTTGGCAGGGCTGTTATCGCAGTTTAATATCTGTATTACGGCGGCTGAGGATGTGAAAAACGATGTTGCTGAACTTATCCGCAACTATGTGAACGGTCTCCATGATGCTGGAAAATATGACGAGCTTACAAAGCAAGTCATGGAGATGAAACTGTCTGTTCAGATATTCGATGTTTTCGGTGAGAAAATACAAAGCGATAACCACATAGATATGTTTACTGCATCCGAGTCTGACCTTGATCGTCAGCTAAGAGTAGCAGACGCAAAAATGGGTGGATGCGGTTTCCACTTGGCATATGGGCGTAAATATATCGACTTCGACAATCCGAACGCCTTTAAGGTGGATTGTATTCTGTTCGCATTCGACAGCGAGTGTATTGCGGAATTAAATAAATACGCTGAGAAGAAGTTCCATGAATTGAACGACCAGTATCGTAAATATATTGTGGCCAAACCGGAGAAGTGTCAAAAGCAGTATAGCGATATTGTTGCTAACGGCGATGAAATCAGTAAGCACAACTTTACTCTTCCGGAGACAATCAGTGCCAAGGTCGAAGCAGATGGAATAAAGTACACGGATCATCTTTTTGCCAATGCAGATGGAATAGCAAAAATTAAGTTGAATGGCTGGGAACAGGCTGTTTTGGCAGAAGAGCAAAAGCGAGAGGATTATGTTTGCTGGCTGCGGAATCCGTCCCGACAGTCTTGGTCACTGCGGATGCCTTATGAAATGGACGGGAAATGCAAGGAGCTTTATCCGGATTTCATCATTGTTCGCCGAGACCCAATTCTCAAGTATATCGTTGATATTTTGGAACCTCATAATCCGGATTTCAAGGATAACTTAGGCAAAGCTAAGGGACTTGCAAACTATGCTGCAAATGAACCAAGAATTGGCAGAGTGCAGCTGATACGTATTGGAAAAGACGCAGCAGGAGAAAATCGCTTTAAGCGGTTAGATCTTGCAAAAGGCAGTATCCGCAACAAGGTGCTTGCCGCAATCAACACGGATGAGTTAGACCATATTTTTGACACAGACGGTGTTTTTGAAGACTAAATTTATTGCACAGATAGGGGTTCATCATGGAACGTATCAACGCCACAACAGGCTCTTACAATTTTATAGATTTATTTGCAGGAGCTGGTGGATTGTCCGAAGGCTTCATCCAAGCGGGCTTTTCACCTGTAGCGCATGTGGAGATGAACCCATATGCTGCTCAAACATTGGAAACACGAACGGGATACTATTATCTCAAAGCACAAGGGAAGCTTAATATCTACAAGGATTATATTAGCGGAAAAATCACCCGCGACGAATTTCTGCAACATATTCCTGAGGATCAGCTACAATCCGTATTTTGCGAAACGATGTCAAATGAAACTCTTCCAAGGTTATTTGAAAATATCGATAGGATCCTTACGCAAAGAGGCATCAAGCAAGTAGATGTCATTATTGGCGGACCGCCTTGCCAGGCATATTCTTTGGTGGGAAGGGCGCAAAGCAAGCATATGGAAACACCGATGTCAGCGGATCCTAGAAATGATCTCTATAAGTTGTATGCGAGATTCCTTCAGAAATATCAGCCAAAGATGTTCGTTTTTGAGAATGTTATGGGAATCAAGTCAGCAAACAGTGGTGCAACCTGGCTGAAAGTCCAGGAAGCGCTGCGTTCCGTTGGCTATGAGATTGAATGCCATGAGCAAAATTCAAAGAATTTTGGTGTGCTGCAAAACCGAAGAAGAATGATCATTGTCGGGTGGCTGAAGAATAGCGGGCTTTCTTATCCGCAGTTTGAGCAGACAATAGCGGATGCTACGGTTAACGATATTCTCAGTGATCTGCCAGCGTTGCAGCCAGGAGGAAAATCGGGTGAATACAGATCAGATGATTTCAGCGATTATTTAAGAAGCACTGGAATCCGCAAGGATTCTGACATTCTGACGCATCATTGCGCAAGACCCAATAAAGACAGGGACATTGAGATTTATCGGCGTACAATTGAACTCTGGAATGATGGGCACAAACGTCTGAACTATAATGATCTGCCGGATGAACTGAAGACACACAAAAACCGAAAATCGTTTCTGGATCGATTTAAAGTTGTAGAGGGAGACGAGGCGTACTGCCACACCATGTTGGCTCATATCTCAAAAGATGGACATTACTTTATTCATCCGGATATTGAGCAACACCGTTCGATTACGGTCCGGGAGGCCGCTCGCATCCAATCATTTCCGGATGATTATTTCTTTGAAGGCCCGAGAACGGCTCAATTTGTACAGATAGGCAATGCCGTTCCTACATTAATGGCTAAAGGCATCGCAGAAGGAATCGCCAATGAATTAAGTAAGGAGGGTATCGATGGAAAGCAATCTCCTACTTGAACAATATAGCTGGTATAAGAAGCAGCAATTGGCCAAGGCTCCATTTGAATGTCTACTGAATGCGGATATTGAGCCAAATCCCCATCAGGTCAATGCCTTTTGTGCGGCCATTCAAGCATTAAAGACAGGTGGCATCATTCTGGCAGATGAGGTTGGTCTGGGAAAAACAATCGAAGCTGGGTTGGTGCTTAATTATGTTCTGGACAACGGAGCAAAAAAAGTGCTGATTTCGCTTCCTGCTACTTTGAGAAAACAATGGGAAGTAGAGCTTTTGGAGAAGTTTGGACGTCAAGCTGTTATTCTGGATCGGTACACGGTTGAGCATGATCTTGCCAATGTGCAAACTCACCTTGGAAACGCAGATGAGGTTAGTATTGTCATTGCTTCTTATGATTATTCATCGAAACTAATTAAGCGTTTTCCCCATGTCAAATGGGACTTCTTGATTATTGATGAGGCTCATAATCTGCGGAATGTTTTTCATGGCACAAAGCGGGCAAAAAATCTTTATGATTTGACACATGGGATTCCTAAAATTCTTTTAACTGCTACGCCGCTACAGAATTCCCTTACAGATCTTCATGGACTGGTTTCCTTTATCGATCCACGTATTTTCGGGTCAGAAAAGGTTTTCAACCGTCGATTTGTGGATGGCTGTGATTATGAGGAATTGAAGCAAGAACTTCTTCCGGTGCTATATCGCACCCTTCGACGCGATGTCGGAAAATACATGGCCTTCAGCAAGAGAACCTGTATTACGGTCGATTTCCATTTAAGCGCAGAAGAAAAAGAACTCTATGATGTGACCAATGATTTTCTGCGTCGTGATCCGCTGTATTCCATTCCAAATGCGAATCGTGGGCTGATTATTCTTGTTATTCGAAAGCTGCTTGCATCTTCCAGCTTTGCTTTGATAGAAACCTTTGAAGTATTAGAAAAACGTCTTGAAAAACTCTATGAAGGCACTAAATCTGCTTATGCCCAGGAGGGCTTCGATTTATTCTGGGGGTTTGTAGAAGATGAAATCGATGAGGATGGTTTCAACGAATACGATGATGAAGAAACAGCAGAGAAGAAACAGGCTATTCAGGCTGAGCTCAAGATTGTAAGACATATTCTTGAAATGGCAAGGGCTATAAAGACGAATGCAAAGATCGCCGCGTTGAGGGAAGCACTGAAATCTGCATTTGACCACCAGATTTCTGAGGGATTGAATCAGAAGGCTGTTGTCTTTACAGAGTCTAAGCGAACACAGAAATATATAGCCGCAGAACTAAGAAGATCTGGCTATAGCGAGGAAGATATCCTTCTCTTTAATGGTGACTTTGATGATGCTATGACGAAGGAAATCTTTCGAACATGGCAGGTTAAAAACTTTGGTAAAACAAACTATGGCAGAAGTGTGGAATATAAGCACGCAATTGTCGATTATTTCAAGAGTCATGCCAAGATTTTGATTGTTACAGATGCTGGTTCAGAAGGTCTAAATCTACAGTTTTGTAACACAATTATCAACTATGACTTGCCTTGGAATCCGCAGAAAATTGAGCAGAGAATTGGACGTTGTCATCGCTATGGACAAACTCACGATGTGGTAGCAATCAATCTGTTGAATACGGATAATGAAGCAGATCGCAGAGTATATGATATACTTTCTAAGAAATTTGAACTGTTTGAGGGCGTGTTTGGTGCATCGGATGTTGCGCTGGGCGCACTTGAATCTGGTGTGAGTTTTGAAAAGCGTATTCTGGATATTTACCAGAATTGTAAGAATATCACAGCGGTAAGGAAAGCATTTGCAGTTTTGAACAGGCAGCTAGATGCAAGGAAGAATGCTCATGCAGCAGAACTTCGCTCAATTCTGCTTACAGAAAGTAGAGAGGCGAAGGGGCAAGCGTTGGAAAAGACCAAGGCTGATATCGATAAATATCTACGTGATGTTGAATATTGGAACCAGTTTGAAGAACCAGAAGTGGATCACAAGCTACATTACTGGAAAATCGACAACTGGGGTGAAAAGATATTTGGTTCACATGGCGTTTTGTTTCTTGGAGCATTCATGGACAATACAAAACTCCTCTTCCCAGTTTTACTACTTTGTGATGAAAATGGTGAGTATATCAATTTTACTGAAGATGAGATTGTTTCCGCATTGGAGGAGGCTAATGATTCGGATGTTCGCTATTTTAGACCGACAGAAGAAGAACAATCTTATTTTCACCGGATTTATGCTCGCTTGATTTCAGAAGTTCAGGATCAGCATGATAAAACTGTAGCCCCTACTATCGCATATAACAAGAAGAAGATTGAAAACTGGGTCAATATTCAACAAGAACAGCTTCATGTTCAGCTTACTGATGCTCAAAAAGAAGTTGAGGAGTACATACTTGCTGAAATGGCGGCTACTGACACGCTGGAAAAAAAGGATATCCGAAAAAAAGCAGCTGAAGCGAAGAAAAAAATGGATAAGCTGCAACACGACCTGCCTAAGCGCAGAAAAGAGATTCAAGACGAGGCGCAGGCTGAAATTGATCGATTTAATCAGTCTCAGGAAATCAATCCATTGCTTCTGATTAACATTGTCCTTAAATTTTAACAGGAGGCACCACATGGCAGATAGATTTAAGTTTGCTGAGGTTCGCCAAGAAGTCATAGAAATGTTAAAGAAAGACTTGTTGGGACCAAGTAGTGAAAATGAAATACTGAATCAAAACCCGCGCTTTGAATATATCGTGGGTATGATTACTTCCTATTAGGAACACTGTAAATACAAGGCTTTTCGGAGCCTACAAACCAGAAAAAATAATATTTGATCTATCACATTACGCAAAAAGCCGTCCGGCA
>OGIG01001791.1_pt1 | contig 11309 bp, 19 predicted proteins | sample 1571601 | NCBI WGS metagenome assembly OGIG01 (sample SAMEA2581953, study PRJEB24529) | metagenome | biome: Human gut stool | place: China | collected 2011 | reverse complement strand
CCATTGCGGCGAGCCTGGCCAAGCTTCCTCCCGGCCAGCTCAAGAAAATCCTTACGGATGACATCATCGCAATTCTGGGAAAGTACGGGGTGGTGATCGGATGACCACACGACAAATCCAAAACCTGTTGGACTACCTGGGCTACGACCCCGGCCCTATTGACGGGATGAGCGGCCCCAACACGGAGGACGCTGTGAGGGTGTTTCAGGCGGCGGAGGGACTGACCAAGGACGGTATCCCCGGCCCTCTTACCGAGGCCAGGCTGCTGGAGGCCGTAGCCGCCGGAAGGGTGTATAAGCCCCAGGAAACCACTAGTAAGCCCCCCGGCAAGACCGGCACATTTTGGGACGATATCGAGTTTTTCACCCGGGAGGAATTCCGGTGCAAGTGCGGCGGGAAATACTGCAACGGGTTCCCGGCGGAAATGTCCGAGGACACGGTACGCTGCGCCGATGAGATTCGGCGGCGGGCCGGTGTGCCCCTGCGGGTAAACTCTGGGCTACGCTGTGACCGCTGGAACGCTATCCAGCGCGGCGTGAAAAACTCCAACCACCGCACGGGCCACGCTGTGGACCTGAGTGGCAACATCTCCCCGGCGAAACTCTATGCCATCGCCCAGGAGGTCCACGCTGAGAAAATCCCCGGACGGGGCGGCCTGGGGCTTTACGACTGGGGAATCCATGAGGATGATGGAGTATACAGCCGGTGGAACGGCTGAGAAGGGAGTATGCCAATGGAAGAAGCTGAGATCACTAAGTGGATTTCCGCTATAGAGCAGCGGAGCAAATCCAACTCCCACCGGCTGGAAGCGCTGGAACGGCACACGGAAGCGGTGAACACGCTGGCAACGTCTGTTGCGGTGATGGCCGAACGTGTGGAAACCACCGGGGAGAAGGTTGACGGCCTCTGCGCGGACGTGCAAGAGCTGAAATCCGAACCCGGCAAGCGATGGAAGTCTGTGGTAGAAAGGGTCATATATATTGTTGTGGCCGCTGTTGTAGGGTTTATTCTTGCCCGGCTTGGGCTGGGCTGATTTTTAAGGAGGAAAACAAAATGATTAACTGGACTGTACGATTCAAAAACAAAAACTTCTGGATGACGGTTATTCCCGCTGTGCTGCTGCTGATCCAGACCGTGGCCGCCGTGTTCGGATTCACCCTGGACCTGGGCGACATCGGCAATAAGCTGATTGCCGTGGTAAACGCCGCTTTCGGTGTCCTTGTTGTCTTGGGCGTTGTCAACGACCCCACCACTGCCGGAATCTCTGACAGCAAACAGGCGCAGGGCTATAATTTCCCCAAGGAGGACTGATGCGGTAAGTGGATAAAGTCCAGTGGAACCGGGTGATATTGGATGAGTTTTGTTCTTTGGCGCTACTCACGCCATTGGAGGAAAACATAATCCGTACCCGGGCCGCCGGATGGAGCCAAGTTAAACAGTGCCACAAGTTTAATGTGTCCCTTGCCACAATCACAAGAACCGTAAGGAATCTAAGGAAAAAGTACGAATTTTGCAGAAAGTACAGCGATAAGCTACCGGAAAATCTAAAATTCTGATATCGCTTGACGATTTTCTGACGATTATACGATGAAACCCCGACGAATGGATGATGATTCCATCGCCGGGGTTTTTGCTATGCTATATCCAGAAGGTGGCCACCTCCTAATATTTTAAAGGAGGACTTCTAATATGGTTGAAGTCGAAAAGGAATATGCCTCCAAAGGTGTCGCTGGTGCCGGTCTTGGTACTGGCATTGCTGGTTTGGCCTTGGGCGTTCTGAACGCTATGGGCGGTATCGGCGCTCTGGCCCTGGGTAACCGTGGCACAATGCCTGGACCTGGCGGGTGTAGCGAGAATATGCCTGTAAGCCGTTACGACCTGGAAAGGGAGCAGCAGCTCGCCGCAAAGGATTCCGAAATCGCTCTGCTGAAAGCCAATACCTACAATGACCAGAAGAATCTTCAGGTGTACGCCTACATTGATGCTCAGCTGAAGGAAATTCGCAAGACCTTGTGCGACCAGGCTGTGCACAATCAGCGGACCGAGGACAGCTTCACCCTGGCCCGTCAGGATATTGCCGCTGTCAAGAGCGACCTGTCCAGAGAAATCCAGATCGAGGCGGAGCGGCGGTGCTGCGGCGACAACTCCATTGTCACCTACGCCAACGCCACGTTCTACCCCAAGATGGTTGCCGATGTGACCACCGGGACCACCACCACCGCCCAGGCCCTTTACAACCCCCTGCCCAAGTGCGGCGGCGGTTGCTGCGGGAACTGAGCATAGCCAAGGGGCGGCAGCCGCCGCCCCGTTTTTTAAGGAGGGGCAAATATGATTCCTATGGAAACTGTACAATCCGGAATTGCGAAATTCATCGACCGGGACATAGCTCCCAGCCTGAACGGGTGGGACCGTGTACTGGTTGCCGGAGCCGGTGGGCTGCTTACTGCAAATCTTCCAAAAATCATTGCGCAGTACGCAGACGATCCGGTTGTCACGGCGCTTGGCGTTTACGATAAAGAGCGAAACACGGTGGACATTGACGCGCTCTACAAGGCGGCAAAGCCTTACATGGGGGCAGATGCGCTGCCGATCAAGATACCGGTGGTGAATATCACCATTAAGATCGGGAAGAAAGAGATGGACACGCTGTATGCGTACATTCAGGAGGGGATGTAGACATGAAGGAAATTGAGCTTATGGAGCAAGTCCTGGAAGAGATGCGCGACGCATATAATTATGCAAAGATGGCCATGGAGTGCAAGGACTTCGACGCAGAGACGGCAGAGCTTCTTTACAAGCTTTCCGGCGAAGAGGTGAACCACGCGAATGCCCTGCACAAGAACGTGGTTCGAATGATAGATGCCTATCACCGAAGCGGAGACAAATTCCCGGAGGACGATATGGCCGTTTATGAGTATCTGCATAAGCGTGCGATCGAGAAAGCGGAGAAGGTCGGCGTCCTGCAAGGGATGTACAAAAAGTAATTTTGGCAGGGGACAATCGCCCCTGCCATTTTTGTTTATTTATCGTTGTTACAATTTGGACAAATCTCCGGGCAATCTGTATTATCACTCCCAGGTAGTTTACTGCTACCGCAAAGCCTACACTTATCATAGGCATAGTTGGGTTCAACAAGAACACAAAAGTCATCATCCGACAAACTTTCAAGCCATTCTTTTTTTGTTCGGTTCAACCTTTTTGTTTGCAACGGCCATATTCATCAGTTCCTTTCTGTGCGCAATTTCGACTCCTGCAAAATAATCATATCATTGTACGCTGTAATAGTCAATAAAAAAATGCCCTGCCAATCAAGGCAGGGCGTGTTTTCTGGTTTGGACAAATACCATTCCAACTACCGTTATGGTGTTCGGATTTGCGTCCAATGGTGGACTTATCAGCCCCATATCCGAACACTTAAATCCTCCGGGAATTGGCACTTTATAGGTTTTTGACGGTATTTGCGTAAGATTATAGGCGGTTGTGAATTTCATAAATCCTGGTTCGTCATCGTAGACTGTGACGGAATTTACGAACATATCTATGAGCATATGCTTTTGGGTCTCAAAGGGGATTGTGTTGGAACGGACACTTTCCAGGTAGTAGCGGACCATTTCCTTGGTCAACGGAACTATGCTGTGCTGTTCCTCTGTTAGTTGTGCGGAGAGGCCTTTCTTCTGGCTCTCTAGCTCCGCTATGCGGGCAACCAGGGAATCCGGGGCGATAGAGGCGGATTCGATGGCCTTCGTCAGGTTGCGGACCTTGCTGTCAATGTCCCTGATTTGCTGCTTGATTGCCGGGATATTGGTGTTCTGCTGGATCTCCTCTTCGGATTGCTTGGCGGCTACGGTGGAAACATATTCGATAATGTCATCCGTCAGGACCGCCTGTGCATCCTGAGCTACAGCGTCTTCAATCCAGTCCTTTGGCGCCGGTTTTTTATCGCAGCTGTTTTTCCGCTTTCTGTTCGAGCAAGAGTAGTAGTTATATGTCTTACCGCCCTTGCTCCTTCCGCACTCTCCGACCATTGGAGCGCCACAGTGGCCGCAGAAAATCTTTCCTGCTAAAAGATACGGCACCTTGGCTTTTCCTCTGGCTGGGGCCTCCTCGTTGACTTTCAGGCGGCTTTGGACCTTACGCCACACATCATCGGAGACGATACGGGGGACGGCGTTCTCCTGACGGATGTCAGTATATTTATACACACCGATATACTTTTCGTTCCGGAAGATGTTTTTGAAACTGGACTTATTAAACTTGGCCCCCTTGGATGTTCGATAACCACGGAAGTTGAAGTCATCACAGATGGCGGCTACGGTTTCTCCGCCAGCATAGCGGGTGAACGCCTCTTCCACCAGTGGAGCGGTCAGTGGGTCTAGGGCCCACTTCTTGCGCTCAATTTTATAGCCAAGCGGGACGGATCCACCCAGGGCTTGCCCCTTCAAAGCGCTCTCCCGGTTTCCACGGCGGATTTTTTGCTTTAGGTCCTCGGAGTAGTATTCGTTGATTCCCTCCAACACAGACTCCAAGAGCCGCCCTTCCGGGGAATTGGAAATGTTCTCCGTGGCGGACTCCACCATGCAGCCATTTTTCATCAAAACAGCCCTGGCGGCGGCGCTGTCCTGACGGTTCCGGGCAAAGCGGTCCAGCTTCCACACGAGCACGGTATTCCAGGCGGCCCGCTTGCTGTCGGCCAGCATCTTCTGAAATGCTACACGTTTTGCCATGCTGGTGTGGGCAGAGACAGCCCGGTCCACATACACGGCGGCAATTCGGTACTCTTGCCGGATGCAGTATGATATCAGTTCCCGAAGCTGACCCTCTATGGACTGCTCCGATTGCCGATCAGAAGAGAAACGCATATACAGGCAACACACGGCCACGCAGTCCGTGGACAGCACAGAAGGATTCTCCGAAAACTGCTGTCTTTCCGCCGGTGTCAAAGCCGACAGGTCAATGGGCATTGTTTGCATCACGTTTCCTCCTTTTTTCGTTTCGCTTTACAACGGTGCAGAAAATATACAGAAACGTTCCGACAATGGCAAATACAGCGACATATACAATGGGGGCTGCTGTGGCGCCCCTGAACAGGCCCAGATTTGGGTTTCTCAGGTCCAGGAACACATATACCATCAGGAATAAACCAAACAGCACAGAAAGCCCAGATGTTACGTATGCAATTTCCTTCCAGTTACTACGGACGGTAGAAATCTCATTTTCCATTATGTGGCTCCTGTCTTCCAACCTGGATATGGCCTTGTCTTTCTCGGCAATCATTTCCTGTTTGTGGGCAATTTCAGTTTTTAACTGGTTTATTTTTGCGCTCTGGTCTTGCTTTGGAGGCGAAAGCTCCATCAGCTCGTCAAGAGACAGCCCTAGGTCGATGGCCATGGCTGTAACATCATAGATGCTTGGACCGGATAGATGCCCTGAGAAAAATTTTTTCACAGTGGATTCGCTCAGACCGGTGCTGTCAATGATTTGCTGATTGGTTTTGTGCTGGTCTTCCTTGGCCTTTTTCATTTTTGCTGGCAGATTGTCGCAAATTGTCGATATTTGTTGTATTATCTTAATTTTTTCCATAGCTTTTATTATGATGTCCTTATATTTCCGAGATAAAACATGATATTACTCTCATAGTGCTTATATTACTAAATTGCGCCTTTACGGATACGCAATGGCTGAGTACCATAAAGGTGCCAAACGGAAAGGGACACGCACCACTCCGGCGGCAAGCCCGGCCTTTCAGTGGCACTGGGGGCCGGGCAATTTCAGCCAAACAGAGATATTTCTCGATGACGTCCCATTTATCGTACATGTGATGTGCTATACATAATTCATGAATCGAACAAACATTCGATAATAGACTGATGCAAAGGAGCGGCGACAATGTTGGAAGAGGTTTTGGAAATGTGGGAACAGCTGAACGAAGAGAATAAGAGGAAGATACTTACCCTTGAAGCTGCTCTTTTATCAACTCAGCCATTGCAGTACGAATCTGCTGCTGATGCTCCGGAGTGAGCATGGCAAAGTATCTAGCGAAATCCTCGGTTCCCTTGTCGGGAGCCGGGGATTTTTCCGTTTCCTGGTCTTCCTCGGAGAAATAGGAGACGGGAACTCCAAAGTAGTCGGCAACACGTTTTAAGTTTGCAGACCTAAGAGTTGCTCCGCTCTTCCACTTTGTGATTGATGAACGCGCAAATCCCAACTCATCAGCAACTACAGAAGGAGCATTATTCTTTTGGTTGCATAGTTCCAAAAACTTATCATAAAACATAGCTAAATTTCCTCCATACACTTTGTGCAATTATACAAAGTGAATTAAATATCGTTTTTGCCATTGACAAAGTGAACTAAGTGAATTATAATAGCCCCATGAACACCGGTTCACGAAAAAAGGGTACAAAAATCCACGGGGTAAGAACTCCGAATTTCGGAAATTCAAACTCCGGCGAGTAGCGAATGGTCTATGTGTTTCAGCAAAGCTAATATATCATACGCCACTGTGGATTGCAACTATTTTTCTGAATTTTGTTCAAATTCACCAAGAAAGGAAGGAGTGTTTTGAAAGTTGGAAGAAGTAGCAACGCTGCCCCGGACTCCCAGGGAACGGGTGCAGAAGGCAACATTCATCCGGATGACCGTAGAAGTGAACAAGCTCACCTATCAATGGCTGATTCAGGAACTCAAAAACGAGGGGTTTCCAATCGCCAAGCAGACGGTCAGCAGCGTCCTGGCGGGGCTGCTGGTCAGCCCGAAGGGGGACGAGTTCCTGATGCGGGCGGAGAGGATCTGCAAAAAATACAAGCAGAGCTTCAACAGCAATCCGCAATCCGGGACCTAGGAAAACTCGCCCTGGCTTTCGCCCTGGCGAACAGAGAAAAATACGTAGACTGGCATGTAGCGACATACGGTTTCAGGCCAGCTGGATTTTGAAAGGAGTGTCTAAATAATGCGCAAAGCATTTTTGCTATTGATGCTTGTTACCGGGTTTATTCTTGGGGCGTGCTCCACTACCGCAGCCAGAGCCGAACAGAATTACCCGATAAAGATTTGGGCGCAGAACTCAAACGGAAAGTACGAGACACTATGCGTTGTGGATGAAGAAACTGGCGTTAATTACATTGTTATAAGCGGCGAGCTGTACCAAAAAGGGATCGGGCTTGGAGTTACCCCTAGGCTGAATAGTGATGGAAGCTTGTACATAAGCGAAAAGTAATCCACATTTTATGAAAATTGAAAGGAGTTATTTATGGCGACATACAAAGTTGGGGATAAGGTGCGGATTGTGAGCGAACGGCCTGATTCCAAAAATTATGTTGACGAAATGGTACGATTTCTCGGAAAAGAAATCACGATCAGTATGGTGGATGAGTTTCGCGGCATTCCCTACTACTACAGTGAGGATGCAAAGCCGAAGAACCCGATGCAGGAGTGTTTCTGCAAGTTGTTCGGCGTTCCTGGTTACTTTTTCATTGATGAATGGATTGCCGGCCTTGTCGAGCAGAAGAAGCCGGAGTTCTCTGTTTCGGTTCGCTTCCATGGTCGCCTGACCGTTGCAGAACTTATCAAGGACGGCAAGGTTGTCAAAGTCGAGAACGCCCGGTGCAATCCCAGTGACAAGTACAGCATGGCAGAGGGCGCAAGAATCGCCGTGGAACGGCTGTTTAAGAAGACGGCTGATAAGCCAGAAGAATCCAGCAAGCCAAAGATTGGCGATAAGTTCGTCATCATATCGAACAAAAGTCCGGACTGCCGCCACTACTTCAGAATCGGTTCCGCTGTAACTACTCTTGAACACATCAAAACCGGAGAAAACCTTTACGTAGCGGATGACGGATTGGTACAGATTGTTCAAGACTGTGATGTTGCTCCGTATAGGGGGAACGCCAAATGAGCCGCCGTAAGGTCACCACGGACGAGATGGTAGAGGCTGAAATCGCCCGTCTGCAAGCGTCTCCGGATGTGAAGCTTGCCAAAAAGGAACAGAACCTGATCTACCGCAGGAGACAGTATATGTGGAGCCTTCAAAACCTGGAAAAGCGTGGGAAGCAACTCCGGGAAGAGGGCTGGACCATGGAAACGCTTCCGCTGAAATTCGATAGGGAGGAATCAATATGAGTGCAAAAGACGCTACTCCCCAGGAGATTCAGGCCATGAAAGACCGGCTTGGCCAGAAATGGTCTGACCGCTGGAATGAGGCCCACATGGACGATGCCGTGAAGATGGCTTGTCGGGCCAACCGAGCCCCTTTTGTGGAGCGGAATCAGAGCCCCAGCCTGGAAAGCGTCATCGTGGCAACGGGCATGATGGCAACAGCCGGGGCGGCGGCGCTCCTGGGTAACACAGGAGCCGTGCCTATGGGATATGCCATGGCTGTGACCGGCGTGGCTGTGATGGGTGCTGTGACCCGGGTCGTGCGGGAGGTGCGGGAATGAATATTCCGGACATTGTTCGTCAGGCAGAGGCCCATGCGTCCAGGCAGGATGCCTATGATTCCCGGCTTCCGGTGTGCGCCCGCTGCGGCTGGCCCATCCGTGGCCCAAGGCTGGTGCATATCCCGGAGCACGAGGAGGACTACTGCCTGGACTGCATCGAGGCCATGACGGAATTTAACGAGGCTGCTGAGGTGGAGGAATGATTCGTAAAATTCCTACAGCAAACATGAGCAGGGAAGAGTGGACGAAGCTCCGCTCCACCACCATTGGCGGCTCTGATGCTGCCTCCATCATTGGGCTGAACCCTCACAAGTCCGCATACGCCCTGTGGGCTGAGAAAACCGGGAAGGTCATCCCGGAGGATATTTCTCAGAAAGAGGCTGTACGGCTTGGCACGGACCTGGAGGATTATGTGGCGCACCGGTTTATGGAGGCCACCGGGAAAAAGGTCCGGCGAGAGAACTATACCGTATTCCGGGACGATATGCCCTACGGCCACGCCAATTACGACCGGCTGGTCATCGGTGAGCGGGCAGGATTAGAGATCAAGACAACCAATGCCTTGAATTTGAAGAAATTCAAGAACGGTGAGTTCCCGGCGAACTACTACTGCCAGTGCTGCCATTACCTCCTAATATCTGGCCTGGACCGCTGGTATCTGGCTGTCCTGGTTCTGGGTGTTGAGTTCAAGGTGTTCACCATTGAGCGGGACGAAGCTGAGTTAGCCGCTCTGAAAATGGCGGAGGAAAACTTCTGGTACCAAGTTCAGAACGACCTACCCCCGGAGATTGACGGCATGGATTCCACCATAGATGCCCTGAATGAAACCTTCCCGATAAGCGACCCGGAAGCGGATGCTGTAGACCTGACCGGCTGTGCCGTGGACCTTGCGCTTCTGGATGAATGCGCCCAGCAGATCAAAGCCCTGGAGGAAAAGAAAAAGGCGGCACAAGCAAGGGTCATGGAGACCTTGGGAGCCGCCGAAAAGGGATTTTACGGCGGGTATTCCGTCAGCTGGAAGAGCCAGAAGCGGTCCACTTTTGACAGGAAGAAGTGGGAGAAAGAACACGGGGCAATCCCGGAAGAATACTTCAAAGTTTCTGATAGCAGAACTTTTCGATTCAAAAAGGATGAACAATAATGGGAAAACAAATATGGTAGAAATCGACATTTCCGCCACAATGGAAGCCGTGCATGATTCCGGAAAGTCGTTGGCAGTTCTCTCCGAGGAAATCGGGCGCTGCCCCAGCTATCTCAGTTACACAGTCAAAAGAGGGCGGATTCCGGAATATGCGTTCCGCAGGCTGTGTGCGCTCCTCGGCGTATCGGAAGGTGACCTGCTGAAAAAGCAGACAGTTACCCCCCCTCAAAAAGCGGAGGCGGAAGCCGTTTCAGGCTGTGAAACCATCGGATACTCCGTAAAACTGGACGTCTACCTCAAAAAGGTACGGTTCGCGGTCCTTTTCAACGGTGAAGAAATCATTCACGCATGGAGCAGCATTCGCGGGGCGCGGGAGCTTGACCTCATGCAGTCCATCAGCTACGCGGCGCACATGTGCTACAAGCAGAAAGAAATGAAAGTTATCGAGGAGGAAGAATAAAAAATGGCAAACATGATTCAGAACGCTGCCAGTGCTTCTGCCCAGGCAGTAGCGAAAGCCAAGAAACCCAGCAGCATCCAGGACTACATTGAGGTTATGAAGCCCGCAATCCAGGCGGCTCTGCCCAGCGTGATGACCCCGGAGCGATTCAGCCGTATTACCCTGTCTGCCCTGTCCGCAAACCCGAAGCTGAAAGAGTGCACCCCGCAGTCATTCCTTGGAGCCATGATGACCGCCGCTCAGCTTGGATTGGAGCCGAATACGCCCCTTGGACAGGCCTACTTGATTCCCTTCCGGAATCACGGGCGGATGGAGTGCCAGTTCCAGCTTGGATATAAAGGCCTCATCGATCTGGCCTACCGTTCCGGCGAAGTGTCCATCATCCAGGCACACGCCGTGTATGAAAATGACGATTTCCAATATGAGTTGGGACTTGACCCGACGCTGCGGCACGTTCCCGCTAAGAGCAACCGTGGAAAGCCCATCGCCTACTACGCCATGTTCAAAACCAAGGACGGCGGCTACGGCTTCCAGGTCATGAGCATGGAGGATGTAAAATCCCATGCCCAGCAGTATTCTAAGAGCTACGGAAACGGCCCGTGGCAGACAAATTTTGATGAAATGGCAAAGAAAACAATGCTAAGACAGTTGATTTCAAAATGGGGAATAATGAGCATAGAAATGCAAAAGGCTTTTGAATCTGACATGGCAGAAATAAAAGAAGATGGAACCCCTGAATACATAGATAATCAAGAAGAACCGGTGCCAATCGTACAAAGCGATCCTACTATTGACGCAAAATTTGAAGAATCATCAAAGGAATCAATGATTAACCTTCCACCCGATATGACGGCGGCAAATTTCGGCAAGGTTTCCGATGTCGCCTCCAATGCCGATATCGCCCTCGCAATAATAAATATGGTGTTTGAAACGGCAGGTATGCTTGCCATTTTTGCGGCACGCTCGCTAAAAACAAAGGATATCGTTCTCACGGGAAATCTTGCCGCCATGCCGATGGCAAACGAGCTTTTTACCTCGCTTTCACCGAAATTCGGCGTGAACTTCATAATCCCCGAAAAGGCACAGTTTGCTACCGCCATCGGCGCCGCAAAAGCGAAGTAGGAATGATAAAAAGGTTAATATATTAAACATACAAAGAGAGGAAATCCGCAATGGATTTCCTCTCAGAGTGTCGAAAAAGTATTTTTTGCTGTAAAAGCAGATAAAAGCATTTTTGATATAGCCTTCTCCTGCGGGAGAAGGGGGACCGCGA
>OGIG01001790.1_pt1 | contig 11338 bp, 9 predicted proteins | sample 1571601 | NCBI WGS metagenome assembly OGIG01 (sample SAMEA2581953, study PRJEB24529) | metagenome | biome: Human gut stool | place: China | collected 2011 | reverse complement strand
ATGGTTAATAGGCACATGGGGGTAGTTGGGTAACTGGTGTGCCTCCTAGTCTTCAAAACTAGTGTAGGGCGTTAAGAGCGTCCTGGGTGGGTTCGATTCCCACATGCCTCCGCCAAAAGAGAGGTTTCAGATCCATTGCAAGAGCGATGGATCTTTTTTTGCTTTATAGGAAAGTTCTCAAATCTGAAAATATAGGGTATAATGAATGATGAATAAAAAATGGCATAACAAAAGAGCGAGGGTTGGGTTCTAACTTCGCGATGACTTTGATTATGAAATTTTTTGTTTTGTGTGGTCTGCACTATTTGACGATTGAGAAAATATTATGAGTATGGCTTCATCCATATCCCATGACCTTTCGGTATTGTTCAAATAGTGCAGTTTTTTTGTAATAAACTTCAAACGCAAACATGGATTTGCCACATTTAGGACATTTGAGAGGGTCATATCCAAAAGTCAGAAGAATCATGTTCTGCCAGTTATAAAACTTACAAAGGTATCTGTGCTTTTCAGATGAAATACATTTGTGAAGTTTTGATTCCTGTTTATGGTGTTTAGCATAGATACCATAATAACGAAGCATTTTGAAGTGTTTTTCTGGGATATGTACAATTAGTCTTTTTATGAAATCAAGTGCAGGGATACATTCGGTGATAGTCTGATTATCTTCGTGTCTGGTGTAATGAAAGGTTACGTTTTCACCGTCATAAGTATCAATACGCGATGTGGCAATAACAGGTCTGCCGAGGTATCGGCTGATGTATTTAATGGTGATATCAGGAGTGCAAAGATTTGGTTTTGCACGGACATAAAAGCCGTCAGCGTGTTTCGTGTACATTTCATTTTTGACTTTGCGAAAAGCCGGACCAATGCGGGAGGTAAGTCGTTCAAGCAGTACTTTGCGAAAAGCATTACGAAGGAAATTGTAATCAAAGTGTTTGACAGGACGCCAGGGAGTGATGTTACCAGCCCCACCCTCGGAGATGAGAGCGTGGATATGAGGATTCCATTTCACAATGGCGATGAACACAAGAAACAAGCTTACAGGATATATGAAAAGAACGAAGCTGGTTGCTAAGTGACCACCTTATTGGTTACTGGTGTCCACCTGGTGACCACTATTTCTGACATGAGGAATAAATTAAGGATTGGTAATGAAAATCCTCTTGACAAATCCGTCGTAAGAATATATTGTATTATTTATATAGTACAAAAATACGGAAAGGGGTGATTGCATGGCATGGGAATTGGATTCGGATCGTCCTATTTTTATTCAGATTGTGGAGCGGATTCAGATGGAAATAATATCCGGTAAATACAGTCCGGGAGATAAGTTACCTTCTGTCAGGGATCTGGCGGCGGTAGCTGCAGTAAATCCGAATACGATGCAGAAAGCACTGACAGAGTTAGAGCGGACAGGACTTGTGTATTCCCAGCGTACAAGCGGGAGATTTATAACGGAGGATGCAAAAATGATTGAGGAGTTGAAGAATAATCTGGCACAGGAACAGATTAAGGAATTTTTGGAAAATATGAGCAAGCTTGGCTATAAGAAATCAGAAACCTTATCTTTGATTCAGGAGATTTTGGAGGGAGAGCAGGCATGAGTACATTATTGGAAGTAAAAGATGTATGCAAGCGATATGGAAAGAAAACTGCGCTTGACCATCTGAACCTGACTTTAGAGAGCGGACATATTGTTGGCCTCTTAGGACCGAACGGAAGTGGAAAGACAACACTGATTAAGCTGATTAACGGAATCCTTACTCCGGATGAGGGCGAGATTTTGGTGGAAGGAATGAAGATTGGTGTAGAGACAAAGAAGGTGGTTTCTTATCTGCCAGATCATACGTATCTTAACATGGGGATGCGGGTACGTGATATTTTAGATTATTTTGAAGATTTTTATCAGGATTTTGATGTGGTAAGAGCTTATGATATGCTGGCAAAATTATCTATTAATCCCAATGATAAATTAAAATCCATGTCCAAGGGAACCAAAGAAAAGGTGCAGCTTATTTTAGTAATGAGCCGTCGTGCGGACTTATATGTTCTGGATGAGCCGATTGCGGGAGTAGACCCGGCGGCAAGAGATTATATATTGCGGACGATTCTTACCAACTATGATGAGAATGCAACGATTCTGATTTCAACCCATCTGATTGCAGATGTTGAGAATGTATTAGATGAGGTAGTCTTTATTCAGAATGGAACAATCAGCCTGACTTCATCAGTAGATGATATTAGAATTAATCAGGGCAAATCGGTGGATGCTTTGTTCCGGGAGGTGTTTAGATGTTAGGAAAAGTAATGAAACATGAAATGAAAGCAACCTGGAAAGTATTATTTCCACTGGCAATGGTTTTGGTCGGCGTTACGTTAATTGGCATGCTGATGATGAATATGCAGGTTTTCGAAACAGATATGGGAGCCTTAGTTGGGCTGGCAATGCTTCTTTTGTATATCATTGGGCTGATTGCATTGAGCGTTACGGCATTTATTTTTCTGCTGGTTCGATTTTACCACAGCATGTATGGTGCAGAAGGTTATTTGTCACATACTCTTCCGGTAACCACTTTTTCCTTGATTAACGGAAAGCTTTTGGTGGCGGTATTCTGGGATGCAATTACGACAATACTTGTTTATGTTTCGGCATTTTCATTAATAGTGACAGCAGGATTGAATCTGGGTAATGAAGGGGAAAGAATTAAACTGGGAGAATTGCTGCAGCAGCTGGGAGATATGATAGGAATTTCGATTCCGGCACTCTTTGGCTGGGCAATATTATATAGTGTGATTTCTGCGTTTTCCGCTATGCTTATGGTATATGCCAGCATGGCAATCGGTCAGTTGTTCCGCCACAAAGTTGCAATGTCGATTGTGATGTATGGTGTGCTTTATGCGATTCTTCAGATTATATATTTTGTGATATCCATTAATTCAGCAAATGGATTTGTTGAGAAACAGGCTGCAATGGGAGATGACAGCTTCTTTACCCTGGCCATTGCAAATATGTATGGAAATATATTTTCCAGAAGCATGATATTGTCTGTGGGTGTATCAATTGTATGCTATATCATAACAGCATTGATTACCCATAAGAAATTAAATCTGGAGTAAATGAGAAAACTATTTGTATATAAGAAAAGGCGGAACCAATCAAAAATAGACTGGTTTCGCCTTTTTACGTCGTCATGAATTCCATAGAAACTGTTAGTGGCAGTTCCGGCTGGCACAGATTAGCGGAGAAAAATAAGAAATTACTTCGAAAGAAGACAGTCAATCAGCTTATCATTCATCTCCGGCATCATAAAGCAGAAGCGGATGTATTTGTTATCTAAGAAAGGAAAAGTAGAGCAGTCGCGAATCATCATATTCTTCCGGATTGCTTTATCAAATAAATCCGCAGAAGTAATGTCCTCTCTTAAGATTTTAAGAAGCATGAAGTTGCCGGATGGCTTGTATGGTTTGAAATCCGGGTGATTTTTAAAGATTTCATAAATCCGGGCACGCTCTGAAGAAATAAGAGATTTTGTCTGCTGGATGTATTCCTCATCGGTAAACATCAATTCTCCGGCAATTACGGCAAGAGAGTTAATGGTCCATGGATTTTTTCTGGTATTGATGGATTTGATTAAATCCTGATTGCCGCTGATAGCGTAGCCAAGGCGGAGCCCAGGAGCAGCAAAGAATTTGGATGTTCCACGCAGGATAATAATATTGTTATAGTAGTGGGTCAGTGGAACTGCGGTAATTTCATCCATGTTATCGGCAAATTCCACATAAGTCTCATCCACCATGACAAAGATATCATATTGCTTGCAGATATCTAAAATCCGGCGCATATCCGTCCGGTTGATGCAGGATGAGGTAGGGTTATTGGGATTGCAGAGTACTAAAAGGTCGATGCTTTCATTTAAGTGAGCGGTAAAATCATCCACATCAAGGACGAAATCGTCCTTTTCACGGAGTGGATAGTAGAGTGTAGTACCACCGCCTAAGGAAATTTCGCGCTCATATTCCGAATAAGTCGGACCGAGAATCATGGCTTTTTTCGGATGCTCAATCTGAATAAAAAGAGAGATTAATTCCGTGGAGCCATTTCCTACAATGACCTGGCTGGCATCGGTGCCGGTATAGGCAGCAATACATTCTCTTAAAGAAGTATATTCCCGGTCCGGGTAGGATGTAATGGCATCAATATGGGAAGCCAAAGTACTTCGCAGCAGCGGAGATACGCCTAAGGGATTGACATTGGCGGAAAAGCTTGTAATATCCTCTTTTTTGATACCGTAAACGGCTTCTATTTTTTCTAAATCACTTCCGTGAAAATGTTCTTTTGGTGTTATCATGAAAAAGACCTCCTGTTAAAATACAACGGAAAGAAAGTTGCATGTGTGTTTTAAATAGTTTATAATCTATTATAACTGTAATGAGAGAAAAAGCAACAAAATCTCATATCGGAGAAGGAAAAGCAGGTGACATTTTGCGTAGACGGATTCAGAGACTTGCAGCAGGAAAATTTGAACAGGAACAGCCGGTTTTATCTCTTTCGGAAGAGAAGATTGAAATTGAGGTATTAGAGGGACAGGATTATACGGGAGAATTTGTGATTGAAGTATCCAACCATGTTCCGGTAAAGGGGCTGATTTATTCCTCTAATCCATATATGGAATGTCTGACACCGGAATTTGAAGGGGAAGAAGTCCGAATCGGATTTCAGTTCCATAGTGAGGGTTTCCGGGTTGGTGATATACAAAAGGGTGAATTCTGTATTATTTGTAATCAGTTGGAATATAGCCTTTCTTTTGTTGTGTCTATAATCCGGCCTTATGGGAATGCGTCTACCGGAAGAATCCGAAATCTCAGTGATTTTATCAAACTGGCACAGACGGATTATATGGAAGCTTACCGCCTGTTTGCTTCCCAGGGCTTTCAACATGTATTAAAAGAAGAAAAAGGAAAAGAACTATTATGGTATGCCGGCTTTGGCGGACCGGGAGCATTGATTTCCGGTATGGAGGAGTTCTTGGTTACGATCAATGCCAAGCCACGCATTGAGCTTGCGTTAAAAGAACAGGAAATTACCTATCAGGATATCAAAGAGGAGCAGAAGGAAACGCTTTTTGTGCAGAAGAATGGCTGGGGGTATATAAGCTTTGAAGCACAGACAGACAGCAGCTTCTTAAAACTGGAAAAGAATGTTTATACTTCAGATGATTTTACCGGAAGTATCTGCGACCTTATTTATTATATTGACCCGGCAGAACTTCATACCGGAAAAAATTATGGAAGAATTACTTTAGAAAATATTTATCAGCATCTTACTTATGAGATTACCATAATCAGGACGCCGGAGCGCAGAGAACAGGAGCATATCGATTATCTGGAAGAGCAGAGAACACTTGCACATATCACCGGAATCTATCTCAATTATCGTATGAAAAAGATTGGTGCAGGACTTTTTGCATCAGGAATGTTAGATGCACTGAATCATCTGATTGCAATGCGGCCGGAAAATGACTGGTATCTTCTGATGAAAATACAGGCATTACTGGTAAGCGGACAGAGGCAGGAGGCAGAGTGGTTATTTGATGAGTTCCGGCGGAAAGAGGAAGCAAAAGATACACCGCTTTATGCATATTTCCTCTATCTCCGTACGTTGTGGGAGCGGGAAGAATCCTATGTGAACCGGCTGACTGCAGAGATTGAAGAAATTTATCAGAAAACAGATGATATCCGGGTGTTCTGGATGCTGCTTTTCTTAAAGAAAGAATATTGCGAAAATGATACCAGGAAAATCCGGGCAATTGAGAGCCAGATGTTAGACGGCTGTAACAGTCCGTTTCTCTATATCGAAGGATTCTATTTATACTGGCAGAATCCGTATCTTTTAACGAGACTTACTGATTTTGAAATCCGCATTCTTTACTGGGCGGCAAAAAAAGGTGTGTTGACTAGTGACCTTGCCATGCAGATTACGACGCTGGTATCGGAAAAACGGGTATTTCATCCGCTGCTTTATAAGACTATGTGCGTGGCATATGATAAATTTCAGAATAATCAGATGTTGTCAGCAATCTGTGCTTACCTGATAAGAGGACAGCGTTTTGGATTGCATTATCATATCTGGTTTGAACGTGGCGTGGAAGAAGATTTGCGGCTGGCAGGATTAAATGAAGCATATTTAATGTCCATGGATTTACTTGCCATTAAGAAAATTCCACGGATGATACAGATGTATTTTCAGTATAACAGCAGCATTCCATACAAACAGAAGGCGGCTCTGCTTGCAAATGTAGTAGCGTTAAAGGAGAAAGAGCCGGAGGTATATTCCAGTTACCGGAAGCGGATGGAAGAATTCGCAATTGCCCAGATAGAAGAAGGTCATATCGATGATAATCTGGCGATTATCTATTCTGATTTATTAAATAAAGGCATGATACAAAAAGAGATGGCAGGACCACTGGCGAAGATTCTCTTTACCCATAAAATGAACTGCTTTGCACCGAATATTGTGCGGATGTATGTTTTGCATGACCAGCTGCGAAAAGTGCAGTGTGTGCCGATTGTAAATGGCAGTGCTTATTTTGAGTTATACAGCAAGGACTATGTCATTGTATTTGAGGATACGAAGGGATACCGGTATGGCAGTGAGATTTCATACCAGCTGGAAAAGCTGATGAGACCTGGTGCCTTTTACCGTACCTGCATGGAATATGCACCATATGAGATTTCGTATCTTTTGTATCATTTTACATCCAGGGATACCCACCGTGCGTTTATGCCGGAGGACAGTGAGTATTTACGCATCTTTTTAAAAGAGGAAGCATTGCGGGAAAGTTACCGGGCGGAGCTTTATGCAAAGGCAGTACATTTCTATGAGCAGGAAGATAATCAGGAACTGGTGGAAGAGTGTCTGCGTCATGCACCGCTTTCTTCTATGAAGCGGGATGACAGAGCCTATCTTTTGAATCTGATGTTGGAATACCGGCTATATGAGATTGCATATCCGGATATCCGGGAATTTGGCTGGGAAGGCATCCGGCTGGAGAAACTGACAGCACTTCTGACTTATGAAATAGAAGAAGTGGATTATGAAAGTGATGACTTCCTGCTGGCACTGTGTGCAGTGACTTTTCAGGCGAAGAAATACAGTAAAGAGATGCTGCAGTATTTAGCACAGTTCTACTGCGGTCCGACCCGTGTAATGGCGGCGGTCTGGTCAGCAGCGCAGACCTTTGATATAGATACCAGAGACTTGGAAGAACGGTTATTGATGCAGATGTTATATACAGCAGAATTTGTAGAACAGGTGCAGAGCATTTATGAAAGCTTTGTGTCACACGGAGCACCGCATCTTCTGCAGAAAGCATATGTAAATTATTTCGCACATTTCTATTTTGTGCATCAGGGCATTGTACCGGAAAATGTCATTAGAGGCTTAAAGAAAAATTATGAGGAACAGGAAGAATTAAGCCAGGTGATGAAGCTGGCACTGCTTTATGCAGTGGCGAAGAGGGATTTGTCCATAGAAGAAAAAGGTGTAATGGAGATGACAGAGCAGCTTCTACAGGAGCAGCTGGCACAGAATCTTTATTTTGCATTTTATCAGCAGATGCCGGAGGAGATTCGCTATCGATTTCATTTTTACGACCGGCAGTTTGTGGAATACCGGACAAATCCGAGCAAGCGTGTGGTGATTCACTACCAGAAGGGTGAATCCTATGTGGATGAAGATATGAATGAGATGTATGAGGGCATTTTCGTAAAAGAATTTATCGTATTCTTTGGAGAAGAAATTCCGTATTATATTTCAGAGGAAGCACCACGGGAGTCCGTTGTGACTGAGAGTGGACGGCTTTCCTGTAAGGATGTCTGCGGCAGGGAAAACGGAAGCACCTACGATATGTTGAATGAAATGGAATTAGAATATACCTTAAAGGATTATGAGAAGTTAGAGCGGCTTTTACGGAAATATGACAGCATGAAGAAAAGGAATGAAGAACGTTTTCAACTGATGTAATAACAGGGAAAACAATAACAGGGTGATGGTATGAAGGAAAAAAGCCTTTCAATAGGACTTGATTTTGGAAAAAAATACGCATTAGTATCATATTGTACATCCGATATGTCAGAGCCGGATACCATCAGTACCGTGGCAGGCAGTGAACTGTACCAGATTCCATTAAGCCTTTGTAAGCGGAGAGGAATCGGACAGTGGTATTACGGAAAAGAAGCAGAGACTGTCATGAAAAATGGCGAAGGAAGCGGCTGTGACCGGCTCTTCAGCCGGGCACTGGCAGGCGAACAGGTTACCGTGGAAGGGGAAACTTATGATACGGTAGAACTGTTAAGTCTCTTTGTCCGTAAAATTCTTACGGTACCGCAGAAATTCGGCACATCCATGAAGCTGGCAAGAATTACCATTACCATGGATACTTTAAACCGGGAGAAGATGGAACTGATTGAAAAAATAGCCGGACGGATGAAGTGGACAAAAGAGCAGTGTCATGTCATCGATTATGCAGAAAGCTTTTATTATTATGCTTTAAGCCAGAAGGAAGAACTGTGGCTGCATGATGCAGTTCTCTTTGATTATTCCAAGAACAGTATGTGTTTTTATTACATGGAGCGTAATCTGAATTCCACACCACAGCTGGTTCATATTTATCTGAAAGATTATGGTCCTTTGATTGGCAATAAAGACACTGCGTTTTTAGATGTAGTAACAGATGCCGTTTCCCGTAAAATCTATTCTTCGGTATATCTGACAGGGGATGGTTTTGATGGAGAATGGATGAGAGAATCCTTAAAATTTCTCTGCAACGGAAGGCATGTTTTCTTGGGCAAAAATCTTTATGCTAAGGGAGCCTGTTATGCATCCTGCATCCATACCGGAATGCAGCCATGGCAGTTTGTCTATATTGGCGAGAATGAGATGAAGGTAAATATCAGCCTTAAAGTAAAAGACCGGGAAGAACTTATTTTCCATACACTGGTAAGTGCAGGAGAAAACTGGTATGAAGCAAAGAATCGGTGCGAGATTTTACTGGCAGGTACGAATACCGTTGATTTCTGGCTGCAGCTTCCGGACAGCAGGGAAGCAAAGATAGAATCCTTAGAGCTTACGGATATTCCAAAACGTCCGGAGCGCATGACCAGACTTTCTGTTATGACAGAAGCACTGTCTGATTCAGCGGTAAAAGTTACGATACGGGACCTTGGATTTGGAGAGATTTATAAAAGCTCTGAAAAAGTGTGGGAATATAAAATGGAACTATAGGAGGAGACTTCATGGGAGAATTGATTTTATGCAATCGGAAAGAAACCGATGTGCCATATTATTTAGAACAGAATATGATAAATATCTATTCCCTGGAGGAATTGAACTGGTATATTTTAAACCACACGGAATATCTTGACGATTCTTTTGTGTCGGATGATTTAATCAGCTGGATTGCAGAGGAGTTAAAAGACCTGGAGTTAGCCGGGCAGTTAAAAGAGGCTGTCCGAAAGAAAATAACGCTGGCAAAGAAAGTCCGGCTTCTGATGGATGCCTGCGGCTTTTGCACAAAGAAAGAAAAAGATGAAATCGAATATGCACTGGCAGAAGTAGAAAATAAATCAGAAATTGAATGTATGAAAATCCGGGCAGACAGAAGCCTTATGAATCATCGGTATGTCATGGCTATCAGGGAATATATGCGTCTGCTGCAGAAGGAAGAGGCGGGGAAGCTTGATGCTTCTGTCATAGGAAATATATGGAATAATATTGGTGTTGCAAATACCGGGTTATTCCTGTACCGGGATGCGGCACGATGCTTTAAGAAAGCTTATGACTATAATAACAATCCGGCATGCATGCGGGAGATGGAAGAAGCATGGCGGATGGTAGCACCGGATGAAAAGGAACAGGTTTATGAAGTATCAGAAGAACTGCAAAAGACATTAGAGGATATTCATAAGCAATGGAATGATGAGGAAGAAGTACTGGAAGCATTTCGAGATGTGCTGGATAAGAAAAAATATATTTACGAAAGCAATGGACGGTGGGCATAACATTGATAAAATTTTTTAGAAGAAAAAGGAAACCAAAGAAAACAATCGAAGAGGTCTTAGAATGTATCACAGAGGATACGTTATCGGAAGAAGACCGGAAGGATGAACATAAAGTACAACATTATGTTCTGGGTCACTGTGAACAGATGATTGACACCACAAAGACCCTGGAAAATGAAAAGTCTGAATATCGTGTGGTGACTTCTTATTTAAAGGATATCCAGATTATTGAAGAACTGCCGGAAGATGAGGCAGCTGCTTTAAGAGATACTGCAAACAGTATTCTTACACTGGATCAGTCCCGTTCCGATTATCTGAAAGCAACCAAGAAGCTGACAGATACGCAGTATGCACAGATGGAACAGGAAGAGGAGACTCTGACGGAATCCATCCGGACCCTGCAGGCAAATGAGATGTATCAGGCGGCCGTAAAGCGTGATATGAATTACCTGGAAGGGGAGAAGAATGAATGGGCCTATTACCGGGAAGAGTTAATGGAAGAACAGAAGATTCTGCGGAAGGCATCCTATGTAGTATTTGGCATGGTACTGGCATTCCTTGCAGTTATATTGGTTCTTCATGTGGCATTGGAAATGGATGTACGGATTCTATTTACGATTCTGATGGTAGCTGCGGCAGCCAGTGGATTCTTTATGCTGTTCCGGAATCAGAATAATACAAGAGAAATCAAGCGGGCAGAAGTGAACATGAATCATGCCATTACTCTTTTGAACCGTACTAAAATAAAGTACGTAAATTCTACGAATGCGGTGGATTATGCCTGTGAGAAATACCATGTGCATAATTCCTATGAACTGACCTATCTCTGGGAGCAGTACTTAGAAGCCAAACGGGAAAGAGAGAAATTTGAGCGGAACAGTGATGACTTGGAATATTTTAATGGAAAGTTGGTACGCATGCTGCAAAAATATGAACTTTATGATGCAAAGGTCTGGATTAGTCAACCCAATGCACTGGTAGATAAGCGTGAAATGGTGGAAATCAAGCATGAATTATTGAGCCGGCGGCAGAAAATCCGGGCATCCATTGAATATAACATGGATGTAGTATTAGAACAGAAGGAAGAAATTGAAAAACTCATGAAAGAGTATCATGAGGAAATCCCGGAAGTCCGTGAGATTATTAATTCTGTGGACCGGCTCTGCGGAACCGGAGAATGAAAATAGCGTATCATCGATAGAAAATATCGGTGATACGCTATTTTTTACTTTACAGGAAATTGCTTTCCTGTAAAGTAAAAAACGCTCCGCGAGGA
>OGIG01001787.1_pt1 | contig 11353 bp, 7 predicted proteins | sample 1571601 | NCBI WGS metagenome assembly OGIG01 (sample SAMEA2581953, study PRJEB24529) | metagenome | biome: Human gut stool | place: China | collected 2011 | reverse complement strand
TCTGCGCCTTCACACACTTAGAGATGATGCGGCGCTGGATGCCAGGAATTCTCTCGATTGGCACCTCGATACCCAAATCACCACGAGCAACCATGATACCATATGAAGCTTCGATAATCTCATCGATGTTATCTACACCCTCCTGGTTTTCTATCTTGGAAATAATCTTGATATCACTGTGATGTTCATCCAAGATATCCTGAACAGCCTTTACATCTGCTGCATTACGTACGAAAGAGTGAGCGATAAAATCAATATCCAATTCTATAGCAAGGAGGATATTCTTACGGTCCTTTTCTGTCAACGCAGGCAAATCAATATGTTCGCCAGGTACATTCACGCTCTTATGCGAACCTAAGAACCCCTCGTTCTGAACTTCAGCTACGAGCATCGGGCCCTGATTATCAATGACCTTCATATCAAGTTCACCATCATCAAAGAGCAAATCATCACCCACTTTCACATCAGCAGCGATATCAGGATAGCTCAGATTGATAATATCATGAGAAGTTTCCATCTCAGGACGACCAAAAATCTTGACTACATCACCCACATTATAATGAATAGGCTCTGCTACACCTGTGGTACGCACCTCTGGTCCTTTGGTATCAATCATAATACCAATGTGAGGAGACACGGCTCTTACATTCTTGACAATTGTGCGAATACCTTCTTCTGTAGCATGTGCAGTATTCATACGAACGACGTTCATGCCTGCAAAAAACAATTTGCGGATGAAATCCTGATCACAACGACGATCACTGATTGAAGCGACGATTTTTGTTTGTTTCATATCCTTTATTACCTTATTCTTTTTCTCAAATTTTCCTATAGAAAGACACGCTCTCTGCTATTTGACTGCAAAGATACTGCAAAAGCAAGACAATACAAAATTAAAAAGATTTTTTTTTGTTTTTTTATTGAGAAACTTCCAATATCATTCCAGAAGTATTGCTTTGAGCGGGTCTAAACAAAATTTTAACCTGATTCTGATAACTGAAATTACGAATTGCAATTTATCTCGTTTTTAAATATCCAAGTCGGGAGCCTTTTCTGCACCAGCAGCAGCCTCAAACTTAGGCATAGTCTGAAAACCGAATAGATTTGCGATGATGGCAGTAGGCATCTTACGTACTTTCATATTATACTGTTGCACAGCATCATTATACTTGCGACGCGCCTCGCTGATTCGGTTTTCTGTACCTTCCTCCTGTATCTGAAGAGACCTAAAATTATCAACCGCCTTCAGATCCGGATACTTTTCCGCTACCACCATCAATTTGGAGAAAGCATTCGCCAATTCACCCTGAGCATCAGAATAAGCCTTCAACTTTTCAGGAGTCAGGTTGTTTGCATCAAGTTTCACCTGGCCAACTGCTGCACGTGCCTTGGTCACGGCTTCAAACGTTTCCTTCTCATGTTTAGCATAAGCCTTCACGATTTTAACCAACTGAGGCATCATGTCTGCACGGCGCTGATATTGTGTCTGCACATTAGCCAGTTCAGTAGTAGCCTGCTCCTGTACACCAATGATGCCATTATAAGAACTTAAACCCCATAGTACCAGAAGTACTACGACACCCAAGATAATCCATCCTGTTTTTTTCATAACTTTCGAAATTTTATATTATAATTAATACTATATTTATTTCACGTGAAAATATTTTCTTTCCCTACAACCTTGATTTACCATCCACCGCCGGAGCCACCTCCGCCAAATGAACCGCCACCGAAAGAACCTCCAGAGAAGCCGCCACCAGAAGAACTGCCTCCCGGGAAGCCACCTCCGCCACCCAGAAAGAACGGAGGGAACCAATCATCATCATGTCTTTTATGCTGACGAGAGGATTTACCGGAAAATGGCTTTTTCTTGATAACGCCGCATTCCTCCAATATATACCTTATTAATAAATATAGGGGAATGCCGAAACAGATGATAAGAAAAAAGATAACAAATCCCCATTCATCCTCACCTATAGGGCCATCATCCACATCCGGAATACCTGTTCTACCACTCTTCACCTTATTATATATAGAGTGGCTAACGGTAACAACTGCCATCCCCGGCTGATTCAGCCGCATATACTTCACGATACATGCTCTGGCAATATCATCACAATCCACATCAGTCAATTCTCCTTCCAGTCCCATACCGGGAGCAATAAAGTACTTATGATCCTCCACGGCAATCACCACAACAAGTCCCCTTCGAGTTTTCTTGTAACCAATACCATACTTTTCACCGACATCCTGTGACATACGGAATGCATCCTGATCCTTTACATGCCCTACAATGACCAAGACATTCTGAACGCCACATTCCAGATTTAATTTCTGAAGATAAAAATTAGCAGAATCCTTCTGTTCCTTAGATAGATAACCATCTGGATCAGAAACATATTGTGTAGAATCCTTGAGATATGGAATCGGTACATTCTCTGCACTCCACTCGCGATGAGCAAATGAAGAAGATACCACCGAAACAATAACCAAGAGCAATATAAAAAAACGCTTAAATCTCATTATTTTTCCAATTTTGGTACAAAAATACACAATAAAAACCTTATATGCAAATACTTAGGGCATTATTTTTGCAAAAATATCGCTAACTTTTTTGTTATGTCGCAAAAAACTTGTATCTTTGCACACCGATTTAGATTAATAAATAAATAATTATAGTAAGAATAACATGACTAAAGCAGATATCATCAACGAGGTGTCTATAGCAACAGGCGTACCAAAGAAAGATGTTGGCGTAGTAATAGAAGCATTTATGGATCAGGTTAAGACCAGCCTTGTCGAGAGAAAAGAGAATGTTTACCTTCGCGGATTTGGAAGCTTTAATATCAAGCATAGAGCAGCAAAGACAGCACGTAACATTTCCAAGAACATCACTCTCACCATTCCTGCTCACGACTATCCAAATTTCAAGCCAGCAAAGAGTTTTGTAGATTTGATGCTGGGTCAAGCTGTAGAAAATGAGGATTAATTAAGTCTTTGGACATAACATTTATAAATAACAATATTTTAAAATTTTAAAATCATGCCAAACGGAAAGAAAAAGAAGGGCCACAAGATGGCTACTCACAAGCGTAAAAAGAGATTACGTAAGAACAGACATAAGAGCAAGTAAGCTTTTATAGCCTATTTTGCTCCCAGTCAGTTCGTGACTGAGGGGGTATGTCAGCTCTTAAGTGTTGACATGCCCCTTTTCTGTAAGTACTAATTTAAAAGATTTTTTGAAGAAAATGACAAGCGAAGTTGTAATTGACGTCCAACAGAAAGACATCTCCATCGCGCTCATGGAGGATAAACAATTAGTAGAATATCAAAATGAGCCACGCGAGGCTTCCTTTTCTGTGGGCAACATCTACATCGCCAAGGTTAAGAAACTCATGCCGGGACTTAATGCTTGTTTTGTGGATGTAGGTTATGAACGCGACGCCTTTCTTCATTATCTTGATCTAGGAAGTCAATTTAATTCCTACCAAAAGTATCTTAAACAAGTACAGAGCGATAGAAAGAAACTTTTCCCATTCTCTAAAGCCACCAAATTACCTGACCTCGAAAAGGAAGGTAGTATACAGAATGTCTTGAAGACTGGACAGGAAGTGTTGGTGCAAATCGTAAAAGAACCCATCTCAACCAAGGGACCTCGACTGACAGGTGAAATCTCATTTGCAGGTCGATACTTGGTGCTCATGCCATTTGGAGAAAAAGTTTCTGTTTCGTCGAAAATCAAAAGCGGTGAAGAACGTTCACGACTCAAACAACTCATCCACAGTATCAAACCAAAAAATTGTGGCGTAATCGTACGTACTGTAGCTGAGGGAAAACGTGTCGCAGAACTCGATGCTGAGCTTAAAGTCCTGGTGAAGCGATGGGAGGATGCTATCGCCAAGGTACAGAAAACACAACAACGCCCGCAACTGGCATTCGAGGAAACCGGAAGAGCCGTCGCTCTCCTGCGTGACTTGTTTAACCCATCTTACGAGAACATCTACGTTAACAACGAAGATGTGATGAACGAGGTGAAAAACTATGTTTCTCTAATAGCCCCTGAAAAGGCGGGCATAGTTAAACTCTATACTGGTAAGGTGCCTATCTTTGACAATTTCAGCATTACCAAACAGATTAAGGCTGGATTTGGACGAGTTGTCAACTACAAACATGGTGCTTATCTCATCATTGAGCACACAGAAGCTCTGCATGTAGTTGATGTAAACAGTGGCAACCGCACTCGTGAGAAAGGTCAGGAAGCAAATGCTCTCGATGTGAACCTGGGTGCTGCCGATGAGTTGGCACGACAGTTGAGACTCCGCGATATGGGAGGTATCATCGTTGTCGATTTCATTGATATGCATCTGGCGGAAGACCGACAATTGCTTTATGAACGCATGTGCAAGAACATGCAGAAGGACCGTGCAAAGCACAATATCCTTCCATTAAGCAAATTCGGACTGATGCAGATTACCCGTCAGCGTGTACGACCAGCTATGGACGTAAACGTAGAGGAAACTTGCCCTACCTGTTTTGGATCGGGCAAAATCAAGTCCAGCATCCTCTTCACCGACCAATTGGAAAGAAAGATTGACCGCTTAGTCAACAAGATTGGCGTCAAGAAATTTACTTTGTATGTGAATCCTTATGTAGCTGCCTTTATCAATAAGGGCTTCATTTCTTTGAAGCGCAAATGGCAGTTCAAGTATGGTTTCGGATTTAATGTGATTGCTTCACAGAAACTGGCATTCCTTCAGTATGAATTCTACGATAAGGACAACCAGTATCTGGATATGCAGGAAGAACAGGAAACAAAATAGTTACTGAAACCAAATAGGTTTTCTCATGCATAGAACAATAAATAAAAGCTCCAATCGTATCATGATGACGAATGGAGCTTTTATTTATTTCTTAGGTAAAATGCGAGTGATAAAGCGCTCTATCGCTCTGGCACTCTTTTCATCCATTAACTTTTGAATATTTCGCAGTTCTGTACAAGCTTTATTCCTTTGCGCTATATTAGCTACCCGCTCAAAGCTATTCAATTCTTTGATAACAGCCATGCGCTCTGCATCAGAAGGAAGAGATTTCAGTTTCTGAAGTATTGACAGGATTTCTCCGATACGATTTACCTGCTTTTCATTGATAATCCAACGAAGCGTCATACTCTCACGTAATGCGAGCGCTTGTGAATAACCATTCTTCTCTAAGTCCTTCAAATCTGCAATTCGCTGGTCAAAATGCATATCCAACATTTTACACATATTAAACTCGTTCTGATAGGTAGAAATAATCTTTCCCTCTACCCTATCCTTTCCCAACAGTTTTTCAAAATGAGCACGGTTGGCAAGGAGTTTGCGAAAGACAGGAGAATCAGGAGAATTGATTTCAGATGAAAACATATTCCATGTGTCATCCTTACACAATTCCTCTATGCTTAGCGAACTAAGGTATTGATTGAGTACGGTATCTGCCTTTTGGAAATCACTTACCTTCAGCAAGTCAACTAATTTGCGTACCAATACTGTATTCTTTTCACCAGAGTTATATTTCTTTTCCAGTTCATTAATCTCTGTGGCACGCTGAATCGCATTTTCTATTTTTTCTACGAAAGTAATATTGGAGTTGAGTCTTACCGCCCCCATCTCCTTGCAGAACAGAGTTCCATCGGGATTAATGATGAGGAAAGTAGGATAAATACCCACCTTATATTTCTTGCCCAATTCCGGTCCTTCACCAACATCCATATCCCTTGTCAGAGAAACGAATTTAGGATTGAAATAATCACCACACTCCTGCAAAGGAAAGATATTCTTCATCATATACTTGCAAGGACCACATGTTTGAGTATAGCAATCGATAAAAACTTTCTTTCCTTCAGCCTTCGCCTTTGCCAAAGCTTCCTTAAAAGAAATATCTTCAAAAAGAATTCCTCTATTACTGATTGAATCCTGAGCCATTATAGGCAACAGGATATTAAATAAAGAGAATATCAGAAATATAATTTTCTTCTTCATACAATTACGATTAAAGATCATTTTCAAAAGTAGAACAAATACCACGCAACAGTATTTGTATCTGTTGCATGATATTTGTATGTTACTTTTCATTATTTTTCAGTTGTTGTACCTGATCCCTTGGCTATACCAGGGAGATCGATACCATATTTATCCTTCATGTATCTGACAACAAGCTCATATTTTTCACTAATGAGCGGATACTTCTCCTTCGGATATTTTTCATAGAACTCTTCTGGAGAGAATCGCATAGCTGCTCTGATATAGAGTGAGAAGAAATCTCTGTAAAAACCACCGGAATTATAATTCGGCTGTTTATAATAGGAAGTATAAATACTCCATAAAGATTCCTCTTCTACACCATTATCATCAACCCATCTGATAAGACCACGATTAAACACATAGTTTTTGTGGTTTGGATTACTTCTATTCAGACTCGAAACGAAATCCATTCCATCTCTCAATCCTTCAGGCTCTGGCAAGGTATTGTCCATTCGCTGAGATGTAAGGAACTGATTGATAAAACTGAATCGCTTTACAGCCATTGTTTCATTAGCTTTCGCTAATTCCGCCTTTTCTACATCAGTCTTATTCTCCTTATCCTTAAGTTCTGCGCGTTTCTGCAACCAATATAATTCCGTATTGGAGAAACTAATTGCCCAATAGTCAAAGCCATCAAATTTAGTTGGGGTAAAGCCAGCTACATCAGGGATATAAATTTCTGTACTACCTGTATCTGTACCGGTACCTGTTCCCGTACCAGTGCCTGTGCCTGTTCCCGTACCACCTGTGCCAGTTCCCGTACCTGTGCCTGTGCCAGTTCCCGTACCTGTGCCTGTGCCTGTTCCCGTACCAGTGCCTGTACCTGTTCCCGTACCAGTGCCTGTTCCCGTACCAGTGCCTGTACCTGTTCCCGTACCAGTGCCTGTACCTGTGCCAGTGCCAGTGCCTGTACCAGTGCCAGTACCACCTGTACCTGTACCACCTGTACCGCCTGTACCTGTACCTGTACCACCTGTACCGCCTGTACCTGTACCACCTGTACCGCCTGTGCCACCAGTACCAGAATCATCTCCTCCTCCAAGATTAGGATCTACACCCCTAAAGTCTTTCTGCAAGTAAATCTTTACAGGAAAATTCTTCTGAATCATCTCGGTAGAAGCATAAGGGAATACGTTGTTCTTAAAGAAATCAACATAATAAGGCACTTCTGTACCTGGCACATCATCACCATAATAGAGTTTTCCCGTACCTATACCCGTCCATTTTCTGTTCAAGTCGGCAGGAGTAATATCCTTATACAGCAGATAAACACCATATTTATCATGTATTTCTTTAATATCTTCATCCCAAGAATTGTTACCTTGAGGAAATTCCATACGAAGAACGGAGTAGTTACCCGATGGAGTGATAGGATCTTCGGATGGAGTGCAAGCCGTCATTGTGATGAGGCTCGCAACTGTGATATATATAAATCTTTTCATTCTTCTGTGTTATTATCCGGGTTAGTATTATCAACTGTGAACTCAGAAGTCTCACCTATGCGCTTTGCACAAAGTGGATTCTGCTCCAGCTGATTGTTCAATTCTCGTGCTACATCAGGTATAGGGACTGTATAAAGTGGATCCTTTGCCTGAAGGGTATAGGTTGTCTTGGTAGTTGGTGTAGAATACCAAACGTGCTTGATTTCTGGCATACCCCAACGGCGCAAATCATACCAACGATGACTCTCGAAACAAAGTTCACGACGGCGTTCCTGATGTATATACTCCACCAACTTATCAATATCTGCAACATCCTCTGCCTTTGGAGCATAGTTATCAGCAAATCTCTTACTACGTAATTCTACCAAAGCTTGAAGTGCTTCCTGACTTCCATTAGCATCCACTCCAGCCTTGGCGAGCATTGCTTCTGCTTCCATATAATTGAGATATGCCTCAGAAAGACGAAGACTTCTACCAAACACACCTGTACCACCAGTAGGTCGATAACTATTATTGACCTTCAATTTACCGATAGCCAAAGGCAGCAGTTCACCAGAGAATTCTTTCCTTACGATATAACGCTGCTTACGAAGGTCACCATCCTCAAAACTGTTGAGCAGTTCATCAGAAGCACGGAAATAAGGTTTACGAGGCAAACCTGTCGTTGGATCTTCCGTAGAATATTCTTCAACCCATCCTGCCCAATCCGATACTTTACCATAAGGGAAGATGACCTCAGAAGATTCATCATAAGAATGATAATTGGTATAGATACGTGCCACCTGACCATATTCATTCTTTTCCGTTTCTACTGTATTGAGATCAAGCAACTTGAACCGCGAATCGTTCATCACCAACTTCGCATACTTGGCAGCCTCTTCCCAGTTCTCCATATAAAGATAGGTACGAGAGAGCAGCAGTTGTACCATTGGCAGACTTGCACGGTAATCCTTCTTCCATTGTCTTGCCTCAGAAACAAGTTTAAACTGACTTTCTGCCTCCAGCAAGTCTTTGACAATTTGGTCATAGACTGCCTTCACGGTACTGCGAGCCATCGGTTTTTCCTCTACACCACTTGTTAATTTCAGAGGAACACCTAAAGCATCAGGATTCTCATTGTATGGCTGACCAAATATATTCACTAAGTTCAGATAGTAAAAGCCACGGAGCGCATAAGCCTGTCCCAGGACATAATGGATATCTTCTTCTGAACCTGTCACAGTATCAATATAATCAATGACAGCATTCACACCCTTCAGTTTACGATAATATGTATAATACATATCCGTAGAGGTTCTACCAGCCTCTTTCATCATATTAAACATATCCGGCTGCCATGTATAGGAAGCCAACAATATATCGTAATTGAAATTATCTTCAGGTAACTGATAGAGAGTTGCAGTTAAGTCGTCATCCATCAAAGTAAGAAAATAATTAAAGCCACCTATGTCGTTACGAGGATAAGCCTCGCCCAACAAGATTTCATTAAGTGAGCGCACATCCTTTGGGACAAACTCACTTGTGGATTTTGGCTCCAGGAAGTCACCGCAACTATTGAGCATCAGCATGCCTCCCAAGAGTACCATTGTATATAATTTAACTTTTTTCATGATTGTCATTTTTTAGAATGAAGCACTAAGTCCGAAAGAGAAAATGCGTGGCTGGATACTGTTACCCAACTCAGGATCAAAGCCATTCCATTTCTTGCTGGCAATGACGAAGAGGTTGTTTGTACTACCACTCAAAGAGATGCTTGTAGCATGAATCTTCTGACAGATTTTCTTAGGCAGATAATAAGACACAGACAACTGATTGCAGCGGAAGAAAGAACCGCTCACAAGACGTGCTGTTGAATTTGCCCACATTTCATAACGATTGGTAAAATAGCCATCTGGTGTATAGAGATTGAGAATATCCGCTACCGAAGTATAGAGACCAGGTATGTTGGTATGCAGCTCATCACCAGGCTGCTTCCATCGATTCAACAATTCCTTGCTGAGGTTGGACAGCGGACTTGGCATCTTGCCATAAGTAAAGGTAGAATATGGGTTAGGAAGGCGTTTCTTAGAACCCAAAATCAGGGCAAAGCTCGCACTTACCTGAAGATCCTTCCAGCGCACATGAGGATTGATACCTCCAGTAAAGAAAGGCTCTGATTCACCTGCATAAACCAAGAATGACAATGGATCTATTGTCTTATCCGGATTTTCAAACTCCTCTACTTGAGTACCTCTAAAGGTAGGAAGACCTGTCTCATGGTCAAGACCTGTAAAATCATAAGCCCAGAAAGAATAGAGAGAATAACCCTTACGCAAAGGGCGCTGACTGTTGCCGGCTACGAAATCACGATGGGTCAACTGGTCAACACGGGCTGTGCGATCATCCGTCTCAGTCTTGTTCCAGTTCTTGGAAGCATTAAATCCAACACTTACTACTAAGTCCTTGGTCTTGATAGGAGTGATATTCATTGTCCACTCAAGACCATGGTTGACGATGATACCACCATTGAGCTTCAATGTTCCCATACCATATTCCTCTGGTACATCTTGCTCGATAATCGCATTAGAACGTCTTCCGTAATACTCAAGACTCATCGTTACGGCACTGAAAATTTGCATATCGAGACCGAGGTTCCAAGTCTTGGTACGTTCCCACTTCAGATAAGGGTTAGGAAGACTTGCGATGCTGGTATAGTATTCATTATAACCAGGAAGCAAACCACCATAAGAAGCTATCAATTCCGGACTGATGGAATTGACTACATTTCCCTGAATACCATATGTCGCACGGAGGTTAAGCTGGTCAAGCCACTTCACGTTGTCTTTGATAAACTTCTCTTCTGCTATCTTCCAAGAGAAACCGAACGAATAAGTAGGATCAAACTGCTTACGCTTATCCTGTCCGAAACGGTTGGAAGCATCTGAACGGATATTCATATTCATAACATAACGATTCTTCAGAGAGTAAGCAGCTGTACCAAAGAAGGATACGTAATTGGAAGTATTGTTGATACTACTCCATCCACCCTCAAAGAGACCTCTAAGAGCACCCCAACCTATAGACTGTGTACCTCCGATAGGCACAATATCCTCTGGAAGCGAAGGAGAGATCAAACTCTCACCACGCTCTGGCACATAACCCCAGACATTCGTACCCTTACCATATGTTTTGGAAGAACGCATCTCAAAACCAAACATACCATTGACACGATGAATCTCATTGAAAGTCTTGCTTGCTACCAGCTTATGCTGCATGTCAAGCGAAGTCATATTGGAATTATTATTGGTCAACTGACCGCCAAATGGCAACAGGGCTGCTTTATACAAAGCAGAACCAGGTTCAGCCTCACCTACTCCATAACCACGATAGTTGGTTTCAATGTAGGAAGTCCTTTCACCCTTATAACTTTCAGAATCGTTGGAACTATGAGCCATAGAACCCACCAACTGATAATTAAGCCAAGGAAGAAGCTGGAAATCAATATTTGCAGACACATTGAAGGTATTACCGCGGTTCTTACTATAACTGTTATCCATCTCATTGAGGACATTGTAGCCATAAGTATTGTTGGAACCGAGGGACTTGTTCAACTGATAAGTATAATATTGTTTATAGAAAGCTCGTTCACCATTTTCCTCGAAAGCAGGTACGGCACGGCTGGTATTAAGAGCATACGACTGAGGACTTACACCGCTATAGCCGTAAGAATTTCGTGAACTACCGCTAATATTAAAGGAAGCACGGATTCGCTTACTGAATTGCACACCTACATTCAGACGAGTAGTAAATTGATTTTGACTAAAGTTTCCCACCCCAAAATAGTAGGGTAAAAATAACAGTTTCTCGATAAAA
>OGIG01001778.1_pt1 | contig 11415 bp, 4 predicted proteins | sample 1571601 | NCBI WGS metagenome assembly OGIG01 (sample SAMEA2581953, study PRJEB24529) | metagenome | biome: Human gut stool | place: China | collected 2011 | reverse complement strand
GGCGCTGTGCCATCCCTTGCCACAATCATCTACCAGCGTACGCTTGCCGGTTTTTGTGTCTACGGCAAAGATGTTTCTCTGGATAGGCGATTTCTCGTTGGATGCGATGATGATACTCTTGCGCTTGCTGTTGAAACCGAGCACTTCCATCACTTCCCATTTACCGGAAGTCAACTGCTTGATTTCGAGCGATTCTGTGTTGCTGGCCATGCGGCTTCCGTGCTTGCCCAGGGTGCAGATATAGAGGTGGTTGTAGCCATCCTTGCGGCTCTGCATGATAAAGCTGTTGCTGTCCCAAGGCAGGAACTGGATAGGGTGGCAAGGCTCCACGTATTTCTCGTCGGTCTCGCGATAGAGTTCGCCTATCTTCTCGCCGTTTTCTGCATTGTAGGCAGTCAGACGGCAGTCGTTCTGGTCGCGGTTCAGTTCGAACATATAGATGGTCTTGCTGTCTGGACTCCATGCGATGTTGGTGAAGTAGCGGTCGGTTGGATCGCCAGCCTTCAGATAGACGGTCTTGCCGGTCATGCAGTCGAACACGCCTACGGTTACCTTGTGTGATGTCTCGCCAGTCATCGGATACTTGTCTGGTGCAGGAGTAGCAATGCAACTCTGTGTTTCAGGATGATTGAAACCGATTTCCGGGATGTCGACCTGCGGATAGTCGGTTACCATACTCTGGTCCATGCGATAGAAGGCGAGCAGTTCGCCGTTCGGACTCCAGAAGGTTCCCTTGCTGATACCGAACTCATCGCGGTGAACACTCTGTCCATAAACAATTTCGCGGCTTCCATCCTTTGAGAGCTGGAAATCGTGAGATTTCTTCTCTTTTGTCAGGGCGTTGCTGGTTACATCGAAGGTACGCACATAGAGGTTGCTGCCCTTCAGATAGGCGAAGGCGTTCTGCTGGGCGTTGGCCTCCAGGAGGTTCTCGCCGTCAGCAAAATCCATCTCGCTCAGCAGCTTATGCTTCTTGAAGTCTATGGTATAAGTCTTGCTGCCGTTGCTTACCATCACGATGCTCTTGCCTGCAAAAGGGAAGAGAGCATTGTAGAGGGCTCTTACCTTGATGTCCTTGGTAGGAGCAATCCACTGGTTGATGTCATAGATGCCGAAGAGTCTGGTCTCCTTGCCTGTCGTCTTGTTGACGAGATAGCAGGCATCCACATCCTGGCGAACGAGCTCATTGCCCCACCAGGTGCACCAGCGGTTCTTAGCCACCATGTTACGATAGTTGTTGCCGCCGAAGTTCAGGTCTTCCAGCGTAAAGGTTTTCTCGCCTTTCTGAGCAGGAACCACGCCCTGAGCCTGTAAGTCGGTTGCATTCATAGCCATCATAATCATAGCAGCAAAAGATAATTTATAAATTGAATTCTTCAGATTCATTATATTCTTTATTCAAGTTTCGCAAGTTCAGAAGTTAAAGGAGTTAAAGGAGTTATCGCTCCCTACGGTCGCTGAGGAGTTAAGACAATAGTCTTTTTGGCGTATTTTTTAAGCAGCAAGACATACGTCTTAACTCCTTAACTTCCTTAACTCCTTTAACTTCCTGATATGCGAAAGTTCAGTTCTTTACTTTAATCCTCGTCGTCGAAGTCTACGCTGAAGTTCTTCTTGCCTCCGCGCTTGCCTCCGAAATCACGGCCACCACGTTTGTCGCCCTTGAAGCCACCACGCTTGTCGCCTTTCTCGAAACGCTTTCCGTCGCGCTTGCCACTGAAGTCACGGCCACCCTTGCGGTCGCCCTTGAAGCTGCGGCTGCCACGCTTGTCATCGTCGTCATCATTGCGTCGACCGCCGCCACCGATACGTGAACGGCCACCCTTATGGAACTCAGCACGCTTCTTCTCGAAGTCTTCCAGGCGGTGAGTATGGAACTTGAAAGAACGGATATCGTCCTCCTCGTTTTCAGTCTCCTCGCTTACACGCTTCTTGAATTCACGCTCCTTCTTGAAACGGTGCTTCTGAGCCATCTCGCTCTTCTCGCGCTCAGTCTTTACAATACCGCCTTCAGAACGGAAGTCCTTCATCTTGCCGTCGAACATCACATACTTGCGGAATTCGCACTCCAAGCTTCCGTTGAATACAGGAATCTTGATAGATGGTTTCAGACCAATCTGCTCGAAGCACTCCTCGCGGTAGCTCAATACCCAAGCCTCGTTGCCGGCAAAAGCCTTCTTGAAACGCTCACCTATCATCTTGTAGGTGTTCAGGAGGTTAGGGGTAGAAATGCGCTCGCCGTATGGAGGGTTCATCACGATGATGCTCTTCTCTGCTGGCTGGGTGAAGTCCTTGAAATCAGCCTGTGAGATGGTGATGTCCTTGCTAAGACCGGCAGCACGAACGTTGAGGTTAGCTGTGTTTACAGCCTTCATGTCAACATCGTAACCATAGATGTGGTGCTCAAACTCGCGCTCCTGAGAGTCGTCGTTATAAATCGTATCGAAGAGATCCTGGTCGAAATCGTTCCACTTCTCGAAGGCAAACTCCTTGCGGAATACACCTGGAGAGATGTTGCGGGCGATGAGGGCAGCTTCGATGGCGATGGTACCTGAACCACACATCGGGTCGATGAAATCGCATTCGCCCTTCCAGCCAGTCATCAGAATCATACCTGCAGCGAGAACCTCATTCAGAGGAGCCTCTACCTGCTCCTGGCGGTAGCCACGGCGGTGCAGACTCTCACCACTCGAATCGAGACTCAAGGTGGCATTGTCTTCTGCAATGTGGATGTTGAGGCGGATATCCGGGTTAGATACGCTGATATTTGGACGTGTACCCTGCTTCTCGCGGAACCAGTCAACAATCGCATCCTTTACCTTGTAGGTTACGAAACGTGAGTTGCGGAACTCCTCTGAGTAGACTACTGAGTCAACAGAGAAAGTCTTCTTCACGTCTAAGATGTCATCCCACTTGATCTTCTGGATCTGATCATACACCTCTTCAGCGCTTCTAGCCTTGAAGTGCTTGATAGGCTTTAAGATACGGATGGCTGTGTGCAACTGGAAGTTAGCACGATACATCATTTCCTTGTCGCCAGTGAAAGACACCATGCGGCGACCGATCTGTACATTATTGGCACCCAACTGGGTGAGCTCTTCAGCCAAGACAGGCTCGAGGCCCATGAAGGTCTTGGCAATGAGTTCAAATTCCTGTTCCATTATTGAATTCTATATCTAATAAACTTTGTTTTTCTTTTTTATATTTCTTTGTTTTTGGTTTCATATCCTTGGTAACCCATACGTTGGCTCCCACTACGCAGCCTTCTCCGATGGTGATGCGACCGAGGATGGTAGCATTGGCGTAGACGATGACATTATCTTCGAGGATAGGGTGGCGAGGGATTCCCTTGATAGGATTGCCATCCTTATCGAGTGGGAAACTCTTGGCTCCGAGGGTAACACCCTGGTAGAGTTTCACATTGTCGCCGATGATGCAGGTAGCTCCAATCACCACACCCGTACCGTGGTCGATGGTGAAGTGCTTGCCGATGGTAGCCTCCGGGTTTATATCAATACCGGTTTCCGAATGAGCCAGCTCAGTCATCATTCTCGGAATGAGCGGCACTCCCAGTTCGTGCAGTACGTGGGCGATGCGGTAGTTGGTAATCGCCTTGATGACCGGGTAGCAGGAGATGATTTCTCCGTGGCTCATGGCAGCCGGGTCGCCCTCGTAGGCAGCCTCTACATCGGTAGCCAGAATCTTGCGCAGTCTTGGAAATTCCATGATTGTCTTGGCTGCAATCACGCCTGCCTTGGCACGCTGGTGCTGCAGTTCTGCCTGGGTTTCCGTTTCGCAGTCGTTGGCGAAGCAGAGACCGGCGAGGATCTGCTCTGACAGCATCTCATAGAGTTTCTCTACTCTTACTCCAATATGATATTTGATGGTTGAGATATTTACAGAAGAATTGCCGAAATATCCAGGAAAGAGGATAGAACGGGACAAACTGATAATTTCTTCGAGCGCCTTGCCCGAAGGAAGTGGATTCCCGTCTCGATGCTGATGAAAGAGACCCTTCAAAGATTCGGCGCTCGAAAGCTCCTCGATGGTCTCTGTCAACTGATGAGTTAATGTATCTTTACTCATTTTCTTAATGTCTCAATAAAATTTGAGTGCAAAGATACGATTATTTTCTTGAATGACAAAGAAATAGCTACGGTTTTTTGTATTTTTTTTAGTGATTCTTTGGGGGATGAAAGACGGAAAGACCCATATACGGTGTTTTACCGTACATGGGTCTGGCTTGTCTTATTTTGCGATACTGTCCAGGAAGAGGAGCAGTCGGTTGGTGACGTTTACCTCTGAAACACCGGAATCGAAGTCGAGCGATACGAGGTTGAGCATTGGGAACCGGTCGTGGAGACGTTTCTCGATGCCCTTGGAAATCACGTGGTTAGCGATGCAGCCGAAAGGCTGGAGCGAGATGATGTTGTTCACGCCATCACGGATGTAGCCTACGATGTCGGCAGGCAGAAGCCAGCCTTCGCCAAACTGGGCTGCGAGCGAAACCAGTCCCTGTACGTCCTTCGCATCATCATAGATATTTGTGAACGGACGGAAGTAGCGGAACTTGCCGGCAGCCTTGTTAACCTGGCGCAATCTTCTGCCTATCAGCGCCTGATAAGCGCCCTTGATGATGAAATCGGGCACTTTGGTACAACTCAGCCGCATGTGTTTCTGTATCTCTACATTCACAAATTCCTGCAGGAAGAAGGGGGCAAGCAGAGGCGGAACCACCTCAATGCCGCGCGAAATGATGTTCTGCTCCAGGAACTGGTGGGCGAAAGGATTGAACTTCAGGAAGATTTCGCCTACGATTCCTACCTTCGGCAACGTTCTGTCGAGGGTCATCTGGTTGAATTCTTCGGCTGCCTGTTCCAGGAGTCGGATGAGTCCTTTGGCTGAATTCTGGGCGATAGGTCCGTCTATCAGCTGCATGTATTTATCGCGCAACTCTCTGGCAATGCCCGGTTTACGCTCTCTTACGATGCAGGCGTTGTACATCTCGTTGATTGCATCGCCATAGAAAATGGCGGTAACGATAATCTGACTGTATTTCAGCCAAGGCACATTGAAGCCGTCCTGCTCGTTATATTCTTGCTTGTCGTCTGTTGAGCCTGATGCTTCGCCTGTTGAGGCTGTTACACCGAGCGTGAGCAGCGGAATGTCCTGGAATCCATTGGAAATCATCGCACGCTTGATGAGACCGGCGTAGTTGGTTGCGCGACACTGACCGCCTGTCTGACTCATCACTACTGCCGTATTATTCAGGTCGTATCTGCCTGATTTCAAGGCTTTGATGATGTCGCCGACGATGAGGGTTGCCGGATAGCAGACTTCGTTGTTGGCAAACTTCAAGCCGAGTTCGGCGCTTACCTCATCGCTCATCGGAAGTACCTCTACATCATAGCCTATCAGTTTCAGGATAGGCGGAATGATAGGGGTGAGGTATTCGGTCATGAAAGGAGCGAGAATCTTGCGATGAATATCCTGCCTGGTGAATACCTTGGTCTGTTGGAGACTTTGAGCAGTACTTTGATTAGTACTTTGAACTTTGAGATTTGAACTATTAACTTTTAACTTTAAACTTTTAACTCTGAGGCTTTCTATGAGCGAGCGGACACGGAGTTTCAGGGAGCCGATATTGCTCACATCATCTATCTTCAGCAGCGTGAACGGCTTGTTGTGGCGCTTCATGATGTCGCGAATCTCGTCCTGGATAAAACTGTCAGGACCGCAGCCGAAGCTGGTCATCTGGACGAAATGAACCTCATCGCCCTGTTCGGCTGCCCATTGCGCTGCCTTTAGAATGCGGTTCATATACGCCCATTGCTTCACGAGATAAGTCTCTGGCTGACAGTTGTATGCTTCGTTGTTGTCTTGGCTGGCTAATGCTGTCTCATTTCTTTCTGCCGCTAGATTCTCCAGATTGAAGTCTTTGAAATCTGCAAAGAGATTACCCCGGGCGATGTCTTCGCTGATGACGTTGACTCCCAGATTGGCAATCATCTCGCTCAGCTTGTGCTGAATCAGCGGGTCGGTATGATAAGGACGGCCAGCCAGCAGAATCGTAAGTCCCTTGTTCGGCTTCAGAGTTTTGTCTTCGTCCGTTTTCTGAGCCTCTGTTTCTTCATTTTTCAGAATCTCCCAGCCCTGTTTCTTGATTTCAGCAGCATATACTGCCTGAGCATAGAGAGCCTCTCTCAGCGCTTTACGGGCAGTCTTCTTGCTTACTCCCAGTTGCTTGAGATAATCGGTAATCTGTTTTTCCAGCGCCTTAGGCTGGGCAAAGTTGATGACGGGCGTATCGATTGGTTTCTTCAGATTGATGACCGACTTGATGACATCGCTGTAGCCCGAAACGACCGGACAGTTGAAGCTGTTCAGCGTATTCTTCGGGTCGTCATTATGCTCGTAAACCACGTATGGCATGAGGATGCGGTCTACCTTCGGGTTCTCGTTGAGTTCCTTCAGATGACTGTGAGCCAGTTTAGCCGGGAAGCAGATATTGTCGCTCATCACCGTATTCAAGGCTCCTTCATACTGGCTGAAAGTGGAATCGGAAGAGAGAATGACGCCCAATCCTGCTGCCCGGAGCAGCGCATTCCAGAACGGATATTCCTCGTACATGTTGAGGATGCGAGGAATGCCTACCCATGTACCGTGAAACGCGGTAGCAGGTGGGGTAACCGTCTCTCTGTCAAACAGTAAGCTATATTTGTATTCATAGATATTTATGCCTTTTATCCCGTTTGCTCCCTTGTTGTTGAACACACGCTCACACTTGTTTCCGGAGTAGAACCTGTTGCCGCCGGCAAAGGTGTAGCGGGAAACATAACAATGGTTTTCGCAGCCTTTGCATTGCAGCTGTTTGGTTTCATAATGAGCCAGATTCAGCAGCTCATCGATGGTTCTTGATGAGGCTGGGTGCGTATCTTCTGCAGATGTGCGATGTTTATAATCTGCCGCCGCATGAAGGGCACAACCGTAGGCGCCCATCAGTTCAGGCATGTTGCTTCGTGCCACTTCGGTATGGGTGAGCAACTCAAATGCTCTTACCACCGCATCGTTTCTCATCGTACCTCCCTGCACAACGATTTTGTCTCCAAGGTTCTCATTACCATGGAGTTTCAATACCTTATACAGACAGTTCTTGATGACAGAATAAGAGATTCCGGCAGAAATATCAGCAACAGAAGCGCCCTCTCTGAGCACCTGCTTCACTTTCGAGTTCATGAAGACGGTGCAGCGGGTTCCCAGGTCGCAGGGAGCCTTCGACTGGCAGGCGAGTTGAGCAAAATCGCCTACAGAATAACCCATATTGTTGGCAAAGGTCTGGATGAATGTTCCGCAGCCCGAACTGCAAGCCTCGTTCAGTTCCATGCGCACCACAGCCCCTTTCTCAACGAAGATAGCCTTCATGTCCTGTCCGCCGATGTCCAGGATAAAACTCACGTCAGGCATGAGTGAAGCAGCTGCTCTTTCGTGCGCCATTGTTTCGATAATGCCGCTGTCGAGGCCGAAAGCCGCCTTGATAAGTTCTTCTCCGTAACCTGTAGAGCAGGAACCTACGATTTCCAGTTCAGCGCCTCGCAATGCAGCTTCCTGCTTCAGGGCGTTGAGTCCATCCGCTACAGCCTTGATCGGATTTCCCAGATTCAGGCGGTAATTGGTAAAGACAATATCTCCCGTAGGCGTCTCCGTATTCACCCTTACCGCAACAATCTTCGTCGTAGTAGATCCCGAGTCAATACCAATCACAACCTGCTGTTTTCCTTTATTCAGCGGTTTGGTTTCCGTAGCGAATTTCGCCTTGGATTTGAGCCATTCCTGGTGCTCTTTCTCATTCTTGAACAGAGGCAGCAGACTGCTGGTCCATTCCGTTTGTATTTCTTTCTTCATCCGACTTCTGAGAACAGAAACTGAGGCTGCAGAATCTGCCGATTTAGCCCGATAAGCACAGCCCAGAGCCGGAATGAGATTGCTGTTTTCTGATACGATGAAGTCGTTTGGAGAAAGATGGAGATAATCGCAGAAAGCCTTGCGGAGAGCCGGAAGAAAGGTCAGCGGACCGCCGCAGAGCAGGATAGGAGCCTCGAAACTGATGCCGTGAGAAAGCGTTACCACCGTCTGTACGGCGATGGAATGGAAGATGCTGGCTGCAATATCTGCTTCGGGCAGATTGCGCGCCATCAGGTTCTGGATGTCGGTCTTGGCAAACACGCCGCAGCGGGCAGCCATTGGATAAACGTGTTCTGCCTTCATCGCCAACTCGCTCATCTTCTGGTTCTCTACGCCCATCAGCACACTCATCTGGTCGATGAAAGCGCCCGTTCCGCCGGCACAGTTGCCGTTCATGCGCAGTTCCATATTTCCGTTTTCCTTGAAGAAGATAACCTTCGCGTCCTCGCCACCAATATCGATGAGCGCTTTCGCCTCAGGATGGGCAGTACGGGCATAGACCGATGCAGCCACCACCTCCTGTACAAACTCCGCCTGGAGCTGTTCGGCAGTAGCCATTCCTACGCTTCCCGTTACGCAGATTCTTGCCTCTGCATCGCCCACAAGGGCTAAAATCTCATCGAAATATTGCGACACAAGTTCGTTGACACGAGCGTTGTGGCGTTCGTATTTTGAGTAAATTACCCGATTATCGCTGTCGATAAGGGCTATCTTGGCTGTTGTAGAGCCAACGTCCAATCCTATGTAATAAATCTTCTCCATTTCTCTTATCTCAAGTATTTTCTCTTATCTTCTAGTATCTTCTTATTTTCTAGTGGCTTTTCCCAAGTTCCATCTGCTCTCTTCTCATATCCCTGAAAGCGCTCCAGGCTATCGGAACCGCTACGGCAAACGAGCAGCAATCTGCCCACATCTGACACATCTCCACGCCCAGCAGTCCGAAGAAATAGGGCAGGATGAAGATGAGCGGAATGAAGAACAGTCCGCTGCGTGCTGACGCTACGATGTTGGCTCTCACCGGTTTGCGGATGGTCTGCATCAGCATGTTGGTGAGCACGATGCTGGCTACGAGCGGAAAACTGAGCACCTGCCATCTCAAAGCTGCCGAACCTACGGCTACAACCTCAGCATCATCGCGGAAGATTTCGATGATGGAAGTAGAGAATATGAAGCCGAGAATGGCACAGACGCTGAGGAAAACCGTTCCGCATCTGATGCAGAAAAAGAAGGCTTCCTTTACGCGCCCATAGAGTTTGGCGCCGTAGCAGAATCCGCAGAGCGGCTGGAATCCCTGACCCAGACCGATGACCATCGCATAGGTGAAGAAGGCGATGCGGGTAACGATGCTCATGCCCGCAATGGCTGCATCGCCAAACGCACCTGCTGCCACATTGAGCATCAGCGTAGCAATACTGCCCAGTCCCTGTCTTGACAGCGAAGGGGTTCCGCCGAAGATAATCTCCTTGGCAAAGGCGCGGGTAGGGGTGAAATTGCTGAGACGGATGCGGATGTTCTCGCCTTTATGCGTCATCCAGAAGAGCATGGCGCAGCCGAAACACTGGCTGATGAGGGTGGCTACGGCGGCTCCGGTAATGCCCAGCTGGAAGTAGAGAATGAGCAGAGGAGCCAGAATCAGATTGAGCAGCACACCCGACATGATGCCTTTCATTGCATACATCGCATTGCCCTGGAAGCGCATCAGATTATTCAGCGTAAGCGAGGTGGTCACAAAAGGAGCACCTAGCAGGATAATGCCCAGATAGCGCTCTGTATAAGGAAGAATGGTGGGCGTAGAACCCATCAGAAGGCAGAGCGGAGTGAGGAACACATGACCCAGAATAGCGATGAGGAGACCGGTAAGAAAACTCAGCACAAAGCCCGTGGCTGCCATCTTCTGTGCCTCTTCCGTATGTTTGGCGCCCAACTGTCGCGAAACATAATTGCCTGCACCATGGCCAAAGAAGAAACCAATCGCCTGAATCACAGCCATTGCTGCAAAGGAAACGCCTACCGCTGCCACACTCTGCGTGTTGATGCTGCCCACGAAATAGGTGTCGGCGAGATTGTACATGCTCGTCGACAGCATACTGATAATCGTTGGTATGGCCATCGTAAAAATCACACGATGCACAGGGGCATGAGTGAGGAACGTATAGTTGTCTCTTTTCTCTTTCTTCATAACTTAATGATGCTCTTTTGGGGCATTTCAATCTGCAAAGGTACATAAATATCCACAAAGTTAGACAATAATGAACCAACTTTTATAAATTTATAAGAAAAGAGTTGCATTATTCATAAAAATATCGTATTTTTGCACCGCAATTGAATATATATACAAAAAACAGATTACTAATGAATGATGAGATAAGAATCATACCGGTAACAACAAAAAAGGGGTTGAAAACCTTCATTCAGTTTCATTATGATCTCTACAGAGGCCATAAGTTTGCCATTCCTTTTTTGCGTTTCGACGAGATGAATACGCTGGACCCAAAGAAGAATCCTGCCTTTGAATTCTGCGAGGCACAATACTTTCTGGCGGTTGACAGCGAGGCTCGTATCGTGGGTAGAATTGCTGCCATTATCAACCATCGTGCCAACGCACAGTGGAACAAGAAGCAGGTTCGCTTCGGCTGGTTCGATTTCGTGGATAATGTAGCGGTTTCCTGTGCCTTGTTGCGCGCGGTAGAAAAATGGGGCAAGAGCAGGGGAATGAACGAATGCGTAGGGCCGCTCGGATTTACGGATATGGACCGTGAGGGCTTGCTCATCGAGGGCTTCGACCGGAAGTCTACGATGTATATCAATTACAATTATCCTTATTATAAGACGCATCTGGAGAGTTATCCGCTCTATGAGAAGGATAACGACTGGCTGGAGTACCGCATCAGGATTCCTAAGGAGACGCCGGCTAAGTTTGCCAAGACTGCCCAGATGATAGAGAGCCGATATAATCTGCATGTTCATAAGTTCACCCGCCGGGAATTGACCTCGGGAGGAATGGGCAGGAAGGTGTTCGAAATCGTGAACGAAACTTATAAGAATCTCTATGATTTCCAGCAGCTTACGGAGAAGCAGATAGATGAATATGTAAACTCTTATATCAAGAAGGCTGACTTGAACCTGGTAACGGGTGTGGTGGATGGCAACGCTGGCAACAAGCTGGTTGCCTTTGGTGTTTCCTTCCCTTCGTTTACCGATGCGCTGCGCGAGATAGGCGATGGCAAGCTTTTCCCTACGGGGTGGCTGAAGGTGCTGAAGGTTCTGAAGTGGCACAAGACGGATACGGTAGATTTGCTCTTGATAGGTGTTCTTCCGGAATATCGCAAAAAGGGAGCCAATGCACTTATTTTTGCCGATCTTATAAAGCAGTATCGCCGTTATGGCTTTAAATGGGCTGAGGCAATGCCGCAGATGGAGACCAATACCGGTGTTCAGAGCCAGTGGCAGTAT
>OGIG01001774.1_pt1 | contig 11470 bp, 8 predicted proteins | sample 1571601 | NCBI WGS metagenome assembly OGIG01 (sample SAMEA2581953, study PRJEB24529) | metagenome | biome: Human gut stool | place: China | collected 2011 | reverse complement strand
TACCACCATCGGCCACTGGGAGATCGCCGGTGTCGTCAGCCCCAAGCCGCTGCCCACCTTCCCGGACGGCTTCCCGGACAGCCTCATCCATGAGTTCGAGGAAAAGACCGGTCACAAAGTCCTCTGCAACAAGCCCTACTCCGGCACACAGGTGCTGAAGGACTACGGCGAGCAGGCCATGAAGGAGGATGCCCTCATCGTCTACACCAGCGCCGACAGTGTGTTTCAGGTCGCCGCCAACGAGGAGCTTGTGCCGGTGCATGAGCTGTACCGCTACTGCGAGATCGCCCGCGAGATGCTGAAGGGCGAGTACGGCGTGGGCCGCGTCATCGCCCGCCCCTTCCTCGGCCGCACCGCCGACACCTTCTACCGCACCACCAACCGCCACGACCTGAGCCTCAAGCCGCCCCGCAAGACCATGCTTGATCTGCTCAAGGACGCAGGCAGGGATGTCATCGCCGTGGGCAAAATTTTCGACATCTTCGACGGCGAGGGCGTGACGGAAAAGATCAAGACCACCGGCAACACCAACGGCATCGCCTTCACCAAGGCTTTGCAGACCCGCGACTTCGAGGGTCTGGCCTTCGTGAACCTCGTCGATTTCGATATGCTCTACGGCCACCGCCGCGACGTGGCAGGCTACGCCGCCGCCGCCACCGAGTTCGACAAGTTCGTTGCCGACTTCATCCCCGGGATGCGGGAGGGCGACATCCTGATGGTCACGGCCGACCACGGCTGTGACCCCTCCTACACCAAGACCACCGACCATACCCGCGAGTATGTGCCGTATCTCATCTGCGGCAAGGGCGTCAAACCGGGCGTTGACCTCGGCACCAGGCTCTGCTTCGGAACCATCGCACAGACCATCTGCGACTATCTGGGTGTGGATGCTTCCACGCTGGACGGCCAGAGCGTGCTGAGCGACATCCTGAAATAAGCATAAACGCAAAGATCCCGCAAAGCAGCTGCTTTGCGGGATCTTTCTGTCTATCAATTATGCTGCATCATTTTCAGCGCTGGAAGCGTCGCCGCTGCCGGAGCCGAACAGGGCGTCCAGCACGGTGGAAGCGGCCTGATGCAGGGAGGAAGCCGCCTGCTCTACCTGCTCCTGGGTCGGCATACTGAAGGACGGCGACTCGGTGGAGTCTGCCGGGGCTTCTTCGCTGCTGTCGGCGGGGACCTCGGTGGAAGCGCTGGGCTCACCGGAGGCATCGCCCTCGGCGGGCTGGCTGTCAGCGGGGGCCTCTTCCGCCGGGACTTCGCTCTCGGCGGGCTCTTCTGCGATAACGCTGTCGGGAGATTCCTCCGGGATGGATGCACCGGCGTTGGGGTCGGCGGTCGGCGTGAAGACATCGGTCTTCTCGGGGGTCTGGCTGGTGCTGGTGAGCTTGTCCTCGCCGCCCAGGACCGCGGCGACAAGGGCCTTGGCCTCGTTGACCGAGTTCTCATCCGGCTTCATGACGTAGAGCTTCTGCCCCTTGGCAGAATAGCACTTGGTGCTGCTGCCGGAGGAGCCGGTAACGGTGTAGCTTTCAATATTCCACTCCGCAAAATCGCTCAGCTGCATCCGCACCAGCGCACTGATCTGGTTCTGGGAAAGGCTGGTGACGAAGCAATCGGCTGCAGAATCCATGATCTTGGAAAAGCCCATCAGCAGCGCCGGGGACTTGATCTTGTTCAGCATAGCATCAATCACCTTCATCTGGTTGATGCCGCGCTGCACATCGCCGGTCTTAAAAGCGTGGCGCTCGCGGGCAAAGGCCAGCGCAGCCTTGCCATCCAGATGGTTCCAGCCCTCGGCAAAGGTGGTGGGGTCGTAGTAGCCGGGGCTGCCCACCGAGGTGAACGCCTGATCGGAGTACACGTCCACGCCGCCCAGCGCATCAACGATGTTGATAAACCCTGCAAAATTGATGCGGATGTAGTGCTGCACGTCCACCCCGTACAGGTTGCCAAGGGTGTCCATGCTGGTCTGCACGCCGTAAAGCCCGGCGTGGGTCAGCTTATCCTTACTGTTTGTTCCGGCAAGGTCCACATAGTAATCGCGCGGGGTGTTGATCAGCACCACCTGCTTGGTAACGGGGTTCACGGCGGCAATGATATTCACATCACTGCGCGCTTTTTCGGTCAGCTCGCCGCGAGTATCCACGCCGCTCAGGTACACCACAAAAGGCTCCTTTGTGATCTTTTTCGCCTCGGCGTTGCTCAAAAAACCGGTGGTCATATCGCCCAGCGCCGTCAGACCCTGCTGCGCCCACACGCAGCCCAGTGCCATGGCAGCGCACAGCACCACCGAGAATACCCGGGACACCGTGCCTGCAGTTTTGTACTCCTGACAGCGCTTGACCAGCAGCCACAGCAGCCACAGCAGCGCCGCCAGCACCACCAGATACAGCACCGGCAGCATTTGGGTGCGCCAGAGCTGCACCAGCGCCAGAACGCTTAAAATTGCCTGTACGACCAGCAAGATCTTCCCTCGTTTCGGGGGCAGGTACGCCCCATTTGCCCCGCCAGCAGTGCTGCGGGGGGTGTTTTGCTGCGGGCGGCGGGGCGGCGGAGCGGATTGCTCCGGCGGCAGCTCCGAGAAAAACGCGGCGCTGTCCACCTCCACAGTGGCGTCCTGCTGCTCAGCCTTGTGCAAAAGACGGTGCAAGGAACGGCCGTCCTCCTTGCGGGAATGCTCGTTTTCGTCCAACATGAGAATACTCCTTTTTTAGCCCACCGGAACGATGGTCAGCACGGCGCGGGCAGGCAGGCAGGTGGCGGTCTGATCCTCCGCCGACAGCCAGCCAAAGCCCTCGCAGATGTGATCCGGGCAGGGCGATTCAATAAACCGCGCTCTGCCGTCCTTTACCTCTATATGCACCGTATAATAACCGGTGTCCACACTGTAAGTCTCGTCCTTTTCCAGCGGAATGTCCAGCACAGCGTTGTTGTCGCCGTAGATCAGCTGGGCAGTCAGTTTTCCGCCGGTGGCGTTGTGGCTGCGCACGGCCAGCAGCACCGCTGCGATGGCCAGCACCACCACTGCAAACAGGATATTGGTCAAAAGCTTTTTGTTCTTCATGGCTTACTCCCCGGGCTTGAGCTGCTCCAGCTCTGCCAGCCAGAGGGTGGCGCAGGCATCGCTGGGCATCCGCCAGTCCCCCCGGGGCGAAAGGGTCACGCTACCCACCTTGGGGCCGTCCGGCAGGCAGCTGCGCTTGAACTGCTGGGCAAAAAAGCGCCAGTAGAAGTTGCGCAGCCACTTGTACAGCACGGCATCCGTGTACTCTGCCCTGCCCGCAAAAGCAGCCTTTGCCAGCCGATAAATTTTAGCCGGGCCAAAGCCGCAGCGCAGCACATAATACAGGTAAAAATCGTGCAGCTCGTAGGGGCCCACCAAATCCTCGGTGATCTGTGCAATTTCGCCGTCCTTGGCGGGCAGCAGCTCCGGCGAGACCGGGGTAGCCAGAATATCCAGCAGCACATCGTGCAAAGCAGCGGTGGCAGCAGTCTCAGCTTCGTACTGCACCAGATAGCGCACCAGCGTTTTGGGCACACCGGCATTCACGCCGTACATGCTCATGTGGTCGCCGTTGTAGGTCGCCCAGCCCAGCGCCAGCTCCGAAAGGTCGCCCGTGCCCACCACAAGGCCGCCGGTGCGGTTGGCAAGGTCCATCAGCTCCAGCGTGCGCACACGCGCCTGCCCGTTTTCAAAGGTGACGTCCAGCACGGTCTCATCCTGCCCGATGTCCGCAAAGTGGCTGCGCACGGTGTTGGCAATGCGGATTTCCTGAAAGCTCACGCCCAACTCCCCGCACAAAATCTCGGCGTTGCTGCGGGTGCGCTTGGTGGTGCCAAAGCAGGGCATGGTCACTGCCAGCACATCGGCGGCGGGGCGGTGCAGCTGCTTCATGGCGCGCACTGCCACCAGTAGGGCAAGGCAGCTGTCCAAGCCGCCGGAAATACCAATGACTGCTGTTTTTGCGTGGGCGTGCTCCAGCCGCTTGGCAAGGCCATCGGCCTGCATCTTCAAAATCAGCTCGCACCGGGCGGCGCGGCGCTGCGGGTCACCCGGCACAAAGGGGGCGGGGTCTATGCGGCGGGTGAGCACCGTTTCTTCCGGTGTAAGGTCAAATTCCACCGTGACGTAGCCCTCGGCGCTGTGCTCAAAGCTGGTATTGCGGGCACGCTCGGCTTCCATGCGCTGGCAGTCCAGCTCGGTCTCGGCGTGGTCGCCCGCAAAGGGCGCAGTCTCGGCAAGGATGCTGCCATCCTCGGCAATGAGGTCATGCCCGGCAAACACCATATCGGTGGTGCTTTCGCCGTGCCCTGCCGAGGCGTACAGGTAGCCGCACAGCAGCCGGGCAGACTGATTTGCCACCAGTGCGCGGCGGTACTCCGCTTTGCCCACGGTCTCATCGCTGGCAGAAAGGTTTGCAATGACGGTCGCGCCCGCCAGCGCGTGGAAGGTGGAGGGCGGCAGCGCACTCCACAAATCCTCGCACAGCTCCACGCCCAGCACAAAGCTGGGCATCTGGCGGCAGCGGAACAGCAGCGATGTGCCAAAGGGCACCTGCTGCCCGCAGACGGTCACCGTCTGCACCTCGGTGCTGCCGGGGGTGAACTGCCGCTTTTCGTAAAACTCGCCGTAGTTGGGCAGGTAGGTCTTGGGCACGATGCCCAGCAGCTGCCCCCGGCACAGCACGGCGGCGCAGTTGTACAGCTTGCCGTGCACCAAAAGCGGCAAGCCCACCAGCGTCACGGTGTCCAGCGTGCGGGTCTGCGCAAGCAGCCATTCCAGCGCATCCAGTGCGCCCTGCTGCAAAGTGCGCTGCAAAAACAAATCTCCGCAGGTGTAGCCGGTAAGGCAAAATTCCGGGAAAACCGCCAGCTTTACCCCCCGCTGCGCGGCAGCTTGCAGCTGCTCCAGCACCTGCTGTGCGTTATAGGTGCAGTCTGCCACCCGCAGCGCGGGCGAAAAGGCAGCTGCCTTCAAAAAACCATCTTTCATAAGAGGATTTCACATCCTGTCTGTTTCAATGTTGCCATGGTGACCCATGTTGACCATAGTATACCACAAACCGCACAAAACGGAAAGTAACAGACTGGTAAAAGAAGTGTGAACGTACCCTCTCAGTCATCGCTGCGCGATGCCAGCTCCCCCGAAAGGGGGAGCTTTTGCGGTAATGGGAAAGTTTCTCATTGCATCTAATGCTTTAGCATTGAGGCAGACGGCGTGCGCCCTCTCAGTCACCTACGGTGACAGCTCTCCCAAAGGGAGAGCCAAGAGCACTGCCGGAAAGCTTCTCATTGCTCCTAAAACTTTAGCAACGAGCAAAACGGCTTGGCTCCCCCCTTGGGGGAGCTGGCGCGGGAGCGCCTGAGAGGGCGTTTTTTGGCGCAGCCGGACACTTTGCGGTTTTGCCGGAAGCTTTGTCGTAACCGCAAAAGCTCCCCCTTCGGGGGAGCTGGACGCGACCAACGGGAGCGGACTGAGAGGGTTCAGCCTTCCCCAAGGAGACGGCTTTTTGCGGCAGCGGCAAACTTTCCGGCATTGCCAAAAGGCGCCCCCTTGGGGGAGCTGGCGCGTTAGCGCCTGAGGGGGTATGCAGCAGCGAGACTGAAGGGGTAAAAAAACACCCCCGCAGGCTTACGCCCACGGGGGTGTTATTATGCTGTTATGTTCCCTGCACCCCTAAGGGTACAGTCACGCAAGCATGGTCTAGTCAGTTAAACTGATTAGAACTCGAACTTGGTGGAATCGCCGTAAGTGTCGTTGACGACGTTCTTAGCGGTGCCGAAGCCCAGGTTGTAGATAGCAGCCAGGTTGCCAACGATGTTCAGGCCAACGTTCAGAGCGCCCTTCATGCCGGTCAGGATCTTGTCCTTGGTCTCAGCGTCATTGCCAGCGTAGTTGTTGTCCCAGATACCGCCGATCTCGCCGCCGAAAGCCTTCAGGCTCTGGCCGGGGACGTAAGTGCCGCTGAAGATAGTGCCAACGGTGTTGCCCAGGAAAGTAGCAACGTAGTGGTTACCAATGATGGTCACCAGGTTCTTGCTGAAGTTGCTCCACTCCTTCTTGCCCATGACAGGAGCCAGGTAGTCAGCAACGCTACCACCCATAACGTAGGTCATCTCGTTCTCAGACACAGCAGAGAAATTTGCAGGCATCATCATAATGAATTACTCCCTTCAAAAATAGAAAAAATATTTTCGAACCGGTGTTTCCGGCTCAATCCTTACTAGGATGGCAATAATATACCACACTTTCCAGAAATGTTCAAGTACTTTTTTGAAAAAAGTGTAAAAACTGTGAAACATCGTCCCCACTTTTGTAGCAAAACTGCACTGTTCATGCGGGTTTTTCTGGTGTGACAAGTTTTTTCGCAAATTTGTGAAAAATAGACTACCAGAACCATAAGGCGGTGCTTTGCAATGAAAACAGTTGTTTTTGTGGACGAATTACTGCTGGTAAACTTTGCTGCGGCCGCTGCGCTGCTGCTGGGCGCAGGGGACGCGGTGCTCTCTGCCGCCGGGGCAGCCGTACCGGAGCTGGTGGGCTGCCGCTTTCCGCTCAGCGCCCTGCACGAGCTGCGCAGCGCCGCCCAGCGAGATTTTGTCCGGCTGTTTTTGCCCGGGGAGGCAACGGTGCTGTACGGCCCGGTGCTATGGACCCGCCGCCTGCGCACCCTGCTGGAGATGATGTGCTCTGCCATGCCGGAGCAGGACTACCCCGGCGGGCTGTACCTGCTGCTCATCCTGCACTATGTAGAGCAGGAGTGCCTTGCCGAGAGCAGCGCCGCAGCGCGCCCCCGCAACGAGACCATTGAGCAGGTGTGTGCCTACCTTGCCGCCAACTACCGGCAAAAGTTCTCTCTTACCGAGGTAGCGGCGCGGTTCTACCTTTCCCCCTACTATCTCAGCCGCCTGTTCCGGCGGGTGACCGGGCAGTCCATCGTGGACTACCTGAACAACCGCCGCATCGAGGCTGCGCAGAAACTGCTGAAGACCACCGAGCTCTCCATCAGCGCGATTGCCGAGCAGACCGGCTTTGCCAGCGCCGCCCACTTCCGCCGCGTGTTCCGCGAGGTGATGGACATCAGCCCCCTGCAGTACCGCAAGAAAAATAGGGAATGATGTATTCGCCTGCGGCGAATATGATGTGCTACGCAATGATGTGCTGCGCAATGATGCGTTCCCTGCGGGAACATGATGTGCCGCTTTGCGGCAATGTGCCGTAAGGCACACATCATCTGCCGTAGGCAGACATCATTGCCCGCAGGGCTCATCATGTTCCGCGCAGCGGAATTATCATTTCTCCCGCCTACCAAAACACCCCCTGTGCCATCCGTTGGGAGCAGCACAGGGGGTGTTGGTCTTGGTCAGATGTTCTTATGGCGCATTAGCCCTTGACGGCACCTGCGGAGATACCTTCAACGAACTGATCCTGTGCACAGAAGAATACGATCAGCTGCGGCAGGATGGAGATGAGGGACAGTGCAAGGATCTTGTTCCATGCAAAGCCGGTATCACCGTCCATAGACAGCTTGACGAACAGGGACATGGGGTACTTGCCGGGGGTGCTGACGTAAAGCAGCGGGCCCATAAAGTCGTTGCAGCTCCACATGAACTGGAACAGTGCGCAGGACACCAGAGCGGGTCCCAGCATGGGCACGATGACCTTGTACAGGGTCTGGAAGGAGGAGCAGCCGTCAATGGCGGCAGCCTCGTCCAGATCACGCGGGACGTTGCGCATGAACTGCACCAGCTGATACACGAAGTAGGTCTCGGTAGCAAATGCGCAGTGCACCCAGATAGCCAGATAGAAGGGGCTGTCCACCCAGCCGAACTTGTTGTACAGCAGGTACTGGGGCACGTTCAGCACGACCTGCGGCAGGAACAGGGTAGCCAGCATGATGTTGAACAGCAGCTTGCGGCCGGGGAAGTCGAAACGGCCAAAGCCGTAAGCGGCGATGCAGGCAGACACCACAGTGCAAATCACCTTGGGGAGGACGTAGCTGTAAGTGTTGAGCATGGCCTGCAGGATGTTGATGGAGCCGCCGAAGTTGTTCAGGGCGTTGCGGTAGCCATCCAGCGTAGGCTTTTTGATCCACAGGCTGATGCCTGCAAAGATCTCGCTGTTGTCCTTGAAGGTAGCGCTGATCATCCACAGCAGAGGATAGATCATGATGACACCAACCAGGATTAGCACGAAGTACTTGAAAAAGGTTGCGATCTTATTCGATGCTTTCATTCCCATATTGGTCACCTTACCTTTCATCCGAGTAGTAGACCCACTTCTTCTGGCTGGTGAACGCAATGATCGTCAGGATGCAGACGATGATGAACATGATCCATGCCAGAGCAGAAGCCATGCCCATGTCGTAGGACTTGAATGCGTAGTTGTAAACCAGCAGGGAGATCAGGGTAGTGGAACCACGGGGACCACCGTTGGTGATGATGTAGGGGCCGTTGAACTCCTGGAAAGCCTGGCAGATCTGAGTGACCAGGTTGTAGAAGATGATGGGGGTGATCATCGGAACGGTGATGGAGAAGAACTGACGCCACTTACCAGCGCCGTCGATGGTAGCCGCCTCGTACAGGTCTGCGGGCACGCCCTTCAGTGCAGCAAGGAACAGCACCATGGCGGAACCGAACTGCCATATACGCAGGAAGCAGATGATCCACAATGCGTAGTTGGGGTCAGACAGCCACTCGGGGCCCTGCACCGCACCAAAGGTGACAGCGCGGACCACGGTGTTCAGCAGACCGTCCACGCTGAACACAGCCTTCCACAGCACGGCGATCGCCACAGAGCCGCCCAGAATGGAGGGGATGTAGTACACGGTGCGGAACAGGTTGACGCAGGCGATCTTGAAGTTCAGGATGTAGGCAATGAACAGTGCGAAGATCAACTTCAGAGGCACGGTGATAAAGGCGTACTTGAAGGTGATGATCAGCGCCTTGGTGATCTTTTTGGTGTGGAATGCGGTGATGTAGTTGGCAAGACCAACAAAGCTGGTGCCATCTTTAAAGAAGTTCATATCGGTAAAGCTGTAATACAGCGACTGACCGAATGGGAACGCTTTAAAGACGAGAAAGCCGATGATCCAGGGGAGCAGATAAAACAGGCCCTGATACTTATCGACCCATTTCTGGAACGGAGTTCGTGCGCCGACGGGCGCATTACTTTTTTTCATCCGAAGTCCTCCTTTTACAGGATTTTGAAGCAGACAGTGCAGCAGGTCACAGACCGGCAACAATTCATTCAAGGTTTGATAACCATTCACCGATAAAACAAGGGCATCTGTCGTACGGGCGGCAGATGCCCTTATTTGTTTCAGATACGGAATATCCGGTTCTGACCGCTGTCAGAGAGAGGTAAACTTAGCCGACGGTGTAGCCAACAGACTCCATGCCGTCCAGCAGGGTCTCAACAGCCTCCTCGGGGGTCTGATCGCCGTAGTCGATGTTATCGAACACTTCCTGATAGATGCCGGTGCCGGAAGCCTTCAGGTCGTTGTTCTCGAACAGGGGATCCAGCTTGTTGGTGGTGAAGGCCATGACCTTGGCATTTGCGTCAGCAACCAGGCTCTTGACAGCGCCGGCGTCCTGAGCGAACTTCAGGCCAGCCTTGGAAGCGGGGATGCCGCACTCGGAACCCATGATGGAAGCGCCCTTCTCCTCGTTCAGCAGGAAGTTGATCAGGGTAGCAGCCTCGGCAACGTTCTTGCAGGTCTTGGTGATAGCCAGACCCATGGACACCTTGGAGAAGCCGCCGTTGTTGTCGCCGAACTTGATCTCCTCGCCGACGGTGAAGCCGTCCTTGTTGCTGTCGTCCAGAGCGGAGGAGTACTTGCTTGCAGCGGAATCCCACTCGAAGATGCCTGCGATCTTACCGGTGATCCACTCGTTGGACTGGTGGGTAGCGGTATCGGAGTTTGCGGAGTAGTAGGTCTTCAGGTTCATCATGACGTGGTTGTCCACCAGGCTCTTGATGAAGGCCAGACCCTCAGCGATCTCCTCCTCGGTGTAGTTCAGGGTGGAGGTAACGGGATCTGCCCAGTCCTTGCCGTACTTGGACTCGAGGTAGAACACCATCAGGATCATACGGTCGTATGCACCCAGGTGCATGGGGTAGTAATCGTTGCCCAGCTTCTCCTGGAAAGCCTTACCGGCAGCCATCAGATCGTCCAGAGACTTGGGAACCTCGGTGATGCCAGCCTTATTAAAGGTGGTCATGTTCCAGTAGAAGATACGGCCGGTCATGGAGACGGGCACGCACTGCTGGCTGTTGGCCACATAGCAAGCGTCCATAGCAGCGGCATCCCACTGGGTCAGGTCGATGAACTTGGAGGTGGTGTTCAGGTCCACGAACTTGCTGCCGTCAGCAGAGTAGTTGTACAGCCAGTTCCAGTTCACCTGGCAGACATCCTGAGCGTTGCCTGCGATGAAGGCAGCAGCCATCTTCTCTTCCCAGCCGGACCATGCGGCGAAGGTGGGCTCCACGGTGATGTTGGAGTATTCGGTGTGGAAAGCCTCCAGAGCGCTCTGGTAAGCAGCGTGACGGCTGTCGCCGCCCCACCAGCTGATGCTCAGGTTGACGGGGCCGTCAGACAGGGCCAGGCTCTCATCTGCAGAAGCAGCGGGGGCCTGAGAAGCAGCGGAAGAAGCGGTGGAAGAAGCAGCGGGCTTGCTGCCGCAGGCAGCCAGCAGACCTGCAGCACCGACAGCGCCGGTAGCCATCAGGAAGTTACGACGAGAAATTGCCTTGCTCATTTTTGTTCTCCTCCTAATAGAAAACATCTTCATGCAGGGGGTCTGCACATGCCCCCTTGTATACAATTATGATAACAAAAGCCACAAGAAAAAGAAAGATGCAATTTACAGTGATACAGGATAAAAACGTACAAATATTGCCCTTGTTTTCGTATGTGATTCGACGTCCTTGCCGAAATGAATAAACTTGCGCTGAAAAACTGTGCAACTTGTATACTTCAATGACTTGCATAAAAATCTGGGATGCAACACGGGCATAACGGCAAAAATTTCAATAATTCCTGTTACATTTACCGTTCCGTCTGTAAAATTTTACGCTTTGCAGCTGCCACCCATACCCATCTTCTTTAGCACGTTCTCCCCTTCGGCAGACAAATGTCCCGCCGCAACTGATATATCAATAGTGCAAAAAACGTGCGTATTTCGCCCGGTTGATATATCAGTCCCTCTAAATGCAACAAATTGATATATCAGTCTGTATACAGCCTATGGGGGGTACCCCTTCTGTCTGCTCACTGCGTTCGCAGTCACCTTCCCCAAGGGCAGCGTCCTCGCCCTCTCAGTCACCTGCGGTGACAGCTCTCCCAAAGGGAGAGCCCTTGGCATAGCGATACAGTTTCCAGCTAAAGTGCAAAGCTTGCGGGCGTGCCAGCTCCCCCTTGGGGGAGCTGTCGCGCAGCGACTGAGGGGCTTCAAATCGGCGGAG
>OGIG01001772.1_pt1 | contig 11484 bp, 9 predicted proteins | sample 1571601 | NCBI WGS metagenome assembly OGIG01 (sample SAMEA2581953, study PRJEB24529) | metagenome | biome: Human gut stool | place: China | collected 2011 | reverse complement strand
CGGAAAGTGGAGCGGGGAGGTAGAGGCTCTTCACATCCGTGTCCTTCCGGTCTGGTATCGCACGTGGTGGGCCTTTTTGATTTTTGCATTGTTTTTTATTTTGTTGGTTTTTGCTGTGTTCCGTTTCTTCTGGTTGCGTAAGAGTATGCAGACAGAAATCCGTATGGAGCGGCTTGACAGGGAAAAAAAGGAAGAAATCAGCCAGATGAAAATCCGTTTTTATGTGAATATCTCACATGAGTTACGTACTCCGTTGACTTTGATTATTTCTCCTTTGCAAGAGTTGCTCAGTAGTGTCACCGGGCATTGGGAGCGCGAAAAGCTGTTGTATATTCAGCGGAATGCAAGAAGACTGTTGCATTTGGTCAATCAACTGATGGACTACCGGCGTGCCGAATTGGGTATTTTTGAGTTGAGGCCGCTTCACCATTCAGCGCCGGGTCGCTGACGGTGAAGGTGTACGCGCCGGGATTTCCATTGATGTTATCCTCGACGGTGTAGCTCTCGCCGTCCTTCAGCACCTCCAGCACCGGCGCCTTCGTGTCCGTTTCCATCACATGGCCGCACACATCGCAGAGCAGCTGGTGCTTTTCCGTGTTCCAGCCGCTGGATGCGTGCTTGCCATTACTTGCGGACTCCGGTGCCACCGGGTCACGCGCCTGACATTTCATATTCCGGCATGCCCAGACGTGGCACGACTGCCGGTCGACCCAGCCGAAGTCGTGCTTCCCGTTGCAGGGGTCGTCGATCAGCTCCATCTCCATCGCTTCGATCGCCCAGCCGTAGTTCTTCACGTACGGCAGCGTCAGCAGCTGCACGTCGATACGCCCGTTCTCGTTGGGGATCAGGATATCATAGAGGTTCCAGAAGAAGGTAAACTCGTCGTTGCGGTTGATGGCTTGCGCCTCAACCTTCAGCTTTATCAGCTTTCCATGGTATGAGCCTATTTTGATGGACTTGTAGTCTTCGGGCAGGGGGTTCCTGACAAGATCTCCTATATATCTTTTCCCTACGTCGATATCGTATACCTTTTCCAAGTATACACGATCGCCGTAGCCCATAGCTGCCGCCTCGTCCGAGATGTATCGAGAGTATCCTGTCGTCAGCTTCAGCTTCGCGTCCGTCACGGTGATGTTCTGACCGTGACACCAGCGTCCGCCGCCGATGGCCGCGCCGTGCGTACCGTGCGCCGTGATCTCGCCGCCGGTGATGGTGATATCGCGCGCCGGGACGTACTGACCGCCGCCGATGCCCGCGCCGTTGTATCCGCCGCAGGCGTAGATCTTGCCGCCGTAAATGTTGATATTATAGGCTGCGGTGTCGCCATCCATGTCCTGCAACGATTTCCAGCAGCCCCCGCCGATACCGGCTCCTCCATCGCCGCCCTTGGCGGAAATATCGCCGCCGTAGATGTAGATATCGCGGCCGCGGCCCTTGAAGCTGCCGCCGATGCCGGAGGCCGCTTCGCCGCCCTTCGCCTCGATTTTACCTGAGTAGAAATACAGCTTCTCGCCGCTGCCGTTTCTGCCGCCGCCAATGCCGGCTCCTCCATCGCCGCCCTTGGCGATGATGGTGCCGCTCCAGAGCGATGGGTTCGTCTGAGAGCCGAAGTGCATATTTGCGCCGTGACCGTACATATCCAGGTTGAACAGACTTTCTGCGATATTGCGGGTCGCCCAGCTTCCTCCTATGCCCGCCGCTTTATAGCCACCCTGACACGTCACCGTGGTGCCCTCCATCACCTGCACGCACAGCTGCCCCTCGCTGCGGTTCTTCTGAATGGCCGCCCGTCCGGTGGCCCCCGTCAGCTTACTGTCCCGGTTGATAAAGTACAGATACGCCGACGCCTTTCCGTGCAGCTCGATGGCCGGTGTCTTGGCGTCCTTCTTCACCTGAATATTCACGTTATCCAGGAAGATGTGCGGTGCCGCCTTCTTTCCGTTGATCTGGATCTTCTTTGTCCAGACAAAGTCCGGATCGCTTGAGGACGAATAGATATAGTATGTCTTGCTGTCGTTGATGTTGATGTCTTTCGTTCTGCCGCACAGATCGATCTCCACATCAAATTTTGCGGGGATAGTATCCATCGCGCCGGTCTCCGCTGCAAACGCAGTTGTCGGCAATAGTGTCAGCACCATGCAGCATAGGAGCAGGATGCTGAGTATTCGTTTCTTCATTTCTCGTTACCTCCGTTCAAGTATTGCGAGCGGTATTTATCTGCAAACAGAGCGACGCCCTGCTTTAAGACCTCCATCTGGGTTTGAAGATAATATTCGTCCTCGAACATGGCATAGTGGACGCTGGCCCGGACGAAGATAAAAATCAGCGGCGTGATGACCGTGTACGGAATACCTATTTTCGGCTCCAGTCGCTTGGCATACTCGGTATAGCGCTCGTTGACGCCCTCAAAAAATTTCTTGCCGTGCTCGATATACTTCGGGTGCGTATAGATCTGATACATCAGCCGGTATTTTTTGCCATGCTTCTTTGCCGTCCAGTAGGGAACCTCCTTCACAAACCGGACGACATCCTTCGGGTCGGTGGGCGCCATCTCCATAAAGTCGTCCTCGACCTTTTCCATACAGTATGCCGTTGACTCAATAATCAGCTCGTCAAGGTTTTTAAAATACGAATATAGATTTGCCTTTGTGCATCCGCAGGCATCGGCCAGGGCTTTGATCCCCGTGCCCGTCAGCCCGTTTTCAGCATAGCAATCAAAGCATTTTTCCATCATTTCGCGCTTGCGCGCATTGTGCTGTTGCTCTGTTGTTTTCATGTTGCTTCGCTCCTTTTATGCGCACCGACCGTTCGGTTATGATTAGTATAACATAGAATTGTGTCGATTTCAAGAACTGTTCGAGAAAAATCGAGGAAAATCAAATTTCAATATAATCTCATAAAAAAGTCCTTACAGCAGAAAGAAAATAGCGGATGGCCTCAACGATCAAAAACGTACTAATGAAAATGTCTTTGTTATCTCTGGCTTTTTCAACCTGAAGCCTCTGTGTCTTTTTCTTTCTGCTGTAGTTATTCTTCAGTTGGGTAGTTCACTTTCTCCTCCCACCATGACAGGTGGCACCTGTCACCGAGTAGGCAGACTTCCCCCTTGGCGGAGGAGTTTGCTTTTTTACTCCGCTTTCAGCCGGAACAGCAGACTGCTCTTGCCGCCCTTCTTACGGTATCGCTGCTCGGTTTCGAGCAGTCCTGCTTTTTTGAGGTCACGGATGCCGCGCCTGACGGTGGACTGTGAATACTTTAGGTCTGCGGCTATGGTCGGTATGGCAGGCCAGCACTCTCCGTTTTCATTCACTCGGTCGGCAAGGTAGATATATACCGCAACGGCTCTGTGCGGCAAATGTGGACGCCTGAAACAGCTCGGTATAATAGCTGTTTGACTGGATCAGTCCGCACCCGATACAGCTTTCAAAAATCAGCACGATCAAAACGCCCCATGCGACAATCAGGAAAATGTAAATGCCCGAACGGACAAGCCACAGCGTATTTGGATAAAAGCCGTTGTTACCGAGCATACGACAGGTAACGGCAAGTGCAATTAACACCGCAGCAATAATCGCTGCCTGTTTGCCTTGTTTATTCAGCTTTGTCATTTTGCCGCAAACAAGTAGTTTTCGGTAAATCCAAACTATTGCCAATAAATTCTTTTACGGCAAAGATGTATCGATGGCTGCCCGCACGGACAGCCATCTTTCGTTTTCAGCACAATATTACACAATCTAATACCGTGGTACTCCATACCCAAGCACCTCGTAATGTCCTATGCTGTACTGATTGACACGGCAGCTATCGCCGGAGTTGCCCTCCACGGTATAAACGATGCCGTTTTCTACCTTTTGCACGATGCCTACATGGTCAGATAGTCCGTCCTGCGGACCTGACGAACCTTTATTATCCCAATCAAAGAAGATAATCATTCCGGGAACAGGCTCGGCAGAGCCGTCCATCCATTGACCTCTGTCCTTGAACCATTGCACACCGTTCACACAGCCTGCAAACTTCGGGATAACGCCGGTTTCAATATATCCGCACTCGTTGGCACACCAGCTCACGAAGCAGGCACACCACTCCACACGGGAACCGAAACCGTACCAAGACCAGTAAGGCTCGCCGCCTACATTGCCCACCTGCGACAAGGCAACGGTCACGATCTGATCATCGCTGTATCGGATGCCGTAGAGGACAGCCGCCCAAAGGGAGTTGTTCTTGTCCTCCAGCAGCTCCGCAAGATACTCTCGCTGTTCTTCATTGAAGCCGTATTGGTCAGCCATTTCCTCCACCGTCTTATGCGACACGGTGATATACAGCGTGGTTCTCGTTTCGGTGGTTTCGGTCTGCACGATGTTGCCGTTACCGTCATCGGTTTCGGTGATGACCGTTTCCGAATGGCTTTCCGTGCGGGAGGATATATCGTTCATCTCCCAAAATATATCCTTGAGAAGCTGCTTTTTGGTATCGTCCATCGTGGCAACCTCCATCGGCTCATCGGGGTCGGTGTTGACCTTGACCGAGTAAACCGCAAGGACTTCCTTCCACACAGCACGGCTTCCCGACATTTCAAGTGTGTCATAGGAAGTGCCGTTTCGTATCTCCAACAGCTGGTTGTCGTAATCCGTGTTGATCTCCTGCACGGCTGTCCGCATGGACTGTCCCGTACCGGAATCCTCGCCGGAGAAGAATATCCCAAACACAGAACCGCAAATCAAGGCAATCAGGCAGATGACGATAATCACCACAACGGCGACCCATCCACCGGCGGCAATGGCCGCTACCAACGCTTTGGTTGCCGCTATGATTGCCTTGACCGCCGCAACGGTTGCTTTGACAGCGGCTTTCACACCGGCTGCGGTCGCCTTGGCTGCGGCTTTGGCGGCCTGCGCCGCTTTCTGTGATGCTTTAATCGTCGCCTGTGCGGTTTTCTGTGCCGCCTTTGCCGCCTGCCGGGTGGTTTTAATGGCGGTCTTTGTGGTCTTGACCGATTTCTGCGCCGCTTTCGTCGTGCCTTTGCCTACTGTCTTGACGGTATTCTTTCCGGCAGAACGGGCGGATTGCTTGACGGTCTTTTCCGTCTGCTCCACCGCCTTAATGGTCTTATTACCGGAAGCACGGACAAACTGCCTTTTCAGCGATTCCGCCGCCCGCTTTTTTTTGAACTGCCTGATGCTGTCCTTTGCCTTGAATACATTCCGCTTGGTTTCCGCCAGCCCCTTGCGTCCCTGCTTATCGAACTGATGCGCCGCTTCGTGGGTCATGCGGTCTACGCCGCCCTCGATGCGGTCGGAGGCATATTCCTCTGCGCTGTGTTCTTCGGGATGGGTGGCGTGTTCCGCCTTCTCCTTGGTCTGCACATAGGCGGAGCGCATCCGGTCGGCGGCAATCGCCGCCTTGTCTATTTTCTTGATGGTGCCTTTCACTACATCTCTTGTTTTGATTTTAGGCATTTTCTCTCCTTTCCGGGGCGCACCAAAACGCCCCTGAATTGAAAAAGCGGGGCAAAGGTATCAAGGCCTTGCCCCTCAAAGTGCGGGAGCTGAAAAGCCTTACTACGACTGACTTTTCAGCCCCTATTTTTCGACTCTGCCCGTTTCCTGCGGGCATACTCTGCCTGCTGTTTTTTGTAGGCTCTTACGGCGCACTTGCCGCAGTATTTCTTGCGATTGCCTTTCTTGAGGATGGGCGCACCGCAGGACACACATCGTTCAAAGCGTGTGCCGAGAATAGCTGCCTCCAGCATCGGCTCTGCCGGCAATACGGCATTGCGGAAATACTTACACAGTAGCGAATAGGAAATGCTCTGTACACAGACGCAAGACTCACCGTCATCCAGCACAAGACAGTTGCCGCCGTCATAGTTGGCGCACAGGCGTTTAATCAAGGCGTTGGCTTTCTGCCGCTGCTTCGGCGTGAGTCTGGGCAGCATCCGCATCACCGCCCTCTGTTATGCGCTTTGCCACCACCACAAGGCGGCCGTTGTTGCGGCTGTACTCGCAGGTGGACAGCGTAATGAGCTTGTCGCCGTATGCAGCAGTCATGCCGGTATCATAGAAAGACAGCTCCTTGCACTTGGCAATATAGCGGTCGAACTCCTCGGCGCTTTCCGCATCCACGAAGCGGTAATACTTGAAAGCATCGGGGCTGTCGGTATAGACCACCGTGCGGAACACGGCAATAATTTCATATTCCTGTTTGTCGGTCAGGGTGTTGAAGGTGATGGTCTTATGCTCGTTCCAAAAGCGCTCGCTCTTGAACTTGTCGAGATGGGCGAACATGGAGCCGTTTTTCATGTGATGCCCGTAGATCACAAGGTTGTCGGAGGGCTTTTGCACATCGCAGTCCTCCTGCACATAAGGACAGCCGTAGTCGGAGTATTCCTTATCAAAGCCGTGCTTCAGATAGAAGTTCGGTTCGTTTACCGACTGCATCACAGGATAGTTGATATTGGTATCCGCAATGCTGATCCAGCCTACCAAGTCGCCGTTCTGTCCGAACAGCTCGGCAAGCTCCGGCAGCAGCGTCTTTTCCTCGGAATACGGGATGGTTTCAATGGGTTCAGTTTCCTCATCCGTCTGCGTTGCGGCCTCCACCACGGAGGCAAGGTTGTTATATAATTCCGCCTGCTTGTCCGCTTCCTTGTTGTGACGGACAATACAAAAGGTGCTTGCGCCGAAAATGGCTACAAACACCGCAGTGAGAATAATTGAAATTGTTTTTTTCATTGTGTTTCCTTTCTTGATTTCTCAAGGCGAGGGTAATGCACCCTCGCCCTGTACGGTTAATTCGCAATGTCGGATAATTTGGTTGTCATCAGCTTATAGAGCTTGGTGTTCTTGGGGAACTTGTTAGCAAACGGCACAAGGCTGGAGCCGACCTTAATGAGTCCGTGTCCTGCGTCCACATTGGTGATATACGAAAGCTGGGTGTCCGAGATATTCAACAGCTTCGCCAGCTCAATGCGGTCTGTGGAAGCCTGATTGAGCATAATGATGAACTCGGAGTTTGCCAGCATCGTTCTCGCCGTGTGGCTCTGCAAGAGGTCGTCCACATTCTGCGTGATGCCGGACGCATAAGCACCGTACTTTCGTACCCGCTTCCAAAGCGTGAACAGGAAGTTGGCGCTGTATTCGTGCTGGAATAGGAGATAGATCTCATCAATGAAGATGAAGGTATTTTTGCCCTTTGCACGGTTCTGCGTAATGCGGTTGAGGATGGAGTCCAATACCACCAGCATCCCGATGGGCATAAGCTGCTTGCCGAGGTCAAGGATGTCGTAGCAGATGAGCCGGTTGTCGGTATCCACATTGGTGTGCTTGGCAAAGGTGTTCAAAGAGCCGTTGGTAAACAGCTCGATGGCAAGGGCGATCTCCTGTGCCTCCGGCTCGGTCTGTTTCAGCAGCTCCGCCCGGAAGTCCTGCAAGGTGGGGACCTCGCCCTTGTAGTCGTTCTGCTGATAGGCGCGGTAAACGCTTGCCGTGCAGCGGTCGATGATGGATTTCTGCACTGCACCAAGGTTGTTGCCGCCGATGAGCTGCTCACACAGGGACATAATGAACTCGGATTTCAGGATAACGGGGTTTGCACCGTCGCCGTACTCCCTGTTCATATCCATCGCATTGATGTGGGTGGGCGAGGTGGCGGAAATGTTGATGATCTCGCCGCCCATTGCCTTTACAAGCTGCGAATACTCCCGTTCGGGGTCGATGATGATAATATCTGCATTGCCGGAGAGCATCTGATTGATGATCTCGCCCTTTGCGGCAAAGGACTTGCCGCCGCCCGACACGCCGAGGATAAACTCGTTGCCGTTGAGAAGCTGCCTGCGGTCGGCAATGATCATATTTTTGGAAATGACATTCTGCCCGTAGTAAATGCCGTTCTCGTGGTAGATGTCCTGCACACGGAACGGGATAAACACCGCAAGGCTCTCGGTGGTGAGGGTGCGGAAGGTGTCGATCTTCCGAGTGCCGAAGGGCATCACCGTATTCAGCCCGTCAAGCTGCTGGAACTTCAGCACTCCGAACTGGCAAAGGTGCTTTCTTGCGGTGGTCAGCAGAGCTTCGGTGTCGCTGTCGAGTTGCTCCTTGCTGTCCGCCGTGTGTACCATCGTGAGGACGGCGAACATCATACGCTGGTCACGGGTGGTCAGGTCATCGAGAAATTCCTTCATCTCCTTGCGCTGCTGTTCAAGGTCATAGGGAACCTGTGCAGAGAAGTTGTTGTTGGAGTTCTGCCTGCGCTGCCAGTTGGTCACATTGGTTTCCACGCCCAGCAAACGGTTTTCCGCTTCCCGCACCGCTTCATCGGTGGGAACGGGAACCACATCAATGGACAGCATCAGGTTGCGGTTGAGGTCAGTCAGCTCCGCCACCATAGCGTCCTTGATATACGACGCATACTCACGCAGGAACAGCACCCTGCCGTAGCGTTCCCCGATCTTGAAATAGTCCTTTTCAAACTCCATCGAGTCGGGGCAGATGAAGTCCTTGAAATCGTGTCCCTTTTTGCGGGTTTCCTTCATATCAAAGCGGAAGCAGGTTTCCTCTCCCGCACGGTAGAAGTCGTGGAAGATACGGAGGCGTTCGTCTGCTTCCATCTCCACGCACTTGCTACCGAGCCTGCCGAAGTGGGCAATCAGGTCTGCGCCCACACGGGCAAAATAGCTTCTCGCTTCCTCCACATTCTTCTTGTTCACGGAGATGGTAATATACTTCTCCTGTGTGTAGGCGTTTGCGCCCGTCGCACGCTCAAGAAGCATTTTGTTGTATTCCTCCCGGTACTCGTCGAGGGCGTCGCCCTTGAGGGGCATAAGGACGGTTTTCTCGAAGTCCAGCCGGTTCAGGCGGCGGTTGTTGATGGTAATTTTGGTGGTCGCCCCGCTGTCAAGGGAATTGAGCAGCTCGGAGTATTCGAGGAACATCGCCTCCTTGTCCTCACGGCTGGCGACGGCATAGTTGATGTCGGTAAACTTGAAGGACTTGGTGAACTTGTCCCTGCCCACCTGAAAGATGCCGTCATCGTAAATCGTTTTGACGGGAATGACATCCTGTACGCCCTTGGGTACGACGAAGCGTTCCTTGTCCTGCTTGAGCAGGATATTCAGTGTTTTAATCATTGGCTTTCAATACCTCCTTCTTCTTGAGTTCCATACCGGGCCTCATCAGCTCAAAATAGGTGTTGGTGGAGCGGAACACGAGCTTCTTCGGCAGCAGAAACTCCGATTTGATCCACGCCCACACAAACTTCTCTGCGGTCATTCCGTTGTACTTAATAAAACCCAGCGCCGCAAAGGGTGCGGCGGCTAAAATGCACATCCACGATACCGTTTCCGTGCCGAAATGGGGCTTGAGCAGGAAATACACGCCCACCGCAACGCCGCAGGCAAGGACAGAAAAAATGAACTGTCTGAGGGACAGTCCAAAGAACATCGCTTCCGTATAGTTGCGTATTTCACGGTTGATTTTTACTTCCAAGATACAGTTCCTCCTTCGTCTGTTGGATTCTTGTTTTTGCTGTCTCGCAGTATTCGGGGTTCAGCTCGATGCCGAGATAGCGGCGGGAGAGCCGCTTGCACACGGCTCCCGTCGTGCCGCTGCCGAAGAACGGGTCAAGGACAAGCCCCTGCTCCGGCGAGCCTGCCAAAATGCACGGCTCGATCAGCCGTTCGGGGTACATGGCAAAGTGACCGTAACCCCTATGGGAATTGGTGCTGACGCTCCACACATCCCGCTTGTTGCGCTTTGTCGGCAGTTCGCTGTGGGAACGGGGCAGAAAGAGTGCCTGCGGCTTTGCGCCGCCGACGCCCTTTGCGTATTTCGTCCTATCGCTGACCGCCCGCTTGTTGCGCTCCACCGTGACCTGTGCGACCGGCTCGGAGATCGCCGCAGCATCGTAATAGTAGTGGGGCGATTTGGAGAGCAGGAAGATATGCTCATAGGATTTGGTCGGCCTGTCCTTCACAGCCTCCGGCAGGCAGTTAGGCTTCTGCCAGATAATATCACTCCGCAGATACCAACCGTCCGCACGAAGTGCAAAGGCAAGCTGCCACGGGATACCGATCATATCCTTTTCCTTAATGCCGTCCCATTTCTTTGGGAGTGCGGCGTTCTCATCGGTATTGAGGCTGTGGTAGGTCTGTTTGCTTTTGGGGCGTTCGGCAAGGCTTTTGCTCCAAACGCCCTTGCCGCTTCCGGCGTAGCTGTCGGCAATGTTCAGCCAAAGTGTCCCGTTGCTTTTCAGCACACGGCGCACCTCACGGAAGATTTCGGTCAGGCGGTCTATATATTCAAACGGCGTTTGTTCACAGCCGATCTGTCCCTCGGCACCGTAGTCACGAAGCCCGTAGTAGGGAGGGCTGGTGACGCACATCTGTACGCACTCGTCAGGAAGCCTTTTCAGCATCTCCAGTGCATCGCCGCACAGGACGGTGTTTTGTAATTCGTCTTGGTTCATCGTCTTTTCCTTTCCCGGCGGCGTGCTTCCTCAATTTCACTTTTGCAGACGCACACATCGGCAAGGCAGAGAACCCTCCGCCTGCGTTTGCCGCCGTAGTAAAGACAGTATCTGCAATCGCAGTCCTCAAGGGTGTATCCCTTGAAGGGTGAATAGATTTTTGTGTTTCGTTTCATTGCACACTCCTTACAGCCCCATCATCTCACGGATAATGCGGTCGCTCATCTTGACTGCGCCTACGAGGACGAGCATATTAAAGAGCAACTCTCCCACATAGCTCCACACCTGCGTTACCGCCGCTGCATCGGGATTGACCACGGGCGGCGAGGATGCAAACAGGGAGAAGATGATGCAGGACAACACAATGACTGCGCCCTCCAAGCAAACAGCACAGTAGCTTTTGATGAAGGATTTGCCCACATTCTGCGAAGGCTCACCGGCAAAGGTAGACAGGGGGATGGGCGCAAGCGCCGTATACATATACAGCTTAAAGAAGCGCCCGTACACGGTCATAATGAGGATGAAGGACATCACGGTGATAAACAGCCCACCGATGAGCGTCACCGCCCATAGTGGGATTGATTCAAAGAAGCCGCAGTCCTCGATGGTGGTGATCATTTCAGCCGGCAGCGTTGTCTGTTGCGGCGAAGAAAAGCCCGCCGAACTCATAATGGTAGAGATCGTCCCCTGCACGATGTTGAACAGGGCGAGCATCAGTTCCATACCGTAGGTGATGGCTCCTTTGGCAATGGCAAAGCGTGTAAAGAGCTTCAGGGCGTGTTCCGGCTTCTTGACCTCCGTAAACGAGCCGCAGGTCTTTACCACGCCCACAACGAAGAACAGCACAAGCAGGGCAAGCCCGATTGCCTGCACCGCACCATTGATATTGACGATCACGCCCCAAATCCCGCCGCCCTTGAAGTCCTGCGGCGTTGTCGTGATGAGCTGCCAGATCTCGGCTAATTTTTCATTCCAGGTTTCCAATGCGTTTTCAAGGTTCTGTACGACCCAGTTGTCGCTCAC
>OGIG01001768.1_pt1 | contig 11503 bp, 10 predicted proteins | sample 1571601 | NCBI WGS metagenome assembly OGIG01 (sample SAMEA2581953, study PRJEB24529) | metagenome | biome: Human gut stool | place: China | collected 2011 | reverse complement strand
CGAAGGTGCGGCGGATGATGTGGTCGCGGCACTGGGTCAGCACCTGCACGGTGACATCGTCGGGGATCATATCCTTCTCGATGAGGGTGCGCAGGAACTCGTACTCGGTCTCGCTGGCGGCAGGGAAGCCGACCTCGATCTCCTTGAAGCCGATCCGGACCAGCATCTGGAAGAACTCCAGCTTCTCTTCCAGGCTCATGGGCACGATCAGTGCCTGGTTGCCGTCGCGCAGGTCCACGCTGCACCATGCAGGTGCCTGTTCAATGTGATCTTTTTTGACCCAGCTGTCGTAACCGGCCGGTACGGGGTAATACCCCGGTGCGTACTTGGTAGCGTCCATCATATTCGTTGTCCTCCTGGCTTTTTCCTTCCTGCACTTGTTCAAAATCGTTCTGGCTCGTCGTTGTACAACCTCTCCATCTCGTTGGCGAAACCGGAGAGGTTGTACAACGGAGCGTCTGCTCAAACGAAAAAAGGCTCCCGTCTCTCAAAGGACGAAATCCTCTGAGAGACGAGAGCCTGTAAGTTTTGTCACAGGGCACCCGTGGTACCACTCTCTTTGCTGGCAAGACCAGCCACTCACACGATCGGCTTTTGGCGGCGAATCGCTGCCCCGGTAACGGTGGGCATCCGTCAGGGCCTACTGTGGTTTCAGCCCTGCCGCTCAGGGGCCAGTAACCGAAGCTTCCCGCACCGCCTTGCACCACCCAGCGGCTCTCTGCAAGCAGAAAACACTTCGTTTTTTCCCCGTCAACGCATTTGCGCTTGTTTCAAAGTGAGCTTATTTTACCAGACCGGTCTGCCTCTGTCAAGCAGTTTGATTCAGATGCAGAATGAAGAAAATTCAACTTTCGACGGAAAATTCCGGGCAGGTTTCATTCTTCGATGCACCGGAACCGGTCAGCGGCCAGCGGAAGTCTGTGCGTCGCCGGTCTCATCGATCATCATGACGTTGCCCTGGATGGGATTTTCCACCGGGGAAGCGTAGCCGCCGTAGTTCGAGTCGCGGCCGACGAGCAGGTCGCGGCGGCAGCGCAGGCCGACATGGAGGACGGCAGAACTGCCGATGTGGCGCAGGGTGACCTTGGTGGTGTCGCGCTGGCCCTCGCACAGCAGGGACAGGTTCAGGGTGGTGGAGGCCTTGTTGGTCGTCAGGACCACGGTGCGCACCCCGTTGTCCATCAGCTTGCGCATCTCACCGACGGTGGCGCGGAAGGTGGCGACATCCTCCGGGACGGAGAGGGTCAGGACCTGATCCTTCACCGAGGCGGTATAGAGCACCTGCTTGCCCAGCAGGCCCTTGACGGTGTATCTGGCCGAATAGGCCGGGTTAGAGGCAATGGTCGACTCCGAAGTCTGCGCATCACCGGTCTCGGCGATCATCATGACGTTGCCCTGAATGGGGTCTTCCACCGGGGCGGCGTAGCCGCCGTAGTTCGGGTCACGCTCGGCAGTAGTCTGTGCATCGCTGCTGTGCAGGGCGATGTCGCCCTGGGTCATGATGCTCTCGTCCTGCGGGGGCAGATAGCCTGCTACAACAGCCTCGTCTGCGGCCGTTTCGGCGGAAGGCTCAGCGGCAAACGCACCGAGGCTCATGGACGCCATGGCGGACAGGATGAGGGCGGCGGCGATGGCCTGACGGCCAAATTTCGTATTCAAAATCTTCATGGATCATATCCTCCTGATTCAGGGGCTCGTTCGGCCCGTTCTGCCTTGTATACGAACCGGAGAAACGGATTATTGCAGCATCGCTGGAAAAAATATTATTCCCGCTCCAGAATCTCCATGAATTCATCGCCGGTGATGGTCTCTTTCTGGTAGAGGTACTTGGCCAGCTCGTCCAGCTTCTGGCGGTTGTCGGTCAGGATCTGGATGGCCTTCTGGTGCTGGGCCCTGACCAGCTCCACGACCTTCTGGTCGATCTCGCGCTGGGTCTGGGCCGAGCAGGCCAGCGAGGTGTCGCCGCCCAGATACTGATTGTTCACGGTCTCCAGCGCCACCATGTCGAACTCGTCGCTCATGCCGTAGCGGGTGAGCATGGCGCGGGCCAGCTTGGTGGCCTGTTCAATGTCGTTGGAAGCACCGGTGGTGATGGAACCGAATGCGACCTCCTCGGCAGCGCGGCCGCCGGTCAGGGTGGCGATCTTGTTTTCCAGCTCGGTCTTATCCATCAGGTAGTGGTTGCCCTCTTCCACCTGCATGGTAAAGCCCAGTGCGCCGGAGGTGCGGGGGATGATGGTGATCTTCTGCACCGGCGCGGAGTGGGTCTGCTTGGCGGCGACCAGCGCGTGGCCGATCTCGTGGTAGGCCACGATGCACTTTTCCTTGTCGGTGAGGATGGAATTCTTCTTCTGGTAGCCTGCAATGACCACTTCGATGCTCTCTTCGAGGTCGGCCTGGGTCACGCTCTTGCGGCCCGCGCGGACGGCCCGCAGCGCAGCCTCGTTGACGATGTTGGCCAGCTCGGCACCGGACGCACCGGAGGCCATCCGGGCCACGACGCTGAAATCAACGCCGGGAGCCAGCGCGATCTTTTTCGCGTGGACTTTCAAAATCTCCTCGCGGCCCTTCAGGTCGGGCAGCTCGACGGGAACGCGGCGGTCAAAGCGGCCGGGGCGGGTCAGAGCCGGGTCCAGAGACTCCGGGCGGTTGGTGGCTGCCAGAATGATGACGCCGTTGTTGCCCTCAAAGCCGTCCATCTCGGTGAGCAGCTGGTTCAGGGTCTGTTCGCGCTCATCGTTGCCGCCGTACTGGCCGCTGTTGCGCTTCTGGCCGATGGCGTCGATCTCGTCAATGAAGACGATGCAGGGGGCTTTCTCCTTGGCCTGTTTGAACAGGTCGCGCACCTTAGAAGCGCCCATGCCCACGAACATCTCCACAAATTCGGAGCCGGACATGGAGAAGAAGGGCACGTTGGATTCACCGGCCACCGCCTTGGCCAGCATGGTCTTGCCGGTGCCCGGAGGGCCGACGAGCAGGATGCCCTTGGGCATCTGGGCGCCGATGTCCTTGTATTTGCTGGGGTCGTGCAGGTAGTTGACGACCTCCTGCAGGTTCTCCTTGGCTTCGTCCTCACCGGCCACATCCGCAAAATGGATGCCCTCGGTGGACTGGACGTAGACCTTGGCATTGGATTTTCCCATGCCGCCGAACATCATCGAGTTGGGGCCGCCCATCTTTTCCATGAGCTTTTTGTTCATAAAGTTGCCCAGCGCGGTGAAGAGGACGATGGGCAGCACGAACCAGAGCAAAAAGCTGAGGATGGGCGAGGTCTGCTCCACGATCTCGCTGGAAAACGCAGCCCCGGCGTCATACAGGCGCTCGGTGAGGCTGGGGTCGTTCATCAGGCCGGTCCGGTAGACCTGAGTCTCGTCTTTGTCGGTAAAGATGATCTGGTTGCTCTCAATGTCCACACGGCCAATGTTCTTTTCTTCGGTCATGCTCATAAAGGTGCCGTAATCCACCTCTTTGACCTGGCGCTCGCTCATCCACGGCACCAGAACGAGGTTGAGGAGCAGAAGCACCAGCAGCACGACGGTGTAATAGATGGCCAGCGGCTTTTTCGGCGTTTTGACTTCTTTCATGATGATCCTCCTTTTTTCAGGGTCTCTGCTGTTATGATACCACAACCGAAGTTCAGTTCCAGCGTTTCCAGCGCCTTTTTGCAAAAACTTCGCGGTTTGTTCACAAAAGGTGCAGAACAAAAGGCCTCCGCCCCACGGGGAGCAGAAGCCCTTTCGTTCACACACACATTTTAGGAGAAAAGGAGAGTGGATTCGGAGAATGGGGGAGTTCGATCGCACGAGCAGGCAAACAGGGGCGAGTCACTCGCCGCGGACGGCTGCAAAACCGGCTTCGAGGTCGGCGAGGATGTCGTCGATGTGCTCGGTGCCGATGGACAGGCGGATGGTGTTCTGGTAGATCTGCTGCTCGGCCAGCTCGGCGTCGGTCAGCTGGCTGTGGGTGGTGGAGGCCGGGTGGATGACAAGGCTCTTCACGTCCGCCACGTTGGCCAGCAGAGAGAAGATCTTCAGGTTGTCGATGAAGGTAAAGGCTTCCTCGCGGCCGCCCTTGATGTTAAAGGTAAAGATGGATGCGCCGCCGTTGGGGAAATACTTCTGGTACAGGGCGTGATCCGGGTGATCCGGCAGCGAGGGATGATTCACCTTTTCCACCTGCGGGTGGTTGGCAAGGAACTCCACCACCTTTTTGGTGTTCTCCACATGACGCTCAATGCGCAGGCTCAGCGTCTCGGTGCCCTGCAGCAGCAGGAATGCGTTGAAGGGAGAGATGGTAGCGCCGGTATCACGCAGCAGGATGGCGCGGATGTAGGTGACAAAGGCGGCAGGGCCTGCGGCGTCCGCAAAGGAAACGCCGTGGTAGCTGGGATTCGGGGCGGCAATGTTGGGGTAACGGCCGCTGGCCTTCCAGTCGAAGTTGCCGCTGTCCGCGATGATGCCGCCCAGCGTGGTGCCGTGGCCGCCGATGAACTTGGTGGCAGAGTGCACCACGATGTCTGCGCCGTGCTCGATGGGACGGATGAGGTACGGGGTGCCGAAGGTGTTGTCAATGACCAGCGGCAGACCATGCTTGTGGGCGATAGCGGCAATGGCGTCGATATCCGGGATGTCGCTGTTGGGGTTGCCCAGCGTCTCCAGATAGACAGCCTTGGTGTTGGGCTGGATGGCGGCCTCCACCTGTGCAAGGTCGTGGGCATCCACGAAGGTGGTGTTGACGCCGAACTGGGTCAGAGTGTGGGCCAGCAGGTTGTAGCTGCCGCCGTAGATGGTCTTTTGTGCCACGATGTGGTCGCCGGCCTGTGCCAGTGCCTGAATGGTGTAGGTGATGGCAGCTGCACCGGAAGCGGTAGCCAGTGCTGCCACGCCGCCCTCCAGCGCTGCGATGCGCTTTTCAAACACATCCTGCGTGGAGTTGGTCAGACGGCCGTAGATATTGCCTGCATCGGCCAGACCGAAGCGGTCTGCGGCGTGCTGGCTGTTGCGGAACACATAAGACGTGGTCTGGTAGATGGGTACTGCACGGGCATCGGTGGCGGGGTCGGCCTGCTCCTGACCGACATGAAGCTGCAGGGTCTCAAATTTATATTCAGACATTGTTATTTACCTCTCTTTATATACCAAAAGTATTATTGCTGTGTACAAAAAATCCCGATGCGTTTTCAAAGGCGCACCGGGCAGTGTGGTCCACCGGAGCTGCTGCTGTCACATTCGGGTGTACATTCGCACAGCCGAGGGCAACATACAATACACATCCGATGCCTGCGCCCGGTTGGTATGCATTCGCCCACAGCGATAATTTGCGTGCAGCAGTTCTTTCCAGATCAGCTTCATCTTTGTGCCCTCCTTCCGGTAAAACTTTTCCATCCCTCTATGTACCACCCGCCGGGGAACCTCTGTTTCATTTTCCTACAAGACTGGTGGATTGGATGTTTGCATTATATCCCGTTCTACCTAGTTTGTCAATAGGTTAATTCCACTTTTTTCAAGGATGTATTTTTTGCATGATAATTTCACCCGTGCCGCCCCCGCCCGACAGCATTTTGTACAGCGGCTCCTTCTGCAGACAAAGCAAACAAAACCGAAGCCCGGAGCGTCTGCGGACGCTCCGGGCTTCGGTTTTGTTCATAAAGTTGGTCAGACCTGCTTTGTCTCCTCTGTCCGGGTGGAGATGCCGAACAGCACAAAGCCGATGACGAACAGGATGGCAATGGAGCCCACACCCACGTTGGCGCTGCCGGTCAGCTGGCTGCCCACGCTGACGATCATGGTGCCAAGGAAGGAGGCTCCCTTGCCGCAGATGTCGAACAGGCCAAAGTATTCGCCGGATTTTTCCTGCGGGATGATCTTGGCAAAGTGGCTGCGGCTCAGTGCCTGCACACCGCCCTGGAACATACCAACCACCACGGCCAGCACCCAGAACTGCCACTGACTCTTCAGGAAGAAGGCAAAGACGGCAATGCCGGTATAGGCCGCGATGCACACCGGGATCAGGGTCTTGGATTCATATTTCTGGCTCAGGCGGCCGAAGATCAGCGCCGAGGGGAAAGCCACGATCTGGGTGACCAGCAGCGCCAGCAGCAGACCGGTGGTGTCCAGTCCCAGTGCCGTGCCGTAGGCGGTAGCCATATCAATGATGGTATACACGCCGTCGATGTAGCAGAAGAAGGCCAGCAAAAACCAGAACACCTGTTTGTCCTGCGGCAGATGCTTCAAGGTCTGCCCGATGCGCACAAAGCTCTGGCGGATGGCGTGCTGCTCCACCTCCACATAGTTGATCTGGCGGTATTTTTTCAGCAGCGGCAGGGTGACCACCAGCCACCATACGGCGGTAATGACCAGCGCGATGGACAGCGCGGTCATCTGACTAAGCCCCACCGCACTGCTGCCCAGCACCAGCGCCAGACAGACCACAAAGGGCACGCAGCTGCCGATATAGCCCCATGCGTACCCGCGGGAGGACACCATGTCCATCCGCTCCGGGGTGGTCACATCGCCCAGCATGGAGTCGTAGAACACCAGACTGCCGGAGTAGCCGATCTTGGCAATGATAAAAATGACCAGAAAGGCCAGCCATGTGCCCGCCAGACCCATAGCGCAGCAGCCAATGACGCCCACAAAGAGGCAGAGCATGAAGATGGGCTTTTTAAAGCCCTTGGTATCGGCCAGCGTGCCCAGAATGGGGCCCAGAATGGCGGTGACCACCGTAACAATAGAGCTTGCATAGCCCCAGTAGGCCAGATAGTCTACCTTGCTCACGCCGCCGGCCTCGGCCAGCGCATTGAAGAAGATGGGCACCAGCGTGGCAATCATCAGCACAAAGGCCGAGTTGCCCACATCGTATAAGATCCATGCCCGCTCCAGCGGTGTAACCTTGAATTTTTCAGTTTTCATTGTATTTTCCTTTTCCCCTTGCACCGCCGGGCGGCACGTTTTTTAAAATTCCCCAAAGGTGTGGTCGTAGGCGGCGTCCAGAGGCTCGTCCGTATCCAGCTTTGCCACATACTCTAAGATCAGCCGCTCTGCCAGCGGCAAAGCCTTGGCGTACAGCGCGTCCAGCTTGCGGTTGCTCTCGGTGCACTGCGGGTTCGGCTGCGGGTTTGCCACAAGGCCGTGCATCCCATCGTACTTGCCCAGCACCTTCATGCCGGTCAGCACCACCCAGCGCTTGACCGGGTTTGAGGCCTGCAGCACCTTATGCACCAGGATCATCCCCTTCAGGGCTTCCAGCGCGGTCTGCTCCGAAATATCCCTGTAAAACGGCGCAATGACCCGGGCGTTTGCCGCGCTGGGGTGGATATGGCTGGCGGTAAAGAAGGTCAGCGGGTCATAGCCGTCCCGGCGCAGCAGCATATTGTCGAACTCGGTCTCGATCTCGCAGTGGGTCACACCGCTCTCCCGGGTAAACTGCTCCACAAAGGGGTGGCAGGTGCTGTCCAGCGCAAAATGGCACACAAAGCCCAGCGCGTAGGCCAGCGCAGCCTCGCGGTCGGCTTCCTCGTGCACCACCCGCCGTGCCCGGTCAAAGAACGTTCTGCCCTGCTCGTCGTGCATGGCATTGCCCAGCGCGGCGACCGGGGTGGACTTTTCCGCATGGTAATAGAACAGCAGATCCGGCCCGTGCAGGCCGATATCGTACAGTTCCCGGTGCGCCTCCAGCTTTTCCCGCAGCGATGCGGGCAGATGGTCCAGCACATTTGCGCCAAAGCGGCGGTGTGCGTAGGTAGAGGGCATCTCTCATTCCTCCTTCTTGCAGTGCCAGTGCCCGCCGCCCTGTTCCGGCTGCACTGGCCAAAAATTCTATCGTTTTCAGTATAGCAGAAAGTTTGCCGACCTTCTACCCTTTTGTGTCTGTTTTCTGTAAAAAGTTTTAATAATTTTGCTGCACTTCCCGCCGCTCCCCCCAAACAGAAAAGGGTACTCCTGAAATGCCATGGCATTTCAGGAGTACCCTTTCTACTTATTCAGGTTCACACGCTCTCATAGCCCTGCGGCATCTCGCTCTTGCGGTCGCGGGACATCAGGTTGCGCAGCGCGTCGCTGGCGCTCATGCCCTCCTTGACGATGGCGTTCACCGTCTGGGCGATGGGCATTTCCACATGGTACTTCTCGGCCAGCTCCATAGCGGCGGGCAGGGCGTTGATGCCCTCCACTACCATGCCGACCTCCTTCACAGCCTGCTCCGGGCTTTCGCCCTTGCCGATCAGGATACCAGCGCGGTTGTTGCGGCTGTGCATACTGGTGGCGGTAACGATCAGATCGCCGATACCGGCCAGACCCGCAAAGGTCTGGACATTGCAGCCCATCGCCACGCCCAGCCGGGCGATCTCGGCAATGCCGCGGGTGATCAGGGCGGCGCGGGCGTTATCGCCGTAGCCAAGGCCGGTGGAGATGCCAACGCCCAGCGCAATGACATTCTTCATAGCACCGCTCAGCTCCACGCCCTTGATATCAGTGTTGGTGTACACGCGCATACAGGTGTTGCTGAACACCTCCTGCACCACCTCGGCAGCCTCCAGATCCGGGCTGGCGGAAACGATGGTGGTAGGCAGATCCAGTGCCACCTCCTCGGCGTGGGTGGGGCCGCTGAGCGCCACCAGACGCACCGCGCGGGGGCCGTTCTCGTGGCTCAGCTCATCGGCAAGGATCTCGGTCATGGTATATAAGGTATCAGGCTCAATGCCCTTTGCCACGTCCACGATGATCTGGCCGGAGCGGATATAGGGCCGCGCCTTGGCCGCCGTGGCGCGCACGAACACCGACGGCACTGCAAACAGCAGCACATCCTTGCCGGTGCACACTTCCTCTATGCTTTTGGTAAAACGCAGCTCCTGCGGGATGACCATCCCCGGCAGATTGGGGTGTACCCGGGTGGTGGAAAGGTTGTCCACCTCGGCCTCAATGGCCGACCACACCTGCACATCGTTGCCGCTGACGGTCAGCATCCGTGCCAGAGCCATGCCCCAGGTACCTGCACCCAGAACACCAATACTAAACTTTTTCACGTTCGTATCCTCCGTGTCTGCACCGGACAGAGGGAAAGCCCCCTGCCGGTGGATTTGCGCCGCGCCGGGCCGTTGCCCCGCGCCTGCGCACTACTATGACCATTGTACACGAAAGCGTCCACAGCGTCAAGCTTCTGCCGCATTGCACAAATATTTAACAAGTTTATGCAATTTTTCGGGCACATCACACGTTTTGTGCAAACCGTTTGCGCTGCGGGGCATTTCATGCTATTATAGTATTCTGGTAGGTTTTGTAGGGATTGGTGACTCAGTCTCTTGACTTAAACCCTACTTTAAGGTATATACTGCTTTAGCCGGCAAGAGCCTTGCCGGAGCGCGTATTTTTAAGCTTTGAGGAAAAACCGATGTTTGAAGCACTTTTATCCAACCGCACGGTCAGTGTACTGGTGGAAGCGCTGCCCCGTATCCTGACGGCAGGCCTGACCATGACCATTCCGCTGACCCTTCTCTCCTTCTTTTTTGCCATAATCATCGCGGTGGCGGTGGCGCTGGTGCAGTACGCCAACGTGCCGGTGCTGCGGCAGATCGCCCGGTTCTACATCTGGGTCATCCGGGGCACGCCGCTGCTGGTGCAGCTGTTCATCATCTTTTACGGCCTGCCCAGCGTGGGCATCATGCTGAACGCCTTTCCGGCGGCAGTCATCGCCTTTGCCTTCAACGAGGGTGCCTACTGCGCCGAAACCATGCGTGGTGCGCTGGAAAGCGTGCCGCAGGGGCAGCTGGAGGCCGGGTACTGCGTGGGCATGAGCTGGTGGCAGATCATGCGCCGCATCGTGCTGCCGCAGGCACTGCGCACCGCCGTGCCTGCACTGTCCAACTCCCTCATCGGCATGATCAAGGACACCTCGCTGGCGTCCAATATCACGGTGGCAGAGCTGTTCATGGCCGGGCAGCGGGTAGCCGCCCGCACCTACATCTTTCTGCCCATCTACTGTGAGGTGGCTGTGGTGTATCTGCTGTTCTGTACCGTCATCACCAAGCTGCAGGCGCTGCTGGAACGTCAGCTCAACGCCCGCGGCTTCCAGTAAAAAGGGAGGTGCGCATCTATGGCTATGCTTGAGATCCGCAATGTGCAAAAAACCTTCCGCACCTATGCAAAACCCGGCTTTTTCCACCGCCCCGGTGCGCGGAAGGTCACCAGCGAACTGCCCGTGCTGCGCGGGGTAGACCTGACCGTAGAAAAAGGCGATGTGGTGGCCATTCTGGGGCCGTCCGGCTCCGGCAAGACCACCCTGTTGCGCTGCCTGAACTTTCTGGAAACTGCCGATGCCGGGCAGCTGGTGTTTGACGGCGAAAGTTTCGACCTTGCCCATGCCAGCCGCGCCGACATTGCCCGGCTGCGCAAAAAGACGGCCTTTGTGTTTCAGAATTACAACCTGTTCCGCAACAAGACTGCCCTGCAGAATGTGACCGAAGGGCTCATCGTAGCGCGTAAGCTGCCCAAGGAGCAGGCAGATGAGATCGGCATGAAGATGCTTGCCAAGGTAGGCCTTGCCGACCGTGCCGACTACTACCCCCGCCAGCTTTCCGGCGGACAGCAGCAGCGGGTGGCCATCGCCCGCGCCCTTGCCGCCGACCCGGAGATCATCTATTTTGACGAGCCCACCAGCGCCCTTGACCCGGAGCTGACCGGCGAAGTGCTCAGCGTAATGCGGCAGCTGGCCGAAGAGGGCATGACCATGCTGGTGGTCACCCACGAGATGGGCTTTGCCCGCAACGTGTCCTCCAAGACCGTGTTCATGGAAAACGGCGTGGTAGTGGAGCAGGCACCCTCTCAGCAGTTCTTTGCATCCCCCAAGGAGGAGCGCACCCGGGCTTTCCTGCGCAGGATCGCCCATACGGAATAAAACCATTTCTCTTTTTGCATTTTTCACGACAGAAAGGAATTTTTACTTATGAAACGCAGAACCTTTATTTCTCTGATGGGCGTTATGGCCGCCGCCGGGGTGCTCAGTCTGACCGGCTGCTCTTCCAAGGACACCGCCGCCAGCACCGCCAGCTCCGCACCGCTGAACAAGCTGGACAGCATCCAGAAGAGCGGCAAGCTGGTGGTAGCGCTGGAGGGTGCATGGCAGCCGTGGAGCTACCATGATTCCTCCGACACGCTGGTGGGCTATGACGTGGAGGTATCCCGCGCCATTGCAGAAAAGCTGGGCGTAGAGCCGGAGTATGTGGAGAGCGACTGGGACAGCCTGTTTGCCGGTCTGGATGCCGGCCGCTACGACATGGTGTGCAACGGCGTGGAAGTGACCGAGGAGCGCGCCAAGACCTACGCTTTCACCACTCCCTACGGCTACATCCACACTGCGCTGGCGGTGCGCAAGGACAATACTGACATTACCAGCTTTGAGGACCTGAAGGGCAAGACCACCGCCAACAGTCTGGCTTCCACCTACATGGAGCTTGCCGAGAGCTACGGCGCTACCGTGCAGGGCATCGACACGCTGGAAGAGACCATCC
>OGIG01001765.1_pt1 | contig 11523 bp, 7 predicted proteins | sample 1571601 | NCBI WGS metagenome assembly OGIG01 (sample SAMEA2581953, study PRJEB24529) | metagenome | biome: Human gut stool | place: China | collected 2011 | reverse complement strand
ACGAATAAAAAATGAAAATACCCCCGAAAAGGTATAATTTATAATATCATTTAACTAATTATACCTTTTCGGGTACAAAAAAAGCGTAACGAATACCTTTACTGGTGGTAATCATTACGCTTTCATTTTTATCTGGTAATCTTTATTTTCCGAGATTATTCTTTTTCTCGTTCAGTTCTGCCTGCTTGCGCATCATCTCAGCCTGCTGCTGGCGCTGCATCTCCTGGAGAGCCTGCATTCTTGCCATCAGGCCGCTTGCCTTCTTAGGGTTGTTCTTGTTCTCCTGATAGCGCTTCTCAAGGATGGCGAGGAGTTTCTCGTCGTCGGTAGTCTTGCGCAGGGTCCACATGATAGCGGCACTGAAGAACAATGAGATGAAGTAGTAGAAGTTCAGACCGGCTGAGTAGTCATTGAACATGAAGAAGAACATCAATGGCATGAGATACATCATCCATTGCATCATCTTCATCTGCTCTGCCTGCTGACCTACCATCTGGTCGCGCTGCTGACGCATGGTCATCCAAGAATACAACAGGTTGGCTACACAGAACAGGATACAGGTCAAACTCAAGTGGTCGCCAATCAGCCAGATGTTGGTGTTCCATTCGAAGATTGGGTCGAAGGTACTCAAGTCGTTCATCCACAAGAACTTCTCACCACGAAGCTGGATGGCATTAGGCACGAAGTTGAACATCGCAACCCAAACCGGCATCTGAATCAGCATAGGCAAGCAACCGGATAGTGGGCTTACACCATACTTGGCATATTCTGCCATCATCGCCTGCTGCTTCTGCATCTGGTCCTCAGGCTTGTTATACTGAGCTGTAGCTGCTTCGAGTTTTGGTTTCAGCACGCGCATCTTGGCTGAACTCATGTAGCTCTTCTTCACCATAGGGTAGGTGATGAGCTTGAGAAGCAAGGTGATGAGAATCAATACGATACCCATTGGGAATATCTTGCTCAACCAGTCGAATACGTAGAGTGTGAAGAAACGGTTGATCCAGCGGATGATAGGCCATCCCAGGTATACGAGCTTCTGGAATTCCAAGTCCTTGCCAAAGGTACTTTCCTTCTCGGTATTCTTCAGAATCTGGAAGTCGTTAGGACCGAAGTAGAACTCAAACTCAGATGCCTTCTTACCGGTTGGATCGAAAGCTGTCTTCATCTTAGCCTGGAACTGCTTCAGATAGCCCGAACCCTTCTCCTGAGGGATAGAGGTCATGAAGGCATCCTTCTCGAAGTTATCCTTTGCTACGATGATGGCAGAGAAGAACTGGTTCTTGAAAGATACCCAGTCGATGGTTTCTTCTATTTTCTCGTCAATCTTCTCGCTACCCTCGTTGAGGTGGTCGGTACCGCCTTCTACATTATGGTAGGTGAGGGTAGTGTAACGGTTTTCGAACATGAAACCACGTTCCTGCTGGCGTGCCTTGTCGCTCCAGTCAACATCCATCTTATTATAATTAGGTGAGAACAGCCCCGCCATGCCATTTGCCTGCAGGCTCATGTGCAGCATGTAGTCATCGCCCAATGTATAAGTCAGGGTGAGCGTCTTGCCTTCACCGGCCACAGCGGTCATGGTGACAGACTTGTCGGTCACGTTGGATGGAGTGAAGTAGAGATCGCTGGTGATGATGTTGGCCTCCTTAGCCTCGAGCATGAACTTGAGGCTCTGGTCGTTACCCTCGAAGAGGGTTACGTCCTTGGCATCAGCCGAACCGTCTTTCACCTGCAGGTTGTGTCCCACATAGCCCTTGATGACAGCCTTCTCTACAGTAGCACCCTTGGTGTTGAGTGTTAATTCTACCTTCTCGTTTCTTAATACAATCTTCTTAGCCTGGCCTTTGAGTGCCGAATAGAAGAGGGCGGTTGAGTCTGCCTCAACCTTTGCTTTGGCATTAGTCTGGCGCTTAGCAGCGGCAGCCTTGCTAGCCTTTTCCATCTCGGCATGTTTAGCCTTGGCGATGGAGTCCTGAACGAATGCCGTTCTCTGTTCTTCGGCAGATGGCTGGTTGTACCAGCTAAAGCCAATCAGCACTACGGCAATCAGGAGGAAACCGATAATGTTGTTCTTGTTCATTTTTTAAATTTAAAATTAAAGGAGTAAAGGGGATCACTCCTTTAACTCCTAATATTTACTTTTTGTTTTCTATTGCTGTCTTTACGAAATCCATGAACAGTGGATGTGGTTTCAGCACCGTACTCTGGTATTCCGGATGATACTGTGTACCTACGTACCACTTCAAGCCTGGGATTTCTACGATTTCTACCAGGTCGCTCTCAGGGTTTCTGCCTACGCACATCATGCCGTTCTTCTCAAATTCCTGCTGGAACTCGTTGTTGAACTCATAGCGGTGGCGATGGCGTTCCTGAATATGCTCCTTCTTATAGATATTGAACACGCGTGAACCCTGTTTCAGCACACACTCGTAAGCGCCGAGACGCATGGTTCCACCCATGTTTGATATGTTCTTCTGCTCCTCCATGATGTCGATGACATTGTGTGGAGTCTTCTCGTCCATCTCGCGTGAGTTGGCATCCTTGTAACCCAATACGTTGCGGGCAAACTCGATGACCATCATCTGCATACCCAGGCAGATGCCGAAGGTAGGGATGTCGTGGGTGCGGGTATAGTGGGCGGCGATAATCTTGCCCTCGATGCCTCGCTGGCCGAATCCTGGGCAGATGACGATGCCGTCCTGTCCCTTCAGCTGTTCAGCCACGTTCTCTTCTGTGAGATATTCTGAGTTGATGAAGGTAATCTTCACCTTATGGTCGTTGTAGGTGCCGGCATGTGAGAGACTCTCGCGGATACTCTTGTATGCATCCTGCAGGTCGTACTTGCCTACGAGACCGATGTTTACCACCTCTGTAGCCTTGCTTCTGCGGTCGAGGAAAGTTCTCCAAGGACCCAGCGCAGGCTTTTCGCCGATAGGTTCGCCCATCTTGCGGAGGATGGCGGTGTCGAGGCCCTGGTTCTGCATGTTTACAGGCACCTCGTAGATGCTAGGAAGGTCTTCGCTCTGAATCACGCAGTCCAAGTCTACGTTACAGAAGCTGGCTACCTTCTTCATGATTCCCTCTTCGAGATGTTTCTCGGTGCGGAGAATCAGGATATCTGGCTGAATACCTACGCTCTGCAGTTCCTTCACGGAGTGCTGTGTAGGCTTTGTCTTCAACTCGCCTGCTGCCTTCAGATAAGGCACATAGGTAAGGTGAACGTTGATGGCGTTCTTGCCCAGTTCCCATTTCAGCTGTCGGATAGCTTCCATGTAAGGGGCGCTCTCGATGTCGCCGATGGTTCCGCCAATCTCGGTAATCACGAAGTCATAGTGATACTTCTTGCCGAGCAGCTTCACGTTGCGCTTAATCTCGTCGGTGATGTGAGGCACCACCTGGATGGTTTTGCCGAGATAATCGCCACGACGCTCCTTGTCGATGACTGCCTTGTAGATACGACCAGTGGTGAGAGAATTCGCTTTCGTAGTTTGAATGCCGGTGAATCGCTCGTAGTGTCCGAGGTCCAGGTCGGTCTCCATACCATCTACCGTTACGTAGCACTCACCATGCTCATACGGGTTCAGCGTACCCGGGTCGATGTTGATGTATGGGTCAAACTTTTGGATAGTAATGTTGTAACCTCTTGCTTGAAGAAGTTTACCGATGGATGAAGATATGATTCCTTTACCCAAAGAAGAAACCACACCACCAGTAACGAAGATGTACTTTGTTTCAGCCACGATATTTATAATTTAAATTAGAATAATTTGGGTGCAAAGTTACGACATTTTTGTGAAATGAGCAAAAATATTCCTAATAAAGGGCTGAGATTTATGAATTATTTATTACCTTTGTGCCCAAATATATAAAATTTAGGTATGAAAATAAAATTTGGATTACTCGTTCTTGCCTTCCTCTCGGCTCTGACGCCTGTTTCGGCCCAGAGCAAAGTGAAAAAGGTTGAGGTGGAAAAAGTGCCGCAGAAAACGGTGGCTGACATCTATGCTGATTCGCTTATGAAGAGCCGGCAGCGCATCGATTCCATGAAGATGGACTCTAAGGACATCAGATATGCCCAGCTCTTTACGCCGCTCACGTTCTATCATGGACCGGCAGCCCGCATGTTGCGACTTAAACCTCAGGATGGGGTGAAGGATTCGCTCGGTACAATGCTCGACCAGACTCTGATGGAGGTTTATCTTACGCGTCCCGACCTGGTGCGCGATACAGAGACTCATCTAAAAGAGGTGGGAGCACCGCTGGCTACTCAGACCAAACCGAAGAAGAATCATCCTGACATCGTAGAGCAGGTGGCTCCGAAGGCGATTGAGGTGGATGCGGCGCCGATGGATATCATCATCACCCGTCCTAACTTCTGGACCATAGGCGGTGACTATTATCTCCAGTTCCTGCAAAACTATGTTTCTGACAACTGGTATAAGGGTGGTGAGAGTAATTATTCGGTGCTCGGAAGAGTGACGATGTTTGCCAACTACAATAACAAGCAGAAGGTTAAATGGGAAAATAAGGTGGAGATGCGCCTGGGTTACCAGACTTCTAAGGGTGATACGGTTCATACGCTGAAGACGAGCGATGATATGATACGATACACCGGAAAGCTCGGTCTGCAGGCTAGCAAGAAGTGGTATTATACCATTCAGGTTGTCGGCCAGACCCAGTTTACGCATGGTTACAAGAACAATGACAAGAAGGTTTATTCCGATTTCTTCTCGCCATTCAATCTGAACCTCTCTGTCGGTATGGATTATAATGTAGACTGGTTCAACCATCGCTTGAAGGGTAGTGCTCATCTGGCTCCTTTGGCTTTCAACTGGAAGTATGTGGGCAGAGAGTCGCTGGCTACGCGATACGGACTGGAAGAGGGGCAGCATGGTATGACCGATTACGGTTCTGAGTGTACCTTCGACCTGTCGTGGCAGATAGCAGATAATATCAAGTGGAAGACCCGTCTCTGGGGATACACCACTTACAAGCGTGCTGAAATAGAGTGGGAAAACACCATTACCTTCCAGTTTAACCGCTATATTTCTACCAACATCTTCCTCTATCCGCGTTTCGACGATGGTGTGAAGCGCAAGGATGATAAGAGCTATTGGCAGTTTAAGGAATTCATGTCAGTAGGTTTCTCTTATTCGTTCTAGTATAAGCTGTTGACTGTAAACACAATAAAGGCTCGTTCCTGTAGCAGGAGCGAGCCTTTGTTGTATCTGTTAGAATCGGAAGCAAACCTCGGCATCTGCCATGGAGTAATTATGCTTCGCGAGTGTCTTGTCGTTGATGAGCGCATACTCGGTAAGGATAGAGATTCGCTTGCCGATGTGGAAGTTCAAACCTGCCTCATACTGGGTTCTCTGCATGTTGCTCTTGCCGTTAGGCTGATACATGTCGTAACGCGCCTTCACGTCGATACGGCTGTTCTTCGGCAGCTGTGCCAATGGGGCGATGACCAATCCGTACACACCCTGTGCCTTGTCGCCAATTTTCTCGTTGATAGTGCAATCCTTGGCGTTGGCATCGTTGAAGTTGGTGATGCTCTTGGCAAAAGCCTTGCCGGTAGAGTGGATATACTCAGAACGAACAGTCCAACCTTCCTTCTTGTATTCGAAAGAGAAGGCGTAGCGGTTCTGGGCAAGCTTGCGATAGTCGGGATGAGTAATCTTTCTATCTTCGTAGAAATTCGCACCAGATGGTACTCTTACTATTTCCGTCCGCTCTCCTTTTCTAGCATAAGAACCTGTCCAGCCGAAGGCACCGATGCGCATGCCGCTTACAGGCATTACCCATACACCACCAATCACATTCTTCTGCTGGTCAACGTCCTTGGTGTTTGTTCCCTGTCCGTTGAACACACCAATCTGATAGTGCAGCAGGTTTCTGCCGTTGGCATTCTTGAGGAAATCGCCCTGGAACTGAAGACCGATGTCACGGCCGTTGGATGCATGTTCTCCGGCACGGTCGCTGAAACCAGCCAGCTTGCTCACGTTCTGGGAATAACCCATGAATCCCTGGTCGATAGGGTGCATCGGATTCTCAAAGGTGAATGGGTTCTTGAACTGACCAATCTTCACCTTGAAGTATTCATATTTCTGCCATTCTGCAAACAGATCCACCATTCTCGGACTAGAACCGAGGGTAGAGGTGTTGCCGTTGAACTGAATCTGAGTCTTCCAGTAGAAGTCGCCTGCTATACGACCTTCGAGAGAGATACGCGCCATACGGATGTTGAATGAGTTGGATTCAGCATCTTTCTGTCCGTTGTACTGATACTGGGTCATTCCATAACCCGACAATTTCACGTTGCTCAACCATGACGGTATTTCGATGGTCTGCTTCTGCTGGGCGCTGGCTGAGACCGAAGCTACAGCCATGAGCGCCATGATGATGGTTTTCTTCATCTTGTTTCTATTTTGATTTCTAGGTTTATCTCTTTTCGAGCAATACCACGTTCTCTACGTGAGGGGTATGAGGGAACATGTCCACCGGCTGTACGGCAGCTACCTTATACTCCGCATCCATCAGCTGCAGGTCGCGTGCCTGGGTTGCCGGGTTGCAGCTTACGTATACGATGCGCTTTGGTGCTGCATTCAGGATGACGTTTATTACGTCTGGATGCATTCCGGCACGTGGAGGGTCGGTGATGATGACGTCAGGACGACCGTGCTGCGCGATGAAATCGTTGGTCAGGATATCCTTCATGTCGCCTGCATAGAAGAGGGTATTCTCGATGTTGTTCACCTGAGAATTCACCTTGGCATCCTCTATGGCCTCTGGTACGTACTCGATACCAATTACCTTCTTTGCCTTGTGAGCCACGAAGTTGGCGATGGTTCCGGTTCCGGTATAGAGGTCGTAAACCAGCTCATCTCCGGTAAGGTTGGCAAACTCGCGGGCCACGCAGTAGAGGTGGTAAGCCTGCTCGGTATTGGTCTGGTAGAAACTCTTAGGACCCACCTTGAACTTCAGGTCTTCCATCAGTTCGTAGATATGGTCGTTGCCCTTGAAGAGGCTGAGCTCCAGGTCGTTGATGGTGTCATTTCCCTTCTGGTTGTCCACGTACATGAGCGATGTAATCTGAGGGAACTTGTCAGCCACCTGCTGCATCAGTTCCAATGCTCTCTGCTCATCGCCCTCCTCATCGTAGTGGAACTGGAAGACGAGCATCCACTCTCCGGTGTTCGAATTGCGGATCATCATGTTGCGGAGCAAACCGTGCTGCTCACGCAGGTCGTAGAAGGTATAGTCGTGAGAATCTGCATATTCGAAGACGAAGTTTCGGATTTCGTTGCAGAGGTCATCCATCAGCCAGCACTTCTTGATAGGATAAATCTTGTCGAAGGCTCCGGTGATATGGAAACCGATGGCGTTCTGGGCGTGGCGCTCCTTGAGTGATGTTACGGTATCATCCTCTTTCTGAGGGAGCTGAGCCAGTTCCTCGGCGGTGAACCATCGCTTGTTGCTGCATCCGAACTCAATCTTGTTGCGGTACTCCTGGGTCTTCACGCTACCCATGATAGGGCGAAACTCAGGGAGTTCAATCTTTCCGATGCGGGTGAGCTGGTCTTCCACCTGTTTCTGCTTCGCCTTGATCTGCTCCTCGTAAGGCAGGTTCTGCCATTTGCATCCGCCGCAGATGCCGAAGTGCTCGCACATAGGCTCCTGTCGCACCTCGCTCTTCTTGATGAAGCGAACCACCTTGGCTTCGCAATACTTATGTTTCTTCTTTACTACCTGCAAGTCGACAACATCTCCTGGCACACAGAAAGGTACGAAGATGACCTGTTCATCTACGCGTGTGATGCACTTACCCTCGGCTGCTACTGCCTCGATGGTGATGTTCTCTAACAGAGGTAATGGTTTACGTTTTCTTGCCATAATAATGTTTTGTATTTTTTTTATGGGTGCAAAGATACGGCAATTTTATGAGAAATGCAAGAGTTGTCCCAAATTATTTGCGAGTAAAGGTAAAAAGGCGTTTAAAGGTAAAAAAGTAAAAAGGTAAAAAAGTAAAAAGATTGTGGGGCGGTAATAATGGTAACAGGTAATATTCTGTGGCTGTAAAGGGATGAAATGTGAATGTGAATGTGAATTTGAAATGTAAATGAAGAAAACGGACTGTCATGTGTATCCTTTTGTCAAGGCTGTTTATTGATGATTTTTGATAGTATATATTTTAATTGTTCTTACGCGCGTACCTTATTATATATGAATTAAATGATATTAATATCATTACATGCATTCTTTTTTCTTTGCATTTACATTTCAAATTCACATTCACATTCACATTTTTACATCAGAGGTCACCTGTTACTTTTGTTATCGCCAGATAATCTTTTTACCTTTTTACTTTTTTACCTTTAAACGCCCTTTTACCTTTAAATTGCGTCCCGACGCAGCCGTTGCTACATCGCGACGCAATCTTTCGTACGTCCCGACGTAGCCATCGCTACGTCGTTACGCAGTTTCAGATGCATCGGGAGGGGTAAAAAACACCGAAAATCCAGGCTGCAATCCCGAGAGACGCACTTTCAGATTCATCAAATATCTTCCTGTCGTATTCGGGATTGTTAATTTTCTGCCCATGTGTGCGTCAACAGTGTAAAATGTAATCTCGGGATAGCAAAAAAGCGTATAAAAGTTTGGTAGTATCAAATAAAAATCGTATCTTTGCATTACAATTAATAATTAACAACGTTAAACGGAATAAAATATTATACCTATAATAATTATGAACGAAAAAAGAGTTTATACATTCGGAAACGGAAAAGCAGAAGGCAATGCCCAAATGCGAGAAGTACTTGGTGGTAAAGGCGCAAACCTTGCCGAAATGAACCTGATTGGTGTACCTGTTCCTCCAGGTTTCACCATTACTACAGACACTTGTAATGAATATTATGAAGTGGGTGAGGAAAAAATCAAAGAACTTCTTCAGGACGAAGTGATGGCTGCTGTGGCTCATACTGAGGCATTGATGAACAGCAAGTTCGGTTCTGTTGAGAATCCACTCCTCGTATCAGTACGCTCAGGTGCACGCGCATCTATGCCTGGTATGATGGATACCATCCTCAACCTCGGTTTGAATGACGAAGTAGCTGAGGGATTGGTCAAGAAGACCGGTAATCCTCATTTCGTATACGATTCATATCGCCGTTTCGTACAGATGTACGGTGACGTCGTTATGGGATTGAAGCCTGTAAACAAGGAAGATATCGACCCATTCGAGGCTATCATCGAAAAGGTAAAGGAAGAGCAGGGCGTTACACTTGATAAGGACCTCTCTGTAGAGTCGCTCAAGAAGCTCGTTGAACTCTTCAAGGCTGCCATCAAGGAGCAGACCGGTCAGGATTTCCCTACCAACCCTATCGATCAGCTCTGGGGCGCAATCTGCGCTGTATTCCGTTCTTGGATGAACGAGCGTGCTATCCTCTACCGCAAGATGGAAGGTATTCCTGATGAGTGGGGTACTGCCGTATCTGTCATGGCGATGGTATTCGGTAACATGGGCGATACATCTGCTACAGGTGTTTGCTTCTCACGTGACGCTGGTAATGGTGAGAATCTCTTCAATGGTGAGTATCTTATCAACGCACAGGGTGAGGATGTGGTAGCTGGTATCCGTACTCCGCAGCAGATTACAAAGATTGGTTCTCAGCGCTGGGCTGAGCGTGCCGGTATCTCTGAAGAGGAGCGTGCTGCCAAGTATCCTTCTATGGAAGAGGCTATGCCTGAGCTTTACAAGGAGCTCGACGCGCTGCAGGATAAGCTGGAACATCACTATCACGATATGCAGGATATGGAGTTCACCGTACAGGAAGGCAAGCTCTGGTTCCTCCAGACACGTAACGGTAAGCGTACAGGTACCGCTATGGTGAAGATTGCCATGGATCTCCTTCACGAGGGTATGATTAATGAGAAGACTGCTATCCTCCGCTGTGAGCCTCAGAAGCTCGATGAACTTCTGCATCCTGTATTCGATAAGTTGGCTCTCTCTAAGGCTAAGGTCATCACTCAGGGTCTCCCTGCATCTCCTGGTGCTGCCTGCGGTCAGATTGTATTCCATGCAGACGATGCTCAGGAGTGGCATGAGGACGGCAAGAAGGTTATCATGGTTCGTATCGAAACATCTCCTGAAGACCTCGCTGGTATGTCAGCTGCCGAGGGTATCCTTACCGCTCGTGGTGGTATGACTTCTCACGCTGCCGTTGTAGCCCGTGGTATGGGTAAGTGCTGTGTATCAGGTGCCGGCTCTATCAACGTTGACTACAAGACTAAGACGGTTGAGATTGAGGGTGTAGTTTACAAGGAGGGTGATTACATTTCTCTGAACGGTACTACAGGTCAGGTTTACGCAGGACAGATTGAGACAAAGGCTGCTGAGCTTTCAGGCGACTTCAAGGAGCTGATGGACCTCTGCGACAAATATACAAAGATGGAAATCCGTACCAATGCAGATACTCCACACGATGCTGAGGTAGCCCGTGCGTTCGGTGCTAAGGGTATCGGTTTGACACGTACAGAGCACATGTTCTTCGATGATCAGAAGATTGTTGCCATGCGTGAGATGATTCTGGCAGACTCTGTAGAGGGTCGCGAAAAGGCACTTGCCAAGCTCCTTCCATATCAGAAGGCTGACTTCTACGGCATCCTCAAGGCAATGGATGGCTGCCACGTGAACATCCGCTTGCTCGACCCACCTCTCCACGAGTTCGTACCTCACGATTTGGCTGGTCAGGAGACCATGGCTAAGGAGATGGGCGTAAGCGTAGAGGAAATCAAGAAGCGTGTAAACTCTCTGGCAGAGAACAACCCAATGCTCGGTCATCGCGGTTGCCGTCTCGGTATCACATTCCCAGAGATTACAGCCATGCAGACCCGTGCCATCCTCGGTGCAGCTTGCGAGTTGAAGAAGGAAGGTTATAACCCATGTCCTGAAATCATGGTTCCGCTCATCGGTACCGTTCAGGAGCTCAAGCAGCAGAAGGCTATCATCCTCGCTACTTCTAAGGAGGTATTCGCTGAGTATGGTGTAGAGGTAGAATTTGAGATTGGTACCATGATTGAGATTCCTCGTGCTGCCCTTACAGCAGGTCAGATTGCAGAGGAGGCTCAGTACTTCTCATTCGGTACTAACGACTTGACACAGATGACCTTCGGTTACTCTCGTGACGACATCGCTTCCTTCCTCCCTGCATACATGGAGAAGAAGATCTTGAAGGTAGACCCATTCCAGGTTCTCGACCAGGAGGGTGTTGGTCAGCTTATCAAGATGGCAGTAGAGAATGGTCGTGCTACCCGTCCTAACCTGCGCACAGGTATCTGTGGTGAGCATGGTGGTGAGCCATCATCTGTTAAGTTCTGCGCTAAGGTTGGCATGAACTACGCTTCATGCTCTCCATTCCGCGTGCCAATCGCACGTTTGGCTGCGGCTCAGGCTGCTGTAGAGGAGTAATTCTCTTCTGAAAGAAGATTGTACGATTAATGATTAGATAATTAGAGGAAAGTGTT
>OGIG01001763.1_pt1 | contig 11541 bp, 9 predicted proteins | sample 1571601 | NCBI WGS metagenome assembly OGIG01 (sample SAMEA2581953, study PRJEB24529) | metagenome | biome: Human gut stool | place: China | collected 2011 | reverse complement strand
TCATGACCTTCTTTTACTAATTCCGTATAGAGCATCCCGCTGAATTGGGCGATACCGCCACGATAGGGATAAATAGGGGAGAGAATAGCGAAACGCATGGTAATTGAAAATTAAGAATTGAAAATTGAAAATTAAGAATCGAGAACTACAGGAGCTGCCCTCCCTTCATTATCAATTCTCAACTTTCAATCTTCAATTAATTAGTATCTGTAATGATCAGCCTTGTACGGTCCTTCTACCGGTACACCGATATAATCAGCTTGCTTTTGTGATAATGTAGATAATTTCACGCCGATACGTTCCAAGTGTAGGCGGGCAACTTCCTCATCCAAGCGTTTCGGTAAGCGGTATACACCTACCTCATAAGCCATTTGCCATAAGTCCATCTGGGCAAGCACTTGGTTCGTGAACGAGTTACTCATTACGAATGACGGGTGTCCCGTAGCGCAACCTAAGTTTACCAAGCGTCCCTCTGCCAATAAGAAGATGGAGTTTCCGTTCGGGAACGTATATTTGTCCACTTGAGGTTTGATATTCGTGTGCTTGATATTCGGATAGTTGACAAGCTTGTCCACTTGGATCTCGTTGTCGAAGTGACCGATGTTGCAGACGATCGCCTGGTCGCGCATCCGCTCCATGTGCTCGAGGGTGATGATGTCGCAGTTGCCCGTGCAGGTGACGTAGATGTTGCCTTCGGCAAGGGCGCTCTCGACGGTCTTCACCTCGAAGCCCTCCATGGCGGCCTGCAGCGCGCAGATCGGGTCGATCTCCGTAACGATCACCCGGGCGCCGTACGAACGCATCGAACGGGCGCAACCCTTGCCTACGTCGCCGTAGCCGCAGACGACAACCACCTTGCCGGCGATCATCACGTCCGTAGCGCGCTTGATGCCGTCGGCCAGCGACTCGCGGCAGCCGTAGAGGTTGTCGAACTTCGACTTGGTGCAAGAGTCGTTGACATTGATGGCCGGGACGAGCAGCTCGCCGGCCTCCTGCATCTGGTAGAGGCGGTGTACGCCCGTCGTGGTCTCCTCGCTCACACCCTTCCACTCGGCCACCGTGCGGTGCCATTTGTCCTTGTCTTCGGCAAGGATCGTCCTGAGCGTACCGAGTATCACCTCCTCCTCGTAGGACGAAGGCTCATAGTCGAGTGTCGAAGCATCGTTCTCGGCCTTGTACCCTTTGTGGATCAGCAGCGTGGCATCGCCGCCGTCGTCCACGATCAGCTGCGGGCCCTTGCCGCCGGGGAACGAGAGCGCCATGGCGGTGCACCACCAGTATTCGGGCAGGGTTTCGCCTTTCCAGGCGAAAACGGGAACCCCGGCCTCGGCGATGGCTGCGGCGGCATGATCCTGCGTCGAGAAGATGTTGCACGAGCACCAGCGCACGTCGGCGCCCAACTCGACGAGCGTCTCGATGAGCACGGCAGTTTGGATGGTCATGTGCAGCGACCCCATCACGCGCACGCCTTCCAGCGGCTTCTGCGGGCCGTATTTGCGGCGCACGGCCATCAGTCCCGGCATCTCGTGCTCGGCGATCTCAATCTCTTTACGCCCCCACTCGGCCAGCGACATGTCGGCCACCTTGTAGGGCATTGTCAAATCCAAATACATAGTATTATCTTTTAATTCCAATATATATTCCTTGTCCCTGGCGATCTGCGCCCGCAGCTCCCCGATCGTCGCGAAACGACGTTCGTCACGGATCTTACGCACCAGTTCCACGCGCAGCGTACGGCCGTAGAGCGAACCTCCGAACCCGAAGATATGGGTTTCCAGATGGCGGACGGCTCCGCCGACCGAAGGGTTGCTGCCCAGGTTGGACATCGCGTCGTAAAGCGTCCCGTCCACCTCCGCGCGGGAATAATAGACCCCGTCCGCGGCCGTCACGGAATCAGGCACGGCCATGTTTGCCGTCGGGAATCCCAACTCGCGCCCGAGCCGGCGTCCGTGTTCCACTACGCCCTCTATCGTCACCCCGGCCATCAGATTTTCTCGGTCAGTTTACGCACCAGCCGGAACTGCGAGAAGAACTCCTTGGCAAAGACACGCAGTACGGTATAGGAAGGGATTGCCAGCAGCATGCCGAGGATTCCGGCCATCGACCCGGCGATGAGGATCACGAGGAAGATTTCGAGCGGATGGGCCTTGACACGCTCGGAATAGAGCGTCGGCTGCAACACGAAATCGTCGATCCCCTTGAGGATCAGGAGCGAACCCGCGATTATAAAAGCAGTATGCCCCACGGTCATCCCCCCGATCGGGGTTACGATACCCACGAAGACGGAAACGATACCGCCGATCAGCGGCCCGGCATAAGGCACCACGTTCATCACGCCCATCACAAGGCCGATGAACGCAGCGTCAGCCGCCTTCATGCCGAAGGCCATCATCGTGAGCGACACGGCGACCATCAGCATCAGGCTTTCCGAGAGAATACCCGTGAAGTAGCGGGCCAGCAGCAGCGTGACGGAATCGAGTGCGCGGGTGATATTCTCGTGGTAACGCTCGGGGAACATGGCCGTCACCATGGCATAGAACAACCCTTCGTCCCGGAGGAAAAAGAAGGTGATGAACGTAATGGAGAAAATGGCGATAACCGACGAGAGCACCACGTTGACGATCGAGGAGAACACCGAATTGAGCGATTCGATGTCGATAATCTGCTTGAGCGCCGATGCGAGCGCCTCCGAGAGGGAGAACGTGCTTTCGGGCACGGCGAAGAACTCATGCAGGTATCCCTGTGCTTGGGCTATCGGCTCCTCGATGCTTTGCACGACGGCGGCGAAATCGAGGTTCGACAGCTGGTAAATCTTATTGAACACAAGCGGCACGAACAGCGAGCACAGCGTGGCCAGCACCACCCAGATGACGATCAGCGTCACCAGCGCAGCCAGCCAGCGGGGCACTTTCCAGCCCTTGATATGCAGCGCCGCGAGGCGTTTCACGAGCGGATTGCCCACGACGGCCAGCACGGCGGATATGAGTATGTATACGACGATCGAACTGAAATACCAGACCAGAAAGAGGACGGCCGCAGCTACGGCCGCGCCCGCGATGAACTTCAGGAAGGTCTGGGGAGTCGTTTTCATCCTTCGGGAGTGGGGTTAAATCTTATGCAGGCGTGCGATGGGGGTCTGCGAACCCACGACGGGATCGCCGATCTCGACCAGCAGTTCGCTGTCCTTGGGGATCAGGACGTCGACGCGCGAGCCGAATTTGATGAAGCCGCAGACGCTGTTCTGCTCCACGGGCTCACCGACTTTCATGTAGGAGATGATGCGGCGTGCAATCAGGCCCGCGATCTGGCGGAAAAGCACCTTCCGGCCGGAGGCCATCCTCACGACAGTCGTCGTGCGTTCGTTCTCGGTCGACGACTTGGGATGCCATGCCACCAGAAAACGCCCCGGATGGTATTTGAAATACTCGACCGTGCCCCCGACCGGCACCCAGTTCATATGGACATTGGTCACGGACATGAAGATCGAGATCTGCAACATCTCCTCGTTCAGGTATTCGGTTTCCTTCACGACCTCCGTCACGACCACGCGGCCGTCGCAGGGGGAGAAAACCAGGTCGGCATCGTGTATCCGCACACGGCGGGGCTCCCGGAAAAACGCGACGATAAAGAACCAGAACAACAACAAAAGCACGGCGCTCACCCACAGCAGCGAAACATTCGAATCGCTGACCAGCAGGTGATAGATCAGCCAAAATATAAATACACAGACGGCACCCGAGATACAGATAATCTTGTAGCCTTCCTTATTTATCCTCATAACTCTTTTTTAGGTTTGCAGTTACATCACAAAAAGCATATAGACAAATACGAACGGCGCCGAGAGCAGCATGGCGTCGAAACGATCCAGCACCCCGCCGTGGCCGGGGATCAGCCGCCCCGAATCCTTTACGCCGGCAGCCCGCTTGAACATCGACTCCACCAGGTCGCCCAGCACGCCCGAAACGGCGGCGACCAGCGCCAGACCGGCCCAAACCCACATATTCCCGTCCAGCACCCGTGCGGCCACGATGCCCATGACGACGGCACCGGCGATCCCGCCGAAGAACCCCTCCCAGGATTTCTTGGGCGAAAGGCGTTCGCAAAGGCGGTGGCGTCCGACGGACATCCCCACCAGGTAGGCGAAGACGTCGTTGGCCCAGATGATGAAGATGTAGGCGACCATCACCCAAGGGTTCCAGGTATCGCTGCCGAGGATGGGAATATAGCACATCAGCGACAGGGGCAATGCCACGTAGCAGACTCCCATGAGCGTCGTGCCGATCCCGGAGGCCGGGTTTTCACCCCTACGGTAGAGTTCGCAGATGAACATGGCGGGCAGGAGCAGCAACAGGAACGCCAGCCCGCAGCCGAAGGCCTGCCGGGCAACGCCGAGAATCTCGCGGATGTCGTCCGAGACGAACGCTAAATTGAGCGCGAAAAGCACGATACCCGCAACAAGCCCTACGACTCTCTGCGGCGCATTGCCTTGTTTCCCGGCCAGCGTATAGAACTCGTACATGCCGCCCACGAGCAGCACCGCGAGCAACGCGCCGAAGCTCCACTGCGACCAGACGATCGCCCCCAGTACCACCGCTGCCAGGACAAGGCCGCTCAGCGTGCGTACCACGAGGTTTTTCATAGTTTCATTCATCAGTTAATGCGGGTTAGGTGTCTTATTCGGTCTTGGAAATCGCGGCGGCCGTATTGCCGTCGGCAGGGGCTTCGGGCGTCTCCGTCTGTACAACCGCGGGAGCGCCCTCTTCCGGGGCGGGCTTCGCCGCCAGGGCTGCAGAAGCCTCGGGCTCCCCCTTCGCGGCGGCTCCGTCAGCCTTGGCTTTGGCCTCGGCCTCCTTCCGCTCACGCAGGATGTCTTTCTTGCGGCGGCCGAAGATACGCTCCACGTCCTCGGTGAAGACCACTTCGCGCTCCAACAACAGTTCGGCCAGCTCTTTCAGGCCGTCGGCATGTTCACGGAGTACTTTCTCGGCCATCTCGTAAGCCTTCCCGATAACGAGTTTGGCCTCGGCGTCGATCTGCTGCGCGGTCAGTTCCGAATAGGGTTTGGTGAACGACATGTCGCTCTGCCCCGTGGAATCGTAATAGCTCAGCGTCCCGACGTTTTCGCTCATGCCATAATAGGCTACCATGGCATAGGCCTGTTTGGTGACACGTTCCAGGTCATTGAGCGCCCCGGTCGATATTTCGCCGAAGGTCAGCTGCTCCGAAACACGTCCGCCGAGCGTGGCGGCCAGCTCGTCCATCATCTGCTCGCGCGTGGTGATCTGCCGCTCTTCGGGCAGGTACCAGGCTGCGCCGAGCGCCTTGCCGCGCGGGATGATCGTCACCTTGATAAGCGGGCTGGCATTCTCGAGTATCCAGCTCACCGTGGCGTGGCCCGCCTCGTGGTAGGCGATCACACGCTTCTCCTCGTCGGTGATGATCTTATTCTTGCGTTCGAGGCCGCCCACGATGCGGTCGATGGCTGCCAGGAAGTCCTCCTTCGAAATGAATTTCTTGTTGTGGCGCGCAGCGATCAGCGCGGCTTCGTTGCAGACATTTGCAATGTCGGCACCCGAGAATCCGGGGGTCTGGCGGGCCAGGAACGACCGGTCGAGCTGAGGATCGAGCTTCAGCGGACGCAGGTGGACGTTGAAAATCTCCTCACGTTCCTTGACGTCGGGCAATCCCACCTCGATCTGGCGGTCGAAACGGCCGGCGCGCATCAGCGCCTTGTCGAGGATGTCGGCACGGTTCGTGGCCGCAAGGACGATCACGCCCGTATTGGTCTGGAAGCCGTCCATCTCCGTGAGGAGCTGGTTAAGCGTATTCTCACGCTCGTCGTTGCCCGAGAACCCGGCATTCTTGCCGCGGGCGCGGCCGATGGCGTCAATCTCGTCGATGAAAACGATGCACGGCGCCTTCTGCTTGGCCTGTTCGAACAGGTCGCGGACACGCGAAGCACCCACGCCGACGAACATCTCCACGAAGTCGGAACCCGAAATCGAGAGGAACGGCACGTTGGCCTCGCCTGCGACGGCCTTCGCCAGCAGGGTCTTACCCGTCCCCGGAGGGCCTACGAGCAGCGCTCCCTTGGGAATTTTGGCACCCAGTTCCTTATATTTGTCGGACTTCTTGAGGAAATCCACGATCTCCATGATCTCGACCTTGGCCTCCTCCAGCCCAGCCACATCCTTGAACGTGACGCGTTTGGAGTTATCCTTGTCGAACACCTGCGCCTTGGCCTTGCCCACGTTCATGATGCCGCCGCCCGCACCGCCTCCGGCACCGCGCGACATCGAACGCATGACGAAAATCCACACGCCGATAATCAGCACCCACGGCAGCAGGTTGATCAGCACGTTCGTCCAGTCGTTGGCCTTGTTTTCATAGACCACGGGAACGACTTGCCCGGACTGCTGCTCGGCGGCTTTCAGGTCTTCACGGAACGAGTCGACCGACCCGATCGTGAAGAGGAGCTGCACACCCGTCTCGGGAAGCCGGCGAAAGCGTTTGTCTACCGTATCCCTGCGGTACTGCTCGACCGCTTCTTTTTTCAGGAATACCTGCGCCTGGTCGCGGTTGACGACCTGGATCTTCTCCACCTCGCCCTTTTCGACCATCCGTTCGACGGTAGCCCAGTCGCTGGGCACGGGCGTGTCGTTGACATCCCCGAAGACGTAGTAGCCGATAATGAACGCGCCGATCAGACCGTAGAGCCACAGCATCGACGGTCGCGACATGTTCATATTCATCTTATTATTGTTCTTGCGTTGATTTGCCATATTTAAAATTACTCTTCGTATTCATATTTGGTCATCGGCGCATCAGCCCACAACTCTTCGAGCCGGTAAAACCCGCGCAGTTCGGTCTGGAAAATGTGCACCACCACGTCCACATAGTCCATGGCGATCCACACGGCATTCTGCTGCCCCTCGATACGCCAGACCTTTTCGCCCAGCACTTCGAGCACCTTCTCTTCGATGCCCGCGGCGATGGCCCCTACCTGCGTCGTGGAATCGGCGTTGCACACAATGAAACGGGAACATATCGCCCCGTCAAACCCCGAAAGGTCGAGCGATACAATATTCTTACCCTTTTTATCTTCAATCGCACCAACGATAGTTTCGATCAGTTTATCCATAAATAGTCAATAGGTGTCTATAACCTTGCAAAGGTACGAAAAGAGAATGATATTTGAAAATTAAGCCCCGTAAAAAAGCAGCCGGACGGGCGACAATCGCAGAAGTCCGCACTTTTATCCGCCACAGCGCCGTTACGGCGGATTAATTCTTAATATGCCCGAACCCCTCCCCTGTAAACGGCGGGTGCCCGGCAATCGTATCGCCGGGCACCCTGCCGTTTACAGGCATCCGCCTACCCCTTTACTTCGGGTATATTGGCCATGATCGTGTCGGTCAGAGCCTTGATGATCGAACTCTTGACGTACGTGCGGCGTACCGCCACGGCGATCTTACGCGACGTGGCGCCTTTGGCGAGCATCTTCAGCCGGTCGTGGTGATCCGCGGGGATGTACTCGATGGCCATTTCGGGGATGATCGTCAGGCACGACGTGCAGTCGACGATGCGCATCAGCGTATCGAGCGACCCCGATTCGAAGGAGTAGTGCGACGGCATGTCGCGCTTGGCCTGGCACAGCTCAATGATCTGGTCACGCATACAATTTCCGGCGCTCAGGATCACCAGGTCTTTCAGGTCGATGTCCTCGATGCGGATGTTCTGCCGTTCGTACAACGGGTTTTCGGGCGAAACATAGGCGAAAAACCGGTCGTTGAAAAGCTCCTGTTCGAGAATGCCGTCACCACACGTGCCGCTGGCGACCAGCGCCGCGTCGATCCGGTCGCGCTTGAGCGCCTCGACGATGTCCGAAGTGACCATCTCCGAGATTTCCAGCTCCACCTTCGGATAATCGCGCACGAAATCCGGGATGAACTTGTGCAACAGGTAGGGCGCAATGGTCGGGATGACGCCCAGACGCAGTTTACCCGAAGTTTCGCCCTTCAGTTCGGCGACCGACTCGCGGATATTGTTGTAGGCCCGCAGCGTTTCCCGGGCGCGATCCAGCACCACTTCGCCGGCCTCGGTCGGGATCACGGGTTTCTTCGAACGGTCGAGCAGCACGACGCCCAGCTCCTCTTCGAGCGCCTTCACCTGCATGCTCAGCGACGGCTGGGTCACGAAACAATGCTCTGCGGCCAGCGAAAAACTACCGCAGTTCGCCACCGCCAGGAGGTATTCAAGTTGAATTATAGTCATAGCAGCCGATTATTTCAATACACAAAAATATAAAATAAATCTATAACAGACAACTTTATTAGGTCACCCGCGCGGTTTTTCGTAAGTTTGTCCACAAAATATATAAAGTTTTATGGGAAAGATCATTCTTACCGGCGACCGTCCTACGGGCCGGCTCCACTTGGGACACTACGTCGGTTCCCTGCGCCGCCGCGTCGAACTGCAGGAATCGGGCGAATTCGAACGCATATTCATCATGATAGCCGACGCGCAGGCCCTGACGGACAACGCCGACAACCCCGAGAAAGTGCGCCAGAACATCATTGAAGTGGCGCTCGACTACCTTTCGGTCGGCCTCGATCCGAAAAGGTCTACCCTTTTCATCCAGTCGCAGATCCCGGAGCTCTGCGAGCTCTCGTTCTACTATATGAACCTGGTGACCGTGCAGCGCCTGCAACGCAACCCGACCGTGAAGGCCGAGATTCAGCTGCGGGGCTTCGCCGAAGGCGCCGCCGAGGGCGACACGCAGCAGAAGCAGGGCATCCCCGTGGGCTTCTTCACCTACCCCATCAGCCAGGCGGCCGACATCACGGCATTCAAGGCCACGACCGTCCCTGCGGGCGAAGACCAGGAGCCGATGATCGAACAGACCCGCGAGATCGTCCACAAGTTCAACACGGTATACGGCCCGGCACTCGTCGAGCCCGAGATCCTGCTGCCGGAGAATGCGGTCTGCATGCGTCTGCCGGGCACCGACGGCAAGGCCAAGATGTCGAAATCGCTCTGCAACTGCATCTACCTCTCGGACAGCGCCGACGAGGTGAAGAAGAAAGTCATGGGAATGTATACCGATCCCGACCACCTGCGCGTCGAAGACCCGGGCAAGGTGGAGGGCAACACGGTGTTCACCTACCTCGATGCCTTCAGCCGCCCCGAGCATTTCCCGAAATATCTGCCCGACTACCCGTCGCTGGACGAGCTGAAGGCGCATTACCGCCGCGGCGGCCTGGGCGACGTGAAGGTCAAGAAATTCCTGATCGCCGTGCTCAACGAGACGCTGGAGCCGTTCCGCGAACGCCGCAAATACTACGAAGGCCGCATCGAAGAGGTCTACGAGATTCTCCGCACCGGTTCGGAGGCAGCCCGGCAAATGGCCTCGCAGACACTCGACGACGTGAAGCGCGCCATGAAAATCAACTATTTCGACGACAAACGGCTCATCGCCGAACAAGCCGAGCATTTCGCTCGCAAACAATAGGATGCAGTTACGCACCGAGCATATCTACCGCGAGTTCCTCCGCCTGACCCGGCGGTTGAGCAACAGCCAGATCATGATGCTGCTGGCTGTCGTGGTCGGTATACTCGCCGGACTGGGCACCTACCTGTTCGAAATACTGCTGCACGGCATCAAGAGCGGACTGATACGCTGGTTCCCGGTGGACAGTGCGCATGTCCTGTTCCTGATCTACCCCGCCATCGGCATCATACTCGCCACGCTGTTCGTAAAATACATCGTGCGCGACAATATTTCGGAGGGCGTAACACGCGTGCTCTATGCCATGTCGAGCCGCAATTCACGCATCCCGGGGCACAATTGCTGGACGTCGATCGTAGGCGGCGCCACGACCATCGGGTTCGGCGGTTCGGTGGGCCCCGAGGCACCGATCGTACTGACGGGCGCGGCTATCGGCTCGAACGTCGGGCGGCTGGCGCGCCTCAATTACAAACACACCACGCTGCTGCTCTGCTGCGGTGCCGGTGCGGCGCTGGCGGCCATCTTCAAGGCTCCGATCACGGGCGTGGTCTTCGTGCTGGAGATCCTGATGCTCGACATCACGGCCGGGTCGGTGATCCCGCTGCTGATCGCCTCGATCACGGCCACGACGATGGCCTTCATGCTGCGCGGCTTCGACCCCATACTGGCCGTGACGCTCCAGCCGCAGGACGCCTTCGAGCTGTGGCAGATACCGCTTTTCATCCTGCTAGGCGTATGCTGCGGGCTGATGTCCTGGTATTTCACCTCGACCAACCTGCGCGTGGGCAACTTCTTCCGTAAGATCGACAGCCAATATAAGAAATGGCTCGTCGGCGGCGCCGTGCTGGGCATCCTGATCTTCATCTTCCCGCCGCTCTACGGCGAGGGCTACGAAGGGTTCATGTCGCTGATGCACGGCCGCGCACAGGAGTTGTTCGACAATTCGCTCTTCTACCGGTTCCGGGAGATCGATTGGGTGGTCATCCTCTTCGTCATCGCCACGATGTTCTTCAAGGTCATTGCCATGGCCTCGACCAACGCCGCAGGCGGCGTGGGCGGAACCTTCGCGCCGTCGCTGTTCGTGGGGGCGTTCACGGGGGCTTCGATCGCCCTGCTGTGCAATGCATTTTTCGACTGGGACGTCTCGGTCGTCTCGTTCACGCTGGTGGGCATGGCCGGCGTGATGTCGGGCGTGATGAAGGCGCCGCTGACCTCGATCTTCCTCATCGCGGAGCTTTCGAACGGCTACGGGCTGTTCATCCCGCTGATGATCACGGCCTGCATCTCGTTCGCCGTGGACTACTACCTCGACCCCGACTCGATCTACACCAAGCAGTTGCGCCAGAAGGGCGAACTGCTGACCCACGACAAGGACCAGTCGGTGTTCGTCTTCCTGAAACTCGAAGAGCTCATGGAGACCGACTTCTACCGCATCCGCGAAACCTTCACGCTGGGCGACATCGTCCACGTCATCTCCCATGCGCGGCGCAACATCTTCCCCGTGATCGACGATTTCGGCCGCCTAATCGGCGTCGTGCAGCTGGACGACCTGCGCGAAGACATGTTCAAGCGCGAGAAATGGGGTACGCCGATCGGCCGTTACATGATCCAGCCGCCCGACCGCATTCTCGAACACGAACAGATCCAGTCCGTGCTGCCCAAGTTCGAGGAGAACCAGACGTGGATGCTGCCCGTCGTCGACAAACAGAACCACTACCTGGGCTTCATCTCCAAGTCGCGTATCCTGAACGCCTACCGCGAACAACTCGTAAAAATACAGCAATGACAACGGAAAATGCCCTTCCCTGGGCCGAAGAGGCCGACTGCGCCGTCACGGTGTGCGACACCGAAGGCGTGATCCTCTACATGAACGAAAAGGCGCGTGCGACCTTCGCCCAACACGGCGACCTGATCGGCCGGAACCTGTTCGACTGCCACAACGAACGGTCGCGCGAAACGATCCGCCGCATGCTCGCATCGGGAGGCACGAACGCCTACACCATCGAAAAGCAGGGCGTGCGCAAGATGATCTA
>OGIG01001760.1_pt1 | contig 11558 bp, 14 predicted proteins | sample 1571601 | NCBI WGS metagenome assembly OGIG01 (sample SAMEA2581953, study PRJEB24529) | metagenome | biome: Human gut stool | place: China | collected 2011 | reverse complement strand
CGACACTTTCTATTCAGACCGCTATCTGACTACCAGCCGAATAAAGTCTATCCATAACGCTTTGGCGGGTATCCCCTACGAGCACATTATTATCCTTGCCAACACGGACGTCTACGGCGGAGGAGGAATCTATAACTCCTACACACTGACCACCGCCCATCATCCCATGTTTAAACCAGTGGTAGTCCATGAGTTCGGTCACAGTTTTGCCGGGTTGGCTGATGAATATTTTTACGAAAACGATACCATGACGGATACTTATCCACTGGATGTCGAACCGTGGGAGCAAAATATATCAACACGGGTGGATTTTTCCTCCAAATGGGAAGATTTGCTTCCGGCAGGCACTCCGATACCTACTCCTGCCAACAAATGGGAGAAGTTCCCTATCGGGCTATACGAAGGTGGAGGTTACTCTGCCAAAGGTATTTATCGCCCTGCCCATAATTGCCGCATGAAAACAAACGAATACAAGGAATTTTGTCCGGTTTGCCAACGTGCCATCCGGCGTATAATCGAATTCTACGTTCCTTGATGTAAGGATAAGAATGAAATTGTAAAACAGAAATATTATCTAATTTTAAAAACCGAACCTCATGATCAGACTTCAACCAATCAGTACATCTGACCTGCAACATTACAAATTTATGGAAGAACTGCTGGTAGATTCTTTTCCACCGGAAGAGTACCGCCAATTAGAACAGTTACGTGAATTCACCGACCGGACAGGCAATTTCCATAATAACATTATTTTTGATGACGACTTGCCGATAGGCTTCATCACCTATTGGGACTTCGGTAACTTCTATTACGTAGAGCACTTTGCAACCAATCCTGCTTTGCGCAACGGAGGGTACGGCAAACGTACGCTGGAATATCTATGCGACTACTTAAAACTCCCCATTGTACTCGAAGTGGAGCGTCCGGTAGAAGAAATGGCAAAGAGACGTATCGGCTTCTACCAACGTCAAGGATTTGTCTTATGGAAGAAAGACTACCGCCAGCCTCCTTACAAGCCCGGTGATCACTTCCTCCCAATGTATCTGATGGTACACGGCAACCTTGATCCGGAAAAAGACTACGAAGATATAAAGCATAAACTGCACACGGTCGTCTACGGAGCAAAAGAGTGAAGTAGAAAGAAAACAGAACAAAGAAAAGGCTTCCAAAATGATTTGGAAGCCTTTTCTTTATATAATAGAATTAACTAATTATTTCTCACCACGTTTAGTAGCAGAATAGTTAATCTTCAAAGCATAAGATTTTCTGAGAGCATTTTTTACGTCAGTAACAATACCCATCTTTGTCTTTTGGTCTACTTTCAGAGACACAGTCATTTTGGCAGCGTCACCCTCACTCATACTAGCACGTTCCTGGAAGATGAAGTCCTGTACTTCGCCCACTTCAGCATAGCTGTCGTTGAGCTGAATACGGCTTTCAGTACCCATTTTCGCACGATATTCCTGAGTCGGTTCGCCCACATAAATGAATGTCACCAATGATTTCTTCTCCAGTTTTTCGAGTTCAGTACCTTGCGGAAGTGTAAACTGCACCTTTAATGTTACCTCACGCATTGTTGTTACAATCATAAAGAAGAACAACAAGGTAAAGATAAGGTCAGGCAACGAAGAAGTATTCAATGCCGGCATTTCACGTTTACCAGTCTTATTAAATTTTCCCATTACTTACCTCTTTTTTTCTCCGTATTTTTTAGGTTCTGCCTCAGAAATACGTTGCGGATAAATCTCACGGACTGCTTTCTGTTGTAGATCATTCAGTTCCGAATAAGTAACCCCAAATTTTTCTTTAGCCAACTCATCTCTCAATTCATTGTATGCAGCAACCAATTCATTCTGCACACTGATATATGCCTGATAAGAAGATCCACGGTCATTCTGCAAAGAAATTACGTGCTTGTCATTAACCATATATGTACCGAAGAATTCCACATTCTTTTGTGTCTTTTCCGGCATGTTCTCTGCGTTATTAACGTTAGCGATAAATTCTTTGGCTTTCTGTCTCAACTGATCAACTCCGATATAATCATTTCCGCACATCAAAGCATCATCTTTATTCAGATAAACCTGCAGGATGTTACGTTCTTTAATCTTATCGGTAGTATCATCATTCTGTTCTTCGGGTGGTGGAGGCAAAAGTCTTGCCAAACCACGGTCCGTATCCATTGATGTTGTAATCAAGAAGAAGATCAGCAACAAGAAAGCGATATCCGCCGTAGAACTTGAGTTAATATCAGGAACTTTTCTTTTTCCTTTTGCCATTTTAATTACTTATTTAATCGAGTATCCTCAATTGATTACGATAATTTTTTCTTTATACCACTTGCAATGATTGCAACAATTGTTACAAACAACAGGATGTAAATAGAATAAAGGAACATATCAGTCAGCTTCAACCAGAAAGGAACGTTGTCAGTACCATCATAACCCGGAATCTGCATAGGTGTACCGTCACCCATAGCCCAAGCTACAACTAAAACAACAACCAAAAGAACCAGACCAAGCAAAGACTTAATAGCGGCTGCCGGGCTGTCTTTCAAAGCTGCACCAAATTGGAATACTGCGGCAACTAAAGTAGCGGCAATAGCAATACCAAACAAAGCATACATCAAATAGAGTAAGGCGTCTGTTTGAGCCGGCTGCCACATTTCGGGATCTACTCCCGGAATCACTGCATCGCCCGTAGCGTCTCCTCCAAAGAAGAAGATACCCATTACGATGAGGATAATGGCAAACATCGCATACAGTGCGTAATACGATATTCTATATGTTAACTTACTCATTTTAGATTATTTTTTGTATTTCAAGTTATATTTGATTACCATGTCAAGCAAAGAGATAGAAGAATCTTCCATTTCACTTGTAAGAGCTTCAATCTTAGAAAGTACGTAGTTGTAGAATACCTGAAGGATCAATGCTACGATCAAACCGAAGATAGTTGTAATCAAGGCAACTTTCATACCACCTGCAACAACCGTCGGAGAGATATCACCTACCTGCTGGATTTTATCAAATGCCTGCACCATACCGATTACAGTACCCAAGAATCCGAGTGACGGAGCCATTGCGATAAACAGTGTGATCCAAGAACATCCTTTTTCAAGGTAACCAGCCTGTACGCCACCGTAAGATACAACTGACTTCTCAACTACATCGATACCTTGATCGATTCTCATCAGACCTTGGTAGTAGATAGAAGCAACAGGACCTCTAGTGTTACGGGCAATGTCTTTAGCAGCTTCAACATCTCCTTTTTCCAAAGCAGCTTCGATAGATGCCATGAATTTCTTTGTGTTGATTTCAGCCAAGCTCAAATAGATGATACGTTCGATACAGAATGCCAAACCAATCACCAAAGCGATTGCTACCAAACTCATGAAAGATGCAGTACCTTCGATGAATTTAACTTTGATTTCCTTGTGAATACCACCTTCTTCTGCAGCAGGAGCAGCAGCAGTTGTAGCTTCAGCAGCAGGAGCAACAGCTTGTTGTTCAGTTTGTTCTGCTGCAGGAGCGTCTTGAGCCTGAGCAAGTTGAGTTGAGCCAAATGTTAAGACTCCCATCACAGCAACAATTGCAAATAACTTTTTCATTGTGTGTCTAATTTTTAAGATTAATTAATTGATTATTATTTATTGTATTTACTTCACATTTCTCTTTTCATTACGCGGAGAGACGGGGATTCGAACCCCGGATACACTTTTGGCGTATACACGCTTTCCAGGCGTGCCTCTTCAACCACTCGAGCATCTCTCCCAATGGGTTTCCCGCATTTTCAGCTACAAATGTATCCTTTTTTTTCTTTTCATAAAGCATTATCCGTTTTTTATCTTGAATAAATACTGCAAATTAATATAATTTAAAACCTTTCGGAGCTTATTTGCGGATTACAAACACTTTTAGCGCGTTTTCGGTAGTGACTTGTGCAACGTACTCCGGATTCATCTGATAAATCTCAGCTATTTTCAGAAAGGTGTCCCGCACATTGGCGCTCTCATTCCTTTTTCCGCGATTCGGGACGGGAGTCAGATAGGGGGAATCGGTTTCGAGCACAATACGCTCCAAGGGAACTGTCCGCAAAGTGTCCGGCAAAGTTGACTTTTTAAAAGTGACCACTCCGTTAATACCCAGCATAAACCCTTCAAACTCCAACAACTTCGCCGCCTCATCGGGCGTCCCGGTGAAACTATGAAAAATACCGGTCAATGGGGTGTTTTTATAGGTTTTCATTACCTTATATATATAATCGAACGCCTCCCTGGAATGAATAACAATAGGAAAATTATATTCAAGCGCCCACTCGATCTGCTTTTCAAGGACAAACAGTTGCTCGTTCAGGAAGGTTTTATCCCAATAAAGGTCCAGTCCTATTTCGCCGATTGCCACGAAGTTGTTCGGGGCCGACAGACGTTCACGTACAATTGCCAGTTCCCGCTCGTACGTCTCGTTGACCGAAGTCGGATGCAGACCGATCATCGGATAACAAAGGTCCGGATAATCGGCACAGACAGACAACATTGGTTCGATTGTCATACTGTCAATATTGGGCATGAAAATACGGGAAACGCCTGCTTTCCGTGCACGTTCCATTACCTGTGGCAAATCTTCGGAAAATTCTTCTAAAAAAAGATGAGAATGGGTATCTATCAGCATGTCAGTTCGTTTTCTTCTTTTACTTTTTCGCTGGAACGGTAATAATAGATCAATCCGTAATCACGGCATTTATCCAGTCGGACTTCATTCGGAGTGACGTCCTGATATTTAGTTTCCACCTGATTCCAGATGTCCAGAATTAATTCGTCGGCACGACCACGCATGGAAGCGAGTTCTTCCAAGCTGCGATTGGTTAGTGCCTGAAGGTTTTTCTGCCGTTCATAGCTGTCAAGGAAGATGTCGTAATGCACTTTCACGCGCGCAATGGTCGGATTGTAAATGGGTATGCCACCTTGGGCAGTCCGTTGCTGTTCGCCTTCGATTATTTTCTTTCCCCACTCCACCAAAGCGGCTTCGCTCAAGAGGTCGGGCACTACATTCGCTTCGGGCAACCCGTACATATTTTTATGCGATGTTTTAATTTCATCCCGCAGTACAGCCAGGTTGAGTACCTGAATAAAGTGGGAAATATACAGACGGGCCGTTTTTACATTAGCCTGATGTTTGCGGCTGGCCTTCGCCTGATTGTCATAACACTGTGTATAGTAAATCTGCGCCGCTTCAAACCTTTGCAGGAAATTGCGTGCTTCGAACAATGTTTTCAATGAAATAGCCAAATCACGGACACTATACAAATCGCCCTTTTCGACCGCTGCTTTCAGCGCCCGAACTCTGGCTTGGTCTGTATTTGGTAGTCTTCTATATGGCATATTATTCAAGAACTTAGCTACATTTCACGGTACATCAACAGCTTCACCAGGTTCTTTAATTCTTTTTTCCGTTCCTCGGCTACGGCAACTGCTGCCAGACTTTCCATAGCACTTGTGTAGTATTCACGCATTTTATTTTCGCAAACATTACGTATATCCAACTGATTATACAGTCCGGTCACCGCTTCTATTTTTTCGGCAGGCTGACAATCGTCCGCATTCAGCCAACGGTCCAATTCTTCCCGTTGCTTTTCGTCCGCGCGGTTCAAAGCTTTTATCAACATATACGTCTTTTTGTTGCAAAGAATATCTCCGCCTATTTTCTTCCCGAACACTTCCGGGTCACCATAGACATCAAGCAAATCATCCTGCAACTGGAATGCAACTCCTATCTGCATACCAAAATTATATAGATTTTCAGCATCTTCGGCAGTCGCTCCTGCCAGAATTGCACCAATCTTCAAACTGCCGGCAAGCAACACGGCCGTTTTGAGGCGTATCATTTCGATATATTCGTCTTCCGTGACGTTATCACGAGACTCAAATTCCATATCCAGCTGTTGCCCCTCACAAATCTCCAATGTAGTCAGACCGAATAATTCCATGACCTCCTTCAAGTGCTCCGACGGAGCAGCCGTCATCAGGCGGAATGCCAGAATAAGCATGGCGTCTCCCGACAGAATAGCGGTATTATCATTCCATACTTTATGCACGGTCGGTTTTCCCCGGCGCATATCTGAGCGGTCCATTAAATCATCATGTAACAAAGTGTGATTATGATATACTTCAATGGCAGCGGCAGGGTCATATATAGAAGCAACATCCTCCCGATACAGGTTATATGCCATCAACATTAATACTGGTCGTATCCGCTTCCCTCCCAGTGAAAGGATGTATTCAATCGGTTCATAAAGTCCTTTCGGTTCCCGGGTAAACTGAATTTCAGAAATATAATTATTTATCTTATCGAGTAGTTGAGAAGCTGTAAACATGATGAATTAGAAAGATTAATGAATAAAAAGAGGCTGCCGAAAGCAGCCTCTTAATTTATAGTGTATACAAATTACTGCAATCTGAACATTACAGGAACCGTAAATTTAACACGTACCGGTTTTCCACGCTGCATACCAGGTTTCCATTTCGGCATGGTGTTAATCACGCGGAGAGCTTCTTTATCCAGATACGGGTCAACGCTACGTACCACTTTCGCATCTACGATACTACCGTCTCTGTTGACAACGAACTGTACGATTACACGTCCTTGAGTTCCGTTTTCCTGTGCGATAGTAGGATATTTGATGTTCTTAGCCAAATACTGCATCAAAGCTGCTTGTCCGCCAGGGAAGTCCGGCATGTTCTCTACAACTTCAAAGATAGTCTGTTCTTCCGGCTCTTCTTCAACAACCTGTACCGGTACATATTTTACTTCTACCGGAGCAGCATTATCTTCATTGATAATGGTTGTTGTTTCATCAATTTCGGCTTTATCGTCGACGATCTCCAGCAATTCAGCCACTTTCGGAGCTTCAGGTGGTGGTGGAGCCTGTTGTTCAGGAGTTTCGGTAATAGGAATGATTTCCTCTTCAAACACAAGGTCAGCTACTGCCTGGCTTGTATCAATCTTCACGTCACGCTGGGTCCATTCGAACGCCACGAACATGAAAGCTAATACTACCACGTAACCAACGAGCAACCATGTAGACTTTCTGCCTTCCAGGTCGGCTTTGGGTGATTTTTTAACTTCCATAAAAATAATTAATATAATGATTAATAAAAAAAGTGTCTATCTATGTGTCTCTGGGCAAATATAGTACATTTTCAGATAACCCTTCTTCTCTCCTCCTCTTTTTATCCGACTTTTTAACTTTTTTAATTCTTTCAGACTTATTCCACTGCTTTTATAGGGGAAACGCATGGCTGATTTTCAAAATAAACGTATCTTTGGCGGACAAATCAGATGAACTGAATATGAAAAAGATAACAATAGCAATTGACGGCTTTTCCTCTTGCGGGAAAAGTACTATGGCAAAGGATTTAGCGCGTGAAGTGGGGTATATTTACATTGACAGCGGGGCCATGTATCGCGCGGTTACCTTATACAGCATAGAGAATGGTATTTTCGACGGCGACATCATCGATACGGAGAAACTGAAAAAAGAAATCGGGAATATTCATATCTCTTTCCGACTGAACAAGGAAGGACGCCCCGAAACCTATCTCAACGATGTTAATGTGGAAGATAAGATACGCTCGATGAGCGTGTCTTCCAAGGTCAGTCCGATCAGTGCACTCGACTTTGTACGCAAAGAAATGGTAGCCCAACAGCAGTCTATGGGAGCTAAAAAAGGAATTGTAATGGACGGACGCGATATCGGAACAACAGTTTTCCCAAATGCCGAACTGAAAATATTCGTGACAGCTACGCCGGAAATCCGTGCCCGGCGCCGCTATGACGAACTGAAAGCGAAAGGACAGGAAGCCAGTTTCGACGAAATTCTGGAGAATGTGAAACAACGGGATTACATCGACCAGCACCGTGATGTCAGTCCGTTACGCAAAGCGGATGACGCCTTGCTGCTGGATAATACGAATCTGACCATTGCACAACAGAAAGAATGGCTGTTTGATCAATTTAATAAAGTTACCAACTAGTTTTCAGTAGGAAGCCCCTTATCACTCTCAAATAAAATTTTATGATTAAAGTAGAAATAGACGAAGGTTCCGGATTCTGTTTCGGTGTGGTGACGGCCATTCACAAAGCAGAGGAGGAACTGGCAAAGGGTGAAACGCTCTATTGCCTTGGAGATATCGTACACAACAGCCGGGAGGTAGACAGGCTGAAAACAATGGGACTAATCACTATTAACCGCGAGGAATTCAAAAAGTTACGGAATGCCAAGGTGTTGCTTCGCGCACATGGGGAACCGCCGGAGACTTACATTATTGCCCGCGAAAACAATATAGAAATTATTGATGCAACTTGCCCGGTAGTGCTCAGATTACAGAAACGGATCAAACAGGAATTTCTGGAAAACGAACATCCGGAGAAACAAATCGTCATATACGGCAAAACGGGTCATGCCGAAGTGTTGGGGCTGGTAGGACAGACGGACGGAAAAGCGATCGTCATCGAAAAAGCGGAAGAAGCGAAAAAACTGGATTTGAGTAAGAGTATCCGGCTTTTTTCCCAGACCACGAAGTCATTGGATGAGTTTCAGGAAATTGTAGAATACATCAAACAGAACATTTCGCCGGAAACCACTTTTGAATATTATGACACGATCTGTCGCCAGGTTGCCAACCGTATGCCCAAGCTACGGGAGTTTGCAGCGTCGCACGATTTGATATTTTTCGTCAGTGGCAAGAAAAGTTCGAACGGAAAAATGCTGTTTGAAGAATGTTTGAAGGTAAACCCCAACTCTCATCTGATAGATAATGAGGAGGAGATTGATCTTTCGCTCATTCAAAATGTAACATCTATCGGGGTATGTGGAGCAACTTCTACTCCCAAATGGTTAATGGAGAAAATATACAAACACATTCAAGCATTAATATCTTAGTTTTTAATCAGAAGCAATCCGAAGAAGAAGATTTTAGAGAGCGACAATGTGTCAATATTCTTACAGTTTTCTTGCCACAAAAGAATAAAAAGAAAGTAAGAAAGACCAATTTGAGTATTTTTAATGTTTTCTTCACATGAAAAAGAACTTCCGGAACATCGCTTTCAACTTTTTATTGTACATTTGCCACGTCAAACAAATATTTAAGTTATGGGAACAGTTAAGTGTATCGGTATTTTGACTTCCGGAGGTGATGCTCCGGGGATGAACGCAGCTATCCGCGCAGTGACACGAGCAGCTATTTATAATGGATTACAAGTTAAAGGTATATACAGAGGATACAAAGGTCTGGTAACAGGCGAAATCAAAGAGTTCAAAAGTCAGAATGTAAGTAATATCATCCAACTGGGTGGAACAATTCTGAAAACAGCTCGTTGTAAGGAGTTTACTACTCCGGAAGGCCGCCAGTTGGCTTACGATAATATGAAAAGAGAGGGCATCGATGCCTTGGTTATCATCGGTGGTGACGGTTCGCTGACAGGTGCCCGTATCTTTGCACAGGAATTTGATGTTCCGTGTATCGGACTTCCGGGAACTATTGACAACGACCTCTACGGTACAGATACGACCATCGGATATGATACCGCATTGAATACGATTCTGGATGCAGTGGACAAAATTCGCGACACAGCCACTTCACATGAGCGCCTGTTCTTCGTCGAAGTCATGGGACGTGATGCAGGTTTCCTCGCCTTGAACGGAGCAATTGCTTCAGGAGCAGAAGCTGCCATTATTCCGGAATTCAGTACGGAAGTAGACCAACTGGAAGAATTTATCAAGAACGGATTCCGCAAATCAAAGAACAGCAGTATCGTATTAGTGGCCGAAAGTGAACTGACCGGAGGTGCCATGCATTATGCTGAACGTGTAAAGAATGAATATCCGCAATACGATGTGCGCGTAACTATCTTGGGACACTTGCAGCGTGGTGGTAGCCCTACGGCTCATGACCGTATTCTGGCAAGCCGTCTGGGTGCGGCAGCGATCGACGCAATCATGGAGGACCAGCGCAACGTTATGATCGGAATCGAACATGATGAAATCGTTTACGTGCCGTTCAGCAAGGCTATCAAGAACGACAAGCCTATTAAGAGAGATCTTGTCAATGTATTGAAAGAGCTTTCTATCTAACTCATTCTTCTTAAAAATTCTTTTTTATATTAGTATAAGATAGAGAGCGGTGGACAATTGGTTTTTCCAATTCATCCACCGCTCTTTTTATCATTCAATATCCAGACTTTTCGTATGGCCACTTTATGCTATTTTTCTCGCCTCAACGGAAGATAAAGAAATAGCTTTCTCACGTTTTCTCTTATTCATAAGTTTTTTTACCCATAAATAATAACCGGTCAACGGCAATGAGGCACCAATCAAAGCAGCAATAAAGGTAAGAATCCGAGTCAACATTCCTCCCCAGTTGCCAACATGTACAGAGTAAATCCAACCACGAATTTTTCCTGATTTATCCTGATGTTGATAAAGATTTGTTTCTGTAAATTCACCATTATCAGTGTTGAAAGAATAACGGTCAGCTGCACGCTGATTTCCGAAACGGTTGAAAGAGACGCTCGCCGTACCGGAAGCAACACTGATTTGTTTATATTCCGGATTCTGGCGGCTTAGCTTATCGTAAACTTCTTGCCAATAGACGAAAGGTGAAGTGACAGAGTGTATATAATTGTGATCGTTTTCCGAATGTTCCTTATTCCCTTCTTTTCTTCCATCACGCAAAGCCAGCTCGGTATCTCCCTTTTGAGAACCACCTTTCCGCTCCTGCCCATAAGCAGCCCGTTGTTGCACTTCCACACCGAACACTTTATAGAAAGCGGCCCGATACCACGGGAAAGACCATGTCAGCCCCGTCAACGACATAGCTAAAAGAAAGATTAAGGAATACATTCCTCCCGCTACGTGCAGATCATACCAGAACCTCTTCCAACCTTTTTTTGTTGATATTTTCAGACTGTTCTTCAGTATCTTACGTGTACGTGGCCACCAGATAGCAATTCCTGAAATCAGCACAAAAACGAATAATAGCGTGCTGACACCCACAATCATCTTTCCCCAAAAGATCCCTTCATTACCCGGATTCATACTATCCAGCAACCAACGGTGCATCCGAAACATAAACATAAAAAAGCCGCTACGCTCACTTTTCCCTTTTACTTCACCCGTATATTGGTCTACATATAATGACGCACGACGTGGTTTGGAAAGGTTAACCTGATAAGCACGCTCGGAATCGGAAGAAATGCTGACGCTAGTCACAGAAACACTGTCGGGCAATGTAGCTGTCACCTTTTCAAGCAACTGTTCGATAGGGAGTGGGACTTCTCCCACTGTTTCCACATAATAAAGTTCGTGGCGGAACAACTCATTCACCTCATCCTCGAATACCAACATAGCACCGGAAAAACAAATAAGGGTGATTATCAATCCGAAAGGGACAGAAAGCCACAAATGTATCTTTTCAAATATTTTTTTCATAATCTATTTATTACTACTATTTCTTGAAAAAGCCTGCAAAGCTTTCCGCTCGGCAGGCTTTCATCTACAAA
>OGIG01001737.1_pt1 | contig 11686 bp, 8 predicted proteins | sample 1571601 | NCBI WGS metagenome assembly OGIG01 (sample SAMEA2581953, study PRJEB24529) | metagenome | biome: Human gut stool | place: China | collected 2011 | reverse complement strand
GCAATATAATCTTTTTTTGAGGCGGTTGCAATAGCAACCGCTTTTTCTTTCCTTTTCCAGTATTCTATGTCTCGTTGGTTAGTTTTAACTAACCAATAATTACATACTGATACCGTTCAGAGGGAGGAACTATGATAAAAAAGACAAAACTTACCGCTGCATTATTGACAGCTGCCATGGTACTGCAGCTTGCAGCCTGCGGAAGCAATGCGGCTTCCGGAACAGAGAATACTTCAGATAACGGAGCCACAGCAGCCACCGAGACTGCTGCCGCTTCCGAATCGGCGGAGAGCGTAGACACTGAAACTGCTGCCACCGAGGACACCGGCACCCACACTGTGGTTGACCATGCCGGCAACACTGTGGAAGTTCCGAATCACATTACACGCGTAGTGATTGACCAGATTCCGATTCTCTCCACCTACATGTCCTATTTCGGCGGGGAAGCTCCTTATATCGTAGGCTACTGCGGTTCTTTCAAGGATACCATCTCAAAGACGGTTCTCAAAAATATCGCACCGGAGCTGATGGAATCCGCGGATACCGTCTATGCACAGAGTGATCTGAATATCGAGGAAATCATGAAGTTAGAACCGGATGTCATCTTATACAATGCCGGCAATACGGCACACGCAGAGATCTTACAGGAGAGCGGCATTCCGTGTATCGGATTTGCAACCGTCGGTCACGAGACAGAAGCTGATCCGTTAAACCGCTACAAACAGTGGCTGGATCTTCTGGAGGATGTCTTCGGTGAGGAAGGCAAGACCGATGCTTTCACTGCTGCCGGCGGCGAGATTGTTGCGGATGTGGAGGCAAGGATTGCAGCCGTTCCGGAGGATGAGCGTCCGAGCGCACTGATTCTGTGGAAATACAGCGACGGCGTACCGCAGGTATCCGGCAACGGAACCTTTGGTACCTACTGGATGAAACACTTAGGTGTCACGGACGTTGCCGCGGAGGCAAAAGCGCGCGGCGTCACCCGCGCCATCGTCTCGATGGAGCGGGCCGCACAGCTCCCCAAGCCCTGCATCTTTGCCATCGGCAACGCGCCGACGGCGCTGCTGTCACTCGAGGCGCTGATGGAAGAGAATAAGGTTGCCCCCGCGCTCATCATCGGCGTGCCGGTGGGCTTTGTGAATGTGGAGATGAGCAAGGAGCGCATCATCGAAAAGGCGCGCGCGCCGTACATCGTCGCGCGCGGACGCAAGGGCGGCAGCAACGTGGCCGCGGCCATCTGCAACGCCCTGCTCTATCAGATCAGGCGGTAAAAAGATGGAAGAATATCTCGTAAAGGACGGTAAGCGCCTGCGCCTCGGCTACACAACCGGCTCGTGCGCCGCCGCGGCGGCTAAGGCCGCGGCGTGGATGCTGCTGACGGACAGGAAGAAAGAGACGATCCGCCTGCAAACGCCGAAAGGCATCGAGCTCAATTTAGACGTGCTGGACATTCAGCGGTCCGCGGACGAGGTGCGCTGCGCCATCCGAAAGGACGGCGGTGACGACCCCGACGTGACGCGCGGTACGCTCATTTTTGCCGCGGTGAAAAAATCGGCCACGCCCGGCGTGACCATCGACGGCGGCGAGGGCGTCGGCCGCGTGACGAAGCCGGGACTTGACCAGCCCGTGGGAGCGGCGGCCATCAACTCCGTGCCGCGAAAAATGATCGAAGAGAACGTGCGCGAGGTCTGCATGCTCGTCGGATACAATGGCGGCATTGACGTGACGATCTCCGCGCCGGAGGGCGAGGCGCTCGCGAAAAAGACTTTTAACCCGCGCCTCGGCATTGAGGGCGGCATCTCCATTCTGGGCACGACCGGCATCGTCGAGCCGATGAGCGAGCAGGCATTGCTTGACACCATCCACGTGGAACTGCGGCAGCGGCGCGAGAACGGCGCGGACTACATCCTCCTTGCGCCCGGCAACTACGGCGCAGACTACATCCGCGATTTTATCGGGCTTGACCCGAAGACGGCGGTGCTGACGTCGAACTTCATCGGCGACAGCCTGGAATTCTGCAAGGAATTCGGTTTTCACGGCGCGCTGCTCATCGGGCACATTGGTAAGTTCGTCAAGCTCGCGGGCGGCATGTGGAACACGCACTCGAAATTCGGCGACTGCCGCATGGAGATCATCGCCTCGCACAGCGCGGCGCTGGGCCTGCGCGCAGAACGCACGGAGGAAATTCTGCACTGCGCCACCTGCGACGACGCGCTGCGCATCCTGGACGAAGAGGGGCTGAAGGATGCCTTCCTCGTGCGTCTGGGACAGCGCATCGGCACGATGCTCGGCTATAAGAGCGGCGAACTCCAGAGCGGCGCAATCTTATTTTCGAAAGAATACGGTTTCCTCTGCGAAACGGAAGGCGCGGAGGAACTGCTCGAACAGATCAGGGAGGGCTGAACGTGGTACATTTTGTTGGCGCCGGAAGCGGCGCGCCGGATCTCATCACGCTGCGGGGCGCAAGGCTCCTTGGCGAAGCAGATGTGGTGATCTACGCGGGTTCGCTGGTGAATCCCGAGCTGCTTACACTCACGAAACCGGGCTGCGAGGTTCACGACAGCGCGAAGCTGACGCTTGAAGAGGTCATCGCCCTCATCGAGCGGGCGGAGCGCGAGGGAAAGACCACCGTGCGATTGCACACGGGCGACCCGAGCATTTACGGCGCGGTGCGCGAGCAGTTCGACGCGCTCACAGAGCGCGGCATCGACTTTGATGTCTGCCCCGGCGTCAGCTCGTTCTGCGGCGCGGCGGCGGCGCTGCGGGCGGAATACACGCTGCCGAATGTGAGCCAGACGGTCATCATCACGCGCACGGCGGGCCGCACGCCGGTACCCGAGCGTGAGTCCATCCGCAGCTTGGCCGCGCATCAGGCGACGATGGTGCTGTTCTTGAGCACCTCACTCACAGAAAAGCTGCAAGGCGAGCTCCTTGCGGGCGGCTATGGAGAGACAACGCCCGCGGCTGTCGTTTACAAGGCGACATGGCCGGAGGAGAAGATCTTCCGCTGCACGGTGGGCACGCTGCATAAGACAGTGACGGAAAACGGCATGAAAAAGACGGCGTTGATCGTGGTGGGCGGCTGCCTTGGCGGCGAGTATCTGCGCTCGCTGCTCTACCATCCCGACTTTACGACGGAATACCGCAAGGGGAAGGCATGAAGATCGCAATTTTTGCATACAGCCACGGCGGCTGCGCGGCAGCGCGGCGCGTTCGCGCGGTGCTGGCGGAGGCGGAAACCGTCTGCTACGCGGTACCGCGATTGGAAGAAGCGGGCTTTCTGCCGCTTGCGAAGGACATCTACCGCGAGCGCTTTTCGTCGATGGACGCGCTCATCTTCATCGGCGCGTGCGGTATCGCCGTGCGTGAGATCGCGCCGTATCTTGTGAGCAAAAAGACCGATCCCGCGGTGCTCTGCATCGACGAGAAAATGCAGTTTGTCATTCCGCTGCTTTCCGGTCATATCGGCGGGGCGAACGATCTGGCGCGCCGCCTTGCCGCGGCGCTCGGCGCATCGGCGGTCATCACGACGGCAACGGACGTGAACGGTAAATTTGCCGCCGATGCCTGGGCGGCGAAAAACGGCTGCGCCATCTCGAGCATGCCGCTTGCGAAAAAGGTCGCGGCGGAGATTTTAGAGCACGACGTGCCGCTTGTGAGCGATTTTCCGATCAAGGGTGCATTGCCCGGCGGAATTGTGGAAAAAACGCAGGGCGCGCTGGGAATTGTGATCGGATACTGCACGAAAGAACCGTTTGCCGAAACGCTGCGCCTCACGCCGAGAGTATTGCGTGTCGGCATCGGCTGCCGCAGGGGAACTGCACAGGAAACCATTGAAGCCGCCGTTGCGGCGGTGCTTTCTGCGCATCAGCTGGATCCAAGCGCGGTCAAGGGCGTCTATTCCATTGACTTAAAGCAGCAGGAGGCGGGGCTGCTTGCCGCCTGCGCGAAGCACAACTGGCCGACGGTATTTTACACGGCAGAGGAATTACGCAGCGTACCGGGCGAATTTACGGATTCCCCCTTCGTGCAGGAGATGACGGGTGTCGGCAACGTCTGCGAGCGCGCGGCGATGCGCGGCGCGGAGAAATTATTGGTGAAAAAGACTGCGGTGGACGGCGTGACCGTCGCTGTGGCGGCGGAGCATTGGGAGGTTTCCTTTGGGTAAAGTGATCGTAGTGGGCATCGGCCCGGGAAACTATGAGGATATGACGATCCGCGCCGACCGCGCGCTGCAATCGTGCGACGCCATCGTCGGCTACGGAGTTTATGTTGACCTTGTGAAGGAGCGCTATCCGGACAAGGCGTTTTATGAAACGCCCATGACGCAGGAGGCAAAGCGCTGCGCGCTCGCGCTTGATCTGGCGCGCGCGGGCAAGACCGCGGCGATGGTCTGCTCGGGCGACAGCGGCATTTACGGCATGGCGGCGCTCGTGTACGAGCTGCGCGGCGAGAGCGAAGAGCCTGAGATCGAGGTCGTCCCCGGCCTGACGGCGGCATGCAGCGCTGCGGCGCTTTTGGGCGCGCCGCTGACGCACGACTTTGCCGTCATCAGCCTGAGCGACCGCCTGACGCCGTGGGAGACCATCGAAAAGCGCCTGACGCACGCGGCAAAGGCCGACCTGACCATCGCCCTTTACAATCCCGCGAGCCGTTCGCGGCCCGCACATTTGAAGCGTGCGTGTGATATCCTGCTGCGCGACCTGCCGGACAGCCGCCTCTGCGGCATCGCGCGCAACATCGGCCGCGCGGGGGAAAGCTGGCGCACCCTGACGCTCGGGGAACTCAGAGAGGCAGAGGTCGATATGTTCTGCACGGTGATCGTCGGCAACGTATCAACGAAGGAAATTGCGGGGCGGCTCATCACGCCGCGAGGGTACAAAAATGTGTAAGATCTGCATTTTCGCAGGCACGACGGAGGCGCGCCGGCTCGTGGAGCTTTTGAGCACCCAGCCGGTCTCCGTCACGGCCTGCGTAGCAACGGAATACGGTGAAACACTCCTGCCCGAAGGGGGCAACGTGACGGTGCGCTCGGGGCGTATCCCGGTGGACGGGATCATTCAAATGTTCTCCGACACGAAATTTGATTTGGTGATCGACGCGACGCACCCCTACGCGGCATCGATCACCGAGAGCGTTGCGCGCGCCTGCGCGGAGACAGGGACAGAATATCTGCGCCTTCTGCGCGAGGAGTCTGACAAGGTATCTGACTTTACTTGCGTGTTGAATGCGGAAGCAGCAGCGCTGTTCCTGTCGAAGACGGACGGAAATATCCTGCTGACGACCGGCAGCAAGGATCTGAAAACGTATAGCAAGGTAAAAGACTTTACAGATAGAGCCTATGCGCGCGTGCTGCCGCTGGACGCGTCGCTCGCGCTCTGTCGCGAGGCGGGCGTGCAGCCGTCGCACATTTTAGCGATGCAGGGGCCGTTTTCCGAGGAGATGGACACGGCCATGCTGCGCGCCGTGTCGGCTAAGTGGCTCGTGACGAAGGACGGCGGCGAGGCGGGCGGCTTTGCCGCCAAGGTCGCCGCGGCGCGAAAGGCCGGGGCAAATGTGCTCGTGATCGGACGGCCAAAGCAGCGGGAGGGGAAGTCCTTTTCGCAGGTGTTGGACAGCTTGGAGTGCCGCTTTGGTTTCCGATTCGCGCAGAGTGTGAAGATCGTCGGTATCGGGCCGGGCAGCAGGGATGCGATGACGCAGGAGGCGCGCCGCGCGATCGAAGAGGCGGACTGCCTCATCGGCGCGAGACGCATGCTGGATGCCGCCGCGCGCGGCGGGCAGAAGACTTATGCCGCCATTGCACCACAGGAGATCGCGGATTTCATTCACGCGCACTGCGAATACCGGCAAAGCGCGGTCGTGATGTCGGGCGACACGGGCTTTTTCAGCGGCACGAGGAAGCTGCTGCCGCTGCTTTCTGACTGCGAGGTCAGCGTGCTGCCGGGCCTGAACTCGCTTTCCTACCTCTGTGCAAAGCTGCAAACGTCCTATGAGGACGTTCATGTCGTCAGCCTGCATGGCCGCGCGCACGACATCACGGAAGACGTGCGCGCGCACGCGCGCGTTTTCGCGCTCGTCGGCGGCGAGAATGGCGTGAACGGCCTGTGCCGAACGCTGGCGGAAAACGGCCTCGGCACCGTGACGGTGAGCGTCGGCGAACAGCTGAGCTACGAGGATGAGACCATTACCACCGGCATGGCGGAGGAACTGCAAAGTAAGGCCTTTGCGCCCTTGAGCGCCGTGCTGATCGAAAACGACCATCCCGATGCCATCGTGACGCACGGACTGCCGGACGAGGCGTTTTTGCGAGGCGCGGGCGAGGGCGGCGTTGTGCCGATGACCAAGAGCGAGGTGCGCGCCGTCGCGCTCTCGAAGCTCCGCCTGACCGAGCGCGCCGTCTGCTATGATATCGGCGCGGGAACGGGTTCGGTCGCCATCGAGATGGCGCTTCAGGCGAAGCACGGTCATGTCTACGCCGTTGAGCGCAGAGACGACGCGGTCGAGCTGTTGAAAAAGAATCAAGCGGCGTTCCATGTGGAGAACCTGACGGTCGTTTCCGGCACTGCGCCGGAGGCGTGCCGCGATCTGCCTGCACCGACGCACGTCTTTATTGGCGGCAGCGCGGGCAACCTGCGTGATATTCTATCGATGCTGCTTGCCAAAAATCCGCACGTCCGCATCGTGGCGACGGCCGTCTCGCTTGAGAGCATCGCCGAGCTGACGGCGTGCATGAAGGATCTTGCCTTTACCGAGGTGGAGGCCGTCTCCGTCCAGATCGCCCGCGGCAAAAAGGCGGGACCGTATCACCTGATGACGGGGCAGAACCCCGTGTATATCTTCACGATGCAGTCGGAGGAGAAACCATGATTTGCCTCGTTTTGCCGCTTCTCATCGGCTTTGGCATCGACTGCATTCTGGGCGATCCGCACAGCCTGCCGCATCCGGTCGTGCTGATCGGGAAGACGATCAGCGCGCTGGAGTGCGTCCTGCGGAGGATTTTCCCCAAAACGCCGCGCGGCGAGCGCGCGGCGGGTGCGGTGCTGTGGTTGATCGTCGCATTTCTTGCGGCGGCGGTGCCCGCGCTGCTTCTGTGTTTGTGCGGCAGGGTGAGTCCGTGGCTGCGCCTCGCGGTCGAGAGCGTCATGTGCTGGCAGATCTTGGCGGCAAAGTCGCTGCGGGATGAGAGCATGAAGGTGTATCACGAACTCGAGCACGGCAGCATCGAATCCGCGCGCCGCGCCGTTTCGATGATCGTGGGACGCGACACGGCGGCGCTCGACGATGCGGGCGTGACGCGCGCCGCGGTCGAGACCGTGGCGGAGAACACGTCAGACGGCGTGGTCGCACCGCTGCTGTACCTTGCCATCGGCGGCGCGCCGCTGGGCTTTTTCTACAAGGCTGTGAATACGATGGACTCGATGCTCGGCTACGTCGAGCCGCCGTATAAGGACATCGGCCTTGTGCCTGCGAAGGCGGATGATATTGCGAACTATCTGCCTGCGCGCATCTCCGCGCTGCTGATGCTCGCGGCGGGCGGACTTCTGCGCATGGACGTGAAAAACGGCTGGAAGATATTCCGCCGCGACCGCTACAAGCACGCGAGCCCGAACTCTGCGCAGACGGAGTCGGTCTGCGCGGGCCTTTTGGATGTGCGCCTCGCGGGCGATGCGTGGTACCACGGCGTGCTGCACAAAAAGGAGTACATCGGCGACGCACTGCGGCAGATCGAGCATGAGGATATCCCGCGCGCCTGCCGGCTGATGTACGGCACGACGCTTCTGGCGCTGCTGCTTGGCTGCGCGGTCCGGCTGCTGATTTTTTCGCTGTGAGGGAAGAGAATGCTTTATCAAACGGAAAACCGCCACGGCGGAGATATCTACGGCGGCATTGCGCTCGACTTTTCGGCGAGTGTGAGCCCGCTCGGCACGCCGAGAAGCGTGACCGACGCGATCGAACGCGCGCTGCCTGAGCTCTACCGCTACCCAGACCCCTACTGCCGGACACTCGTACAGACGATCTCGGAATATGAGGGGGTGCCGAAGAACTTTGTCCTCTGCGGCAATGGCGCGTCCGAGCTGATCTATGCCTATTGCGGGGCCGTGCGGCCCAAGCGCGCGATGGAGCTCGCACCGACGTTTTCGGAGTATTCGCTTGCCTTGCGGCGGACAGGCTGCGAGGTCGTGCGCTTTGCGCTCAAGCAAGAGGAAAACTTTGACTTGCGGGAGAACTTTTTGCCGATCCTTGCGCGCGAAAAGATCGACGCGCTGTTCCTCTGCAACCCGAACAACCCGACGGGACGGCTCGTTGCGGACGATTTGCTGGAAGAAATTCTGCGCATCTGCCGCGAGAAAAATATCGCGCTTTTTGTCGACGAGTGCTTTTTGAGCCTGTCGGACGGCGGCGTTGATCTGACGCCGTCCCTATCTGACTTCCCGCAGCTTTTTATCCTCAAGGCCTTTACGAAGAGCTTTGGCATGGCGGGGCTGCGGCTGGGATATGGCCTGAGCGCGGACGAGGCATTGCTGCGGAAGATGTCGGCGGCGGTGCCGCCGTGGAATGTCTCGACGCTTGCACAGGCGGCGGGCGTCGCCGCGCTGGGCGATGCGGAGTTTCTGGAGAAAAACCGAACCATCATCCGAGCGGAGCGCCCGTGGCTCGAGGAAAAACTGAGGAAATTCGGCTTTTGGGTGTGCCCATCGCAGGTGAATTACATCTTATTCCGTGGCGATGTGGGCTTGACGGAACAGCTGCGAGCGCGCGGCGTCGCGATCCGCGACTGCGCAAATTTCGAGGGCCTGACATCCGGCTGGTATCGCGTCGCGGTCCGGCAGTACGAGGAAAACGAACAGCTTATCGCGGCAATCAGAAGCGTGGGAAAGGAGTGAGCGCATGGCAAAAACTATCATGATCCAGGGGACGATGTCCAACGCGGGCAAGAGTCTGCTGGCCGCGGGGCTCTGCCGCGTTTTGAAGCAGGACGGCTATCGCGTTGCCCCGTTCAAGAGCCAGAATATGGCGCTCAACTCGTTCATCACGAAAGATGGCGGCGAGATGGGGCGCGCGCAGGTGGTGCAGGCTGAGGCCGCGGGCATCGAGCCGGATGTGCGCATGAATCCGATTTTACTGAAGCCGACGACGGACGTCGGCAGTCAGGTCATCGTGAACGGACGCGTACAGGGCAATATGCCCGCGATGGAATACTATCGCAGAAAGCGCGACTTTATCCCCGCGGTGATGGAGGCCTATGAGAGCTTGGCACGCGAGTACGACATCATCGTCATCGAGGGCGCGGGCAGCCCCGCGGAAATCAATTTGCAGGAAAACGACATCGTCAACATGGGTCTTGCCCGCATGGTGGATGCGCCGGTGCTGCTGGTGGGCGACATCGACCGCGGCGGCGTGTTCGCCCAGCTCTACGGCACGGTCGCGCTGCAAAGTGAAGAGGACAGAAGGCGCATCAAGGGCGTTGTTGTCAACAAATTCCGCGGTGACCGCGCCATTCTGGAACCGGGGCTCAAAACGCTTGAGGAGCTCTGCGGCGTACCCGTGGCGGGCATTGTGCCATACCTCCATGTCGACATCGACGACGAGGATAGCTTGAGCGAACGCTTCGGGCGGGATAAGGAGCCGCGGCTCATCGACATTGCGGTCATCCGCCTGCCGCGCATTTCGAACTTTACGGATTTTTCGCCGTTTGAGCGCTACGAGAATGTCTTGCTCCGCTATGTGGAGCGGGCGCGGGACCTGCGCGCGCCGGATATGATCGTGATTCCCGGTACGAAGAGTACGATCGCCGACCTCCAATGGCTCCGCCAGAGCGGGCTGGAGGCATCGATCCAAAAGGCTGCGAGCGGCGGCACGCTGGTTTTCGGCGTCTGCGGCGGCTATCAGATGCTGGGGCGGCACATTTCCGACCCCGAACAGGTCGAGGCCGCGGGCGTGACGGAAATCGACGGAATGGGCCTTCTGCCGCTCGAAACAGTATTTCAGGGCGAAAAGGTGCAGACGCAGACAAACGGCGTCTTCTCCGGCGTCGCGGGATTGCTCTCTGAGCTGAACGGCAAGCGCTACGCGGGCTACGAGATCCACATGGGCCGCAGCGAAGAAGCGCGCGGCGCGCTCTTCAGCATGGGCAATGTCTACGGCAGCTATGTCCACGGTGTTTTCGATGAACAAGAGGTCGCCGACACGGTCTTAAAAGCGCTGTGCACGAAAAAGGGCGTTTCCTTTGAATCGCTCGGCACCTTTGACGCGAGGGCCTACAAGGAGCGGCAGTATGATCTGCTGGCAGACGCGGTGCGCGCGGGGCTCGATATGCCGCTCATCTACCGCATTTTGAATCGGGAGGTGTGAGCATGCAGGGGCTTATTCATCTGTACTTCGGCGACGGCAAGGGCAAGACGACCGCGGCGGTCGGACTGAGCGTCCGCGCGGCGGGCGCTGGAAAGCGCGTGCTGTTTGCGCAGTTTTTGAAGGACGGCAGCTCGTCGGAACTGAACGTCCTGCGCGCGCTGCAAAATGTTGAGGTCGCGTGCTGCACGCAGAACTTCGGCTTTTTCAAGGCGATGGACGGGCAGACGAAAGCGGCGGCGCAAAAGGCCTATTCCGCGCTGCTGGAAGACGTGATGCGAAAGAGCGCGGACGGCGTCGATCTGTTCGTGCTCGACGAGGCGGTCGCCGCCTGCAACCACGGCTTGATCGAAGAGGCAACGCTGATCGACTTTCTGCGCGGCAGACCAAAAGCGCTTGAAGTCGTGCTGACGGGGCGAGATCCGTCGCAGCATTTGCTGGACGCCGCCGACTATGTGACGGAGATGCGAAAGCGCAAGCACCCGTTTGAACGGGGGATCGCCGCGCGGCGCGGCGTCGAATTTTAAGGAGGGGAGAGCCATGCAGAAGGAATTGGACGCGCTCGTGCGCGCAGTCGCGCCGCTCGATCGCGGCGCGATGACGGCGGCGGAAGAGTATCAGGCGCGGCTCGCCAAGCCCCCCGGCAGCCTCGGGCGGCTCGAAGAGATCTCCATCCAGCTTGCGGGGATCACAGGGCGGGTGCACAATGCGCTCAATAAAAAGCAGCTGCTCGTCTTCGCTGCGGACAACGGCGTGGTGGCCGAGGGCGTTTCCAGCGCGCCGCAGTCCGTGACGAAGCAGCAGACCATTAACCTGATGCGGGGCAAGACGGGAGCTGCGGTGCTGGCAAAGCACTTTGGCTGCGGCTTGACCGTGTGCGATGTCGGCGTGAATGCCGATATTTACGAGAGCACCGCTTTGAACCGCAAGATCGCCTACGGCACGCAAAATATCTGCACCGGCCCCGCGATGACGCGGGAGCAAACCTTACAGGCCATCCTGACCGGCGCAGAGATCGCGAGGACGGTCGACGCGGACGTGATCGGTGTCGGCGAAATGGGCATCGGCAACACGACGACCTCTTCGGCGGTGCTGGCCGTGCTGCTGGGAGCGGACGTCGAGGCCGTGACGGGCCGCGGCGGCGGTATCACGGAGGAGAGCTTTCGCAAAAAGAAAGCGGTCATCCGCACCGCCATTGAGGTAAATCGACCAGACAGGGACGACGTTGTCGGCGTCCTTTCCAAGGTCGGCGGCTTTGACCTCGCGGCGATGTGCGGCGCATTTTTGGGCGCGGCGGCGGCACGCCGGCCGGCGGTCATCGACGGCCTCATTT
>OGIG01001729.1_pt1 | contig 11716 bp, 6 predicted proteins | sample 1571601 | NCBI WGS metagenome assembly OGIG01 (sample SAMEA2581953, study PRJEB24529) | metagenome | biome: Human gut stool | place: China | collected 2011 | reverse complement strand
CACGTGTTGAGGATGCCCTCAACGGACGTATGTCTGGTGTGCAGGTAATGTCAAGTGGTATTCCTGGTGGAGCCATGAAGATTCGTGTTCGTGGTACCAGCTCAGTAAACAAGAGCAACGACCCTCTCTACGTAGTAGATGGTATCGTTCGCGAAACTGGTCTTGAGGGTATCAGCCCTGAAGATATCCAGAGCATTCAGGTATTGAAGGATGCTTCTTCTACCGCTATCTATGGTGCCCGTGGTGCCAATGGTGTTGTGATGGTACAGACCAAGAGCGGTAAGGCTGGTGCTACACAGGTAACATTCGATGCTTCCGTAGGTTTCTCAAGCGCTTATCACATTCCTGAGGTCATGGGAACCAAGGAGTATGCACAGGCTTTGATTGATTACAAGGGTGTATCTCAGGGTGCTATGCAGGATTATCTTGACGGTACCAAGCCAGGTATCGACTGGATGGACGAACTACTCCGTACAGGTATCACTCAGAACTATAAGGTAGCAGTTTCTCAGGGTAATGATAAAACTCAGACTTACTTCTCTGCCAACTATATGGACCAGAAGGGTGTTATCACAGATACCAGCTCTAAGCGATACGCTATCAAGGCTAACATGCACAACAAGATATTCGACTGGTTGGAAATGACCACCGATATCAATCTGGCTCAGACCGACAACTCAGGTGCTGATTTTCTTCAGAACCAATCTAACCCTATTTGGGTAGGTTTGAACTACTCTCCTACCATGGAGATGATGGATGCAAATGGCAATTATATTAAAGATACCAACAACAATATCCAGAACAACCCTTATGGCATTCTCCATGGTGGTGAATACGACCGTAAGCGCACGATGGTAACTGGTCACGTTGACTTGAAGTTCAACCTTCTCAAGGGCTTGACATTCACCACAACCAATGGTATCGACTATAATGATTACAAGTGGTACAATTTCACATCAAGCAAGGTGAATACCTCTGGTAACTCAATGGGCAACAACGATGCAACAGTTACCGCTTTGCAGTCAACCAACAACTTGACCTATAACAACAAGTGGGGTGAACACTCTTTGACCGCAACAGGTGTATGGGAAGTTACCTCTAATGAGGTTCGCCGCATGGGTATGACTGGTACAGGTATTATCCACGAACAGGTAGGCTACTGGAATGTAGCAGATGCTACATCTAAGACTCCTACCAACGGCTATAGCAAGTGGACCATGCTCTCTGGTGTAGCTCGCGTAATGTACAACTATACCGACCGCTACATGTTGACAGGTACTCTCCGTGCCGATGGTTCCAGCCGTTTCACCAACAAGAAGTGGGGTTACTTCCCATCAATTGCAGGTGCTTGGACTGTTTCTAATGAAAAGTTCTGGGAGCCTATTAAGAATGCTGTAGAATACATGAAGATCCGCGCCAGCTATGGTGTCATCGGTAATCAGGACATCAATCCTTATTCTACCCTTGGATTGTTGAAAACTACAGATTTCTCATACGGTACAAACCAATCTTACACAGGTTACTGGGCAAATGGTCTTGCTACACCAGACTTGACATGGGAGAAGGTACACCAGTTCGACCTCGGTGTTGACTTCGGTTTCTTCGGCAACCGTTTGAACGTTAGCTTAGACTATTTCAACAAGACAACCAAGGATGCTCTCTTAGAGACATCATCTCCAGGTTACATAGGCGGTACTACATATTGGGTAAACGCAGGTGAAGTAAACAACAAGGGTATTGAGGCAACCATCAATGGTCAGATTATTCAGACTAAGGATTGGACATGGTCAACAACTCTGAATGTCAGCTACCTGAAGAATAAGGTAACCAAGATGACAGCTTCAGATCCTATTATTTACGGTCAGACTCCTTCTCCTGGTACTGTTGACCCATGTACTATCATTAAGGAAGGTGAGGCTATCGGTACATTCTACGGCTTCAAGTGGGCAGGTGTAGAAAAGAATGACAAGGGAGAGTATGTTGATATGTATTACACTGCAGACGGCAACAAGACAGCAGATCCAGACGCTTCTAAGGACCGCTTCATATTAGGTCATTCAAATCCAGACGTTACATTAGGCTGGAACAACACCATTACCTATAAGAACTGGGACTTCAACGTATTCTGCAATGCAGCCTTCGGTGCTAAGCGATTGAACATGGTACGTTTCGCAATGAACTCAATGGTTGGTGCATCTATGTTCGTAACTGATAAGGATTACTTCAGTAATATAGGTATCACCATGCCAACTCCAGGTGCTGAGAACAAGACCTATGGTAACTCAGACAAGTGGCTCGAGAATGCAGACTACTTCCGCTGCGAGAATATCAGTGTTGCTTACACATTCCCACGTAGCGTAACCAAGTTGGCAGACATTCGTCTCTCACTCTCAGCTCAGAACCTCTTCACCATCACAGGCTATAAGGGTATTGACCCAGCAGGTGCTTCATTCGGCGAAAAGAATATAGACCGTGATAATGGTTTGGATATGGGTGCTTATCCTAATCCTCGTACCATCACAATGGGTGTTCGTGTAACCTTCTAAATTCAACAATCTAAAAACTGTAAGAATTATGAAAACTAAGAAATTATTATATATTGGTTGTCTCATGGCAGCATCCTTGGTTACTTTCTCGTCTTGTGGCGATTTCTTGGATGAGGATCCTAAGGGACAGTTAACCCCAGAGAAGTTCTTCCTTACAGAAGCTGACCTTACTGCGAGTGTTAACGCTTTGTACGAAAGAATCAACCAGACACAGAGCTGGACCAACCCTATGTACCCACAGTGGCAGGGTGATGATATCACAGCCAACCCTGGTTCAAACAAGCAGGCTTGTGCGGCTCTTGATGCTTTTGCATCTGAGGGTGCCAACAAGGGTGTAACAGATGCATGGAATCTGCATTATTCTGTGATCAAGGCTGCTAACCTGATTGTAAATGGAGCAGGAAATGTGAATGGCTCACAGGAAAAGAAGAACGTAGCCTTTGGTAATGCCCACTATTGGCGTGCATATTCTTACTTCTATCTGGTACGTGTATTCGGTAAAATACCTATCATCACAAATACAGACATTAACCAGTTGGATGCTCAGCCTGCAGAAATTGCAGAAGTTTACGAAATGATCGTTAAGGACTTGAAGGATGCCATCAACGAACTTCCTACCAAGTACGATTATGAGCCAGCTCGCTTGTTTGATGTAGATGTTTGGGTTACCAAACAGGCTGCACAGTCAACATTGGCTGCAGTTTATATGTCTATGGCAGGCTACCCTCTCAATAAGGGCACAGAATACTACAAGCTCGCTGCAGAGCAGGCAAAAGATATCATTGACAACAACCGTACATATGGTTTCATCTTGAACCCAGACTGGAAAGATGTTTACTCTATGGGTAACAACTACAACAAGGAGACCTTACTCGGTATCAACAATGATGCCAAGGGTTGGTGGGATCATGACTCACAGCTTTCTTCTTGCTGCCGTTTCGAAAGCCTCGGTGATGGTGGTTGGGGTGACGCCTGGGGCGAGATTGCTTTCTGGAAGAGATATCCAGAAGGACCTCGTAAGGATGCCATCTACGCAAAAAGAATTACATTCCAGGATGGTACTGTAATCACTGCAGATTGTAATTGGTGGGATATCCCTACTGCAGACCTTTGGGTTCCTATTACAATGAAGACTGATGCTAAAGAACTCGAGAAGCAGATTAAGGGTCTGGATGAAAAAATCGAAAAAGAGAAAGATAGTGAAAAGAAGACCGTCAGAAAGGTTAACGGAAAATACGAAAAACTCTTGTTCGAAAAGGGTAAGAAGTGTGTCAAAGAATATCACCCTATGTTCACTATCTTCACTGTAAACTGTGATGAGAAGGGTGGAATGCTCAGACAACCATACGATTGTATGAAACCTAACTATAGTGGTATGGTTAACGACCGCCGTCATAACCTCATCCGCTATTCTGAGGTGCTCCTCTGGTATGCTGAGAGTGCTGCCCGTGCAGGTCTCGACCTGAGCGAAGCTAAATATTACCTGAAACTGGTTCGCCAGCGCGCCGTAAATTCTGCTGATGTAGATAAAGTTACTCTTAGCGATGGTTCTATCGTGAATATCGACAACATGAACGCTGCTCAGCTTGCTGAAGCTTGCTACATCGAGCACGGATGGGAGGTTGCAGGTAACTGGGTATCAATGGTTACACGTCGTGCAGATGAACTCCGTATGAACGAACTCAAGAAGAACTTCGAGTATCGCGTTGCCAATGCTCCTGTAGTTATTGCTAAGGAGGGTGACAAGGAATATACCGCTCAGGAAAGCGTTACTGTTACTGGTCCTTGGTCAGAGGATAGAATCTACTGCCCATACCCAACAACCGACGGTGAGAAGAATCCTAACTTGAAACATTAGACTTCATAGGTTATTCATTATATCATATCATTGAAACTTGCAATATAAGTTTAAGATGATGTTTAGTACAAACTTAAAGAGGGCGTGCCGATTTGCGGCATACCCTCTTTTTCACATATTATCTGAATTCATTTCAATATGGAAAAATAAATCATCAACTATTCATTTGATATTATTTTTTTTATTACCTTTGTATCATTCATTATTAACAATCCTATAAACAAATCATGATGAACAACAATCGCAACCCATTCAATCAGTCTCTGCTGGCTATGGCAGCCTTGCAGGTAATGCCATTATCTATCTTCGCCCAGAATGCAGGAGAAAGACCAAATATTCTGTATATCATGTGTGACGACCATGCCATACAATGTATCAGTGCATATGGTAGTCCTATCTCCAAACTGGCTCCAACACCTAATATCGACCGTCTTGCAGAAAGAGGAATGAAGTTTAACGAGGCCTTTGTGGAAAATTCACTTTCTACACCAAGCCGTGCTTGCCTCATGACAGGTCTTTATAGTCATCAGAATGGACAACGTATGCTGGCAGAAGGAGTTGATTCTACCAAAACCTTCTTTTCTGAACTCTTACAAAAAGCAGGTTATGAAACAGCAGTAGTGGGCAAATGGCACATGTCGTGCAGTCCTAAGGGATTTGACTTCTTCCATATCCTCAACGACCAAGGACAATATTACAACCCAACCTTCTCTACTACAGGACATTATGGCGATTATAAACAGGAGAAGGGATATGTCACCGACCTCATCACCGACCATGCCATCGAGTATCTTGACCAAAGGGACAAAAACAAGCCTTTCTGTCTCATGGTTCACCATAAGGCGCCACACCGTATTTGGATGCCAAGCACTAAGTATGTGAGCAAATATGCCAACGTAAACTTCCCTCTCCCAGCAACATTCTGGGACGACTATGAGTCTCGCGGTTCTGCTGCACATACCCAAAAGATGTCTATCGACAAATACATGGAAATGGTACGCGACCTCAAGGTTCCTGAGATGTACGATCCTACAACAGCCGAAGGCAGAGATTCTTACGCCGGCTTACAGAGCGAGATGGGGCGTATGACGCCAGAGCAAAGAGAAGCTATTGATGCCTACTATATGCCACGTAACAGAGAGTTTCTGAGCAAGAATCTTACCGGCAAGGAACTGGTAGAATGGAAATACCAGAACTATATACGCGACTACATGGCGGTGATAGCTTCTGTAGATGAGAGCGTGGGCAGACTTTTAGACTATCTCGACCAGCATCATCTCACCGACAATACAATTATTGTATATACTTCAGACCAAGGTTTCTATATGGGCGAGCACGGATGGTTTGACAAGCGATTCATGTATGAAGAGTCGTTCCGCACACCGCTCATCGTAAGTTATCCTAAGCACATCAAGGAAGGAAGCAACTGCAACCAAATGGTACAGAATATAGACTTTGCCCCTACCTTCCTCGACCTGGCAGGACTGGAGAAACCTAAATACATGCCTGGCACTTCATTGCAACCTCTCTTTGCCGGACAGCCTGTGAAGAAGTGGCGCAACAGCTTGTACTACCATTATTATGACTATCCTAACTACCATCTTGTTCGCAAGCACGATGGTGTACGTACCGAGCGCTACAAGCTGATTCACTTCTATGGAAAGGGTGGTGAAAATGCGGTACAGGAAAATAAATATCAGAGACAACCAGGAACTACGGAATACAACTGTTTCCAATATCTGAAATCTATCAACTACATCACTCAGGATGCAGAAGTAGATTACTATGAGTTGTATGACATCAAGGCAGATCCTACCGAGATGCACAATCTCTACGGTCAGCCAGGAATGCAGAAAGTAGAAAAAGAAATGAAGAAACTGCTCGCCACCTATCGCAAGAATCTGAAGGTGGATGAATAACAGGAGAAGGAATATGAATAAAAACAACAAAATGATATGGTTCACAGGGGTAGGTTTGGCATGCCTGCCTACCCTCCTATGGGCTAAGCAAAACGCTCAACAGCCTAATATTCTCTTTATCCTCTGCGATGATATGGGATATGGTGATCTTGCATGCTATGGTCAGCCGTTTATCCACACACCCCACATCGATCAGATGGCCAAAGAGGGTATGCGTTTTACCCAGGCATACGCAGGTTCACCCGTATCAGCACCATCCAGAGCCACAATCATGACCGGTCAGCATACCGGGCATACCCATGTAAGAGGCAACAAGGAATACTGGAGAGGTGTGCCAATGGTAAAATACGGACAAAACGAAGAGTATTCTATCGTAGGACAAGAACCTTACGACCCACAGCACAAAATTTTACCAGAGATGCTAAAGGACAAAGGTTACAGAACGGGCGTTTTCGGCAAGTGGGCAGGCGGATATGAAGGTTCAGCCTCTACTCCCGACAAACGGGGCGTGGATGAATTCTATGGATACATCTGTCAATTTCAGGCACATCTCTACTACCCTAATTTCCTGAACAGATATAGCAAGGCTTTGGGAGATACGGCTGTTGTGAGAGAAGTGATGGAACAGAACATCCAATATCCGATGTTTGGCAAAGACTACTTCAAGCGTAATCAGTATTCTGCCCGCATCATTCACGACAAGGCACTGGAATGGATCGACAAGCAGGATACCCAGCATCCCTTTGCAGGTTTCCTCACCTATACCCTTCCTCATGCCGAGTTGGCACAACCAGAAGATTCTATCGTAGAGAATTACCAGAAGAAATTCTTTAACGACAAAACCTGGGGAGGATGGGAAGATTCAAGATACAACTCCGTGGTACATACCCATGCCCAGTTTGCAGGAATGATTACACGATTGGACCAGTATGTAGGCGAAGTTTTCACAAAACTCAAGGAGAAAGGACTTGACAAGAACACCATCGTCATTTTTACATCCGATAACGGACCTCACGAAGAAGGAGGAGCCGATCCTGAATTCTTCGGACGCGATGGAAAGTTGAAAGGATTGAAACGCCAATGCTACGAAGGAGGTATCCGTATTCCATTCATTGCCTGGTGGCCAGAACATATCAAGGCAGGAACAGTCAACGATACCCAGTTTGCATTCTATGACCTGATGCCTACCTTCTGCGATTTAGCCGGAATCAAAAATTTTGCCAAACGCTATACCAATAAGAAATTGGCAGGTGACGGATTTGATGGCATTTCCATTGCTCCTACCCTCTTGGGAAAAGATGCACAGCAGAAACATCACGATTACCTCTATTGGGAATTTCATGAGACCGACCAGATAGGTGTAAGGAAAGGAGACTGGAAACTGGTAGTAGAAAAGGGAGAACCACATCTCTACAACTTAGCTACTGACATTCATGAAGATTATGATGTATCAGCTGAGCATCCGGAAATATTAGCCGAACTTTTAGCTGCCATCAAGAAGGAACATAGAGATAGTCCTGATTTCCAAATCACTTTACCAAAATTTTAGGCACACAGTCCTGATGCAGATTACATTTCCCTCATTTAGAAAAGAATGAATATGTTGAACGATAATATAGCAACCCCATTTGCCAAGCCCCTGTACGTGATGCTGAAACCGGCTGGTGCTCATTGCAACTTAGATTGCAAATACTGTTATTATCTGGAGAAAAACAACCTCTACAACACATCTCAGCGGCATCTCATGACCGACGAGATGCTGGAGCAATTTACCCAGGAATACATCGAAGCACAAACCATGAATCAGGTACTCTTCACCTGGCATGGAGGAGAACCGCTGATGCGCTCCATCGACTTCTACAAGAAGGCGCTGGAACTGCAGAAGAAGTATGCCCACGGCAAGCAAATCGATAACGTCATCCAGACCAATGGTACACTCCTTACCGATGAATGGTGTGCGTTTTTCGCTCAAAACCATTTTCTGGTAGGTATCTCCATTGATGGTCCACAGGAATATCATGATCATTACCGACAGACATCTGCCGGAAAACCATCTTGGGAAAAAGTGATGCATGGCATCAGCCTCTTGAAAAAACATAGAGTGGAATGGAATGCGATGGCAGTGGTAAATGCATACAACGCAGAACATCCTTTGGAGTTTTATCATTTCTTCAGAGACAATGGTTGCCAGTACCTGCAGTTTACCCCTATCGTGGAACGACTGACAGAGCATGAAGATGGACGCACTTTAGCAAGTTTAGCCGATGTAAGTCATGAAGATAATTATGAGGATGTAGGGAATGCGAAAAAACAGAAAGAAAATCAGGAAATCACAATTGCCGATTTCTCAGTAACTTCTGAACAATGGGGCAAATTCCTCTGTACCATCTTCGATGATTGGGTTCGCCATGATGTAGGTAAAATCTTTGTGGAAATCTTCGACTGCACACTGGCCAACTGGGTAGGTGTACAACCAGGCATCTGCGCCTATTCCAAGGAGTGCGGTCATGCCGGAGTGATGGAACATAATGGCGATGTTTTCTCCTGCGATCACTTCGTATTCCCGGAATATAAACTGGGAAATATCCAGGATAAATCCCTGATAGACATGCTTTATGGAGAAAAGCAACAGGCATTCAGTCGCTTGAAACACACCTCTCTTCCCCGCCAATGCAAGGAGTGCGATATGGAATTTGCCTGTCATGGCGAATGCCCTAAAAACCGATTTGAAAATGATAAATATGGAGAGCCTGGCTTGAATTATCTCTGCAAGGGATATTACGAATACTATACCCATGTGGCTCCTTATATGGACTTTATGAAGCGGGAATTGCAGGCACAGCGTCCTCCAGCCAACATCATGAATGTTTTGAAATAAACTTAATATAAGGAAGAAAAATAGCCAGAAACATTTGTTTATCAAAAGATAATTCGTACTTTTGCAAAAGATATTAAAAAAAAAAAAGAATATGGACTTAAAAGGAATCTATACTGCAGATGCCAACCGATACACAGACTCGGAGGCACTCTATAAAAGATGTGGCAAGAGCGGAGTTCTCTTACCAAAAATAAGTCTTGGTTTCTGGCATAACTTCGGAGGAGTAGATCCTTACGAGCGCAGCAGGGCCATTACTCATTATGCTTTCGATCATGGCATTACCCACTTCGACCTGGCCAACAACTATGGTCCTCCTTATGGTAGTGCCGAAGAAACGATGGGCAGACTCATGCAAGATGATTTCCGTCCATATCGTGATGAACTTTTCATTGCCACCAAGGCTGGATATGATATGTGGGAAGGTCCTTATGGCAACTGGGGGTCGCGCAAGTATCTGATGGCAAGCCTTGACCAAAGTCTCAAGCGCATGAACCTCGACTATGTAGACCTTTTCTACAGTCATCGCTACGACCCTAACACACCGCTCGAAGAAACACTTCAGGCGATGGTAGATATCGTGAAGCAAGGCAAGGCGCTCTATCTCGGCATCAGCCGATGGCCACTGGAAGCCCTAAAGTTCGCTGACAAATATCTCAAGGAGCGCGACTGTCCACTGCTCATCTTCCAGGACAGACTCAACATGCTCGACCGTGCACCACAGGAGAATGGAACCCTCGACTATTGCCACGAGAATGGCATCGGTTTCATCTCCTTCTCACCTTTAGCACAAGGTCTCCTCACCGACCGCTATCTCAACGGAATCCCATCGGATAGCCGTATGGCAAAGGAACATTTCCTCAAGCACAGTGACTTGACACCGGAGGTGATGGAGCAGTTGAAGCAATGGAATGCCGAAGCAGGCGAACGTGGAGAAACACTCGCAGAAATGGCTCTCGCCTGGATTCTCCAACAGAAAGGCGTTACCAGCGTATTGGTAGGTGCCAGCTCAACAGCCCAGCTGGAAAAGAACATGAAGTGTGTTCATGCCAAGGCTTTTTAAACAAAATACTATTAAAAGTTCACAAGGTTATGGTCCACAACCTTGTGAACTTTACATAAATAAATCATTCATAGTTATAACTCTTTGCACGGAATGGCTATATTTATTCGCCACCACTCCATAAGTAGTTATTAACACAGGATGTATAGCCTCTTTACAACGAGTAAGGTTCTGATAGACAGCTATCTTGTTACGAATGTTGGCATCTTCCTTACTATCTATCATATAATCGCTTATACTGAATTTTATCTCACAAAGATTGATAATCCTATCAGCCCTTCGAATGAGCAAATCTATCTGAGCCCCAGGATGCTCATCATTCTTCTCAGCTCGCCAAGAATACTCTACAGTATTAACTGATGATATTCCCAACGCTTGCTTGATTTGCGGGATATGATTCCAGCAAAGCGTCTCGAAGGCAAAACCATACCAGACTTCCATTGTTCGCTTATCAAACCTGCCCCTCCATACATCAGAATCAGGACTTACTTGCTTGTTGACCTCTGTGATATTAAACAAAGAAAAGAAATCAACCAATCGATATCTTTCTTCCTTTGCAGGTAACCCATAATAGGTATACTGCTGAATAAAATCACTCTCTGCCAGAGCTTTTAAAGTTTTAGTCAATCCACCTCCATAAGGTATTCCTGTTTTCTCAGAAATTTCCTTTCTAGTATACCCATTCTTGCGATTACAAAGGAAACGAACAATCTTCTGGCAATCCTGATGATTGGTGAATAGGGATACGAACTGTTGCTCTAATTCACCGGCAAGTTTAGCATTACGTCTTACAAATAGACGATCGATAATTTGCTCTACACTTTCTCCTGGCTGAACATAAGACATATAATAGGGAATGCCACCAAGAATCATATATAGTTGCACCTGAGCATACCTATCCATATTAATCCACTGTTCCTGATAGAACAACTCTGCTTCTTGCAAAGTAAATGGATGCAATTTTATTTCCCTAGTCTTTCTATCATAGAGACCTCCTTTGTTATGCAAAAGATGATCTGAAATCCAAGCTGTAGCAGAGCCACATACAATAAGCATCAGTTGAGTTTTCCCGGCTCCCATCCATTCCAAAAATGTTCAAGGGCAGAAAGAAAATTAGAGCGGTGCGTATCCATCCAAGGCAGTTCATCTAGGAAGACAATCTGTCTCTGCATAGGATGGTCATGCATCTTTTCTTCCAACAAAGAACGTAAGTCATCAAAAGCCGTAAGCCAATCTGTCAGAGTCTTTTGATTATGCATTCCATAATGACGAAGAGAGGATGCAAAGTTTTGCAACTGTGACTCCTTTTGTTTAGCAGTATCCATTTCTTGCATAGAAAGACCAGTATGATAGAAAGCGAACTGTCCATCAAACTGCTCTCTGATAAGGAAAGTCTTCCCTGTACTTCCCTGAAAAAGGTTGTCACTTAGGAACAAACAGAAGTGACAATGAAAC
>OGIG01001728.1_pt1 | contig 11722 bp, 8 predicted proteins | sample 1571601 | NCBI WGS metagenome assembly OGIG01 (sample SAMEA2581953, study PRJEB24529) | metagenome | biome: Human gut stool | place: China | collected 2011 | reverse complement strand
TTTTGTCGCTTTGCAAGCAAAATCCCACTAAACCCTATAGGTTGCGGATTTGAGGGTATTTTGATTTAAATAGGATAATATATTTTAATATTTTTTTCATGGTGAACCTGTTGAAAGTCAAAACTATACGGAATTTTATTAACGTAGTTAAAATAGGAATTGTCTTATTTAAATATTGGGCGGATAGATCAAATCTATTTGTTTATCGCATTCCTGTGTGTTGATTTGTTTAATTTGATTTCAACAGTAAATCTACTTGAATATCAAAATGAATAAAAATATTTTTTAGACATATTTTATTGCTTGTTGTATGTTTATTCGTTTGTGGGCTATTCGTTTTTCAGTCGGAAAAGTATCGTTTGCAGAGAGGAGATATAGTAAATTAAGGTAAGATAGGAAGGATTTCGCCTAAAATGTCTATCTTTGCAATCCAATAACAAATAAGTGTACGTACATATTATGAATATAGAAGAAAAACTCACCACGTCCATTATCAGCGCTATCAAAACGTTGTACGGACAGGATGTACCCGGAAAAATGGTACAACTGCAAAAGACTAAGAAAGAGTTTGAAGGACATCTTACTTTGGTTGTTTTCCCTTTTCTGAAAATGTCTAAGAAGGGGCCTGAACAGACCGCACAGGAAATAGGCGGATACCTGAAAGAGCATGCTCCCGAATTGGTTTCAGCCTACAATGCAGTGAAGGGCTTTCTTAATTTGACAATTGCTTCGGATTGTTGGATTGAACTTTTGAATTCTATTCAGGCTGCTCCCGAATACGGTATTGAAAAGGCTACGGAAAACTCTCCGTTGGTGATGATTGAGTATTCTTCTCCCAATACAAACAAGCCGCTTCATCTGGGTCACGTCCGTAACAACCTGTTGGGAAATGCCTTGGCAAATGTCATGGCGGCAAATGGCAATAAGGTGGTCAAGACCAATATTGTGAATGACCGTGGTATCCATATCTGTAAGTCCATGCTGGCCTGGTTGAAATATGGTAACGGTGAAACACCTGAATCATCGGGTAAGAAGGGGGACCATTTGATTGGTGACTATTATGTAGCTTTTGACAAGCATTACAAGGCTGAGGTAAAGGAACTGACAGCTCAGTACCAGGCTGAAGGCTTGAATGAAGAAGAAGCTAAGGCTAAGGCAGAGGCAAACTCTCCTCTGATGCTGGAAGCTCGCGAGATGCTCCGTAAGTGGGAGGCGAATGACCCTGAGATCCGTGCCTTGTGGAAGAAGATGAATGACTGGGTATATGCCGGATTCGATGAAACGTATAAGATGATGGGAGTTAGTTTCGATAAAATTTATTATGAATCGAATACCTATCTGGAAGGTAAGGAGAAAGTGATGGAAGGACTGGAAAAAGGTTTCTTCTACCGGAAAGAGGATAACTCTGTATGGGCTGATTTGACTGCCGAAGGACTGGACCATAAGTTGCTTCTTCGCGGTGACGGTACTTCTGTTTATATGACCCAGGATATCGGTACTGCCAAATTACGTTTTCAGGATTACCCCATCAACAAGATGATTTATGTAGTGGGTAATGAACAAAACTATCATTTCCAGGTACTTTCTATCTTGCTCGACAAATTGGGTTTTGAATGGGGCAAAGGATTGGTTCATTTCTCATACGGTATGGTAGAGCTGCCCGAGGGCAAAATGAAAAGTCGTGAAGGTACAGTAGTGGATGCGGATGATTTGATGGAAGCAATGATTGAAACTGCTAAGGAAACTTCTGCTGAATTAGGTAAATTGGACGGTCTGACCCAAGAAGAAGCCGACAATATTGCCCGTATTGTTGGTTTGGGTGCTTTGAAATATTTTATCCTGAAGGTGGACGCACGTAAGAATATGACTTTCAACCCGAAAGAATCGATAGATTTCAATGGCAATACAGGACCTTTCATTCAGTATACGTATGCCCGTATCCAGTCTGTATTACGCAAAGCGGCTGAAGCAGGTATCGTTATTCCCGAAATCATTCCAGCGGGTTTGGAACTGAGCGCAAAAGAAGAAGGTTTGATTCAGATGCTGGCTGATTTTAAATCGGTTGTCAAGCAGGCAGGCTCAGACTATAATCCTTCCATTATAGCAAATTATGCATACGATTTGGTGAAAGAATACAACCAGTTCTATCATGATTTCAGTATTCTGCGTGAAGAAAACGAAGCGTTGAAAGTCTTCCGTCTGGCATTGAGTGCCAATGTGGGCAAGATTGTGAAGACAGCAATGGGCTTGCTGGGTATTGAAGTGCCTGAACGTATGTAAATGGCAAAGAAACAGAAATATTATGTAGTATGGAAAGGTGTCAATCCGGGAGTTTATGACTCCTGGACTGACTGCCAGCTACAGATAAAAGGTTATGATGGCGCACAATACAAGTCATTCGAGACCAAAGAGGAGGCGGAACACGCCTTGGCTTCTTCCGCTTTTCATTATATAGGCAAGAATGCTGTTAAAAAAGAAGATACTCCTAAACAACTTCCCGAGAACTTTGATATGAACTGCCTGGCTGTGGATGCCGCTTGCAGTGGAAATCCCGGACCGATGGAATATCGGGGCGTTTATTTGCTTACGGGACAGGAGGTTTTTCATTTCGGTCCTGTTTATGGAACGAATAATATTGGAGAGTTTCTTGCCATTGTCCATGCCTTGGCATTGATGAAGCAGAAGAATATCAGTATGCCTGTTTACTCGGACAGCCGTAATGCGTTGAGCTGGGTGAAACAGAAGAAATGTAAAACTAAACTAGAGCGGACTCCTCAGACGGAGAAACTTTTTCAAATGATAGAACGAGCCGAAATTTGGCTGAAAGAAAATAAATATACCACACCTTTATTGAAGTGGGAAACCGACCGATGGGGAGAGGTCCCGGCTGATTTCGGACGGAAATAATAAAGAACTGAAGATATGAAAAAGAGGATTGCTTATATCAGCTTGTACTTTTTTACGGTCTTACTGATATTTATTCTACAGAAACCATTATTCATGCTCTATAATGGTTCCATTGAAAAAGGATTCGGGTTTGCCGATTATATGCAGGTAATGGTTCATGGCGCCAGTCTTGATGCCGCTACGGCGGGATATCTTACTGCATTTCCATTCTTGTTGGTACTGATAAGTATTTGGTTTAGGAAATTCCCTTTGAAAAAAATACTTTACGGGTATTATATTTTGGCTGCCGCGCTTATTTCTATCATTTTTGTGGTAGATATGGCATTATACACATTCTGGGGATTTAAACTGGACGCATCTGTTTTTCTTTATATCGATTCACCGAAGGAAGCTTTGGCGAGTGTTTCCGTCGGATTTATCTTGCTGAGGGTTCTTGCCATCTTGTTACTCATAGCCTTGAATAGTTGGGTCTTGCTGAAAATCACGCCTTCCGTTTTGACCGCCACCCGGAAACGGATAGCGGGAACTGCGGGAATGCTGTTATTAGGAGGTGTGCTTTTCATCATTATACGTGGTGGTGTAACGGAATCCACTTCTAATATAGGGCAAGTATATTTCAGCAACGAACCTTTCTTGAATCATTCGGCGGTCAATCCCGATTTCAGTTTGTTGTCTTCTATGGGTAAATCCCAGGATTTTGCATCAGAGTTCAATTTCTTTGATGAAGAGAAGCGGGCTGCATTGTTTGACGGACTTTATCCTACAACAGATGGGGATAGTATTATTCAAGTCCTGAATACCAAGCGTCCCAATATTCTTATTATTTTGATGGAAGGTTTTGGAGGTGCTTTTGTAGAACCTTTAGGCGGTCTTCCTGATGTGACACCCCATTTTAACCGTCTGTCAAAGGAAGGGGTCTTTTTTACAAACTGTTATGCCAATAGTTTCCGTACCGACCGTGGAACAGTCTGTACTTTCAGCGGTTACCTTGGATTGCCTACGGCATCGGTAATGAAAATTCCTGCCAAGAGCCGTACGCTGCCTGCTATAGCTGAAGGATTGTCCAAGGCGGGTTATAAAACAGATTTCCTGTATGGAGGTGATATCAACTTTACCAATATGAAGAGTTATCTGCTGAGTACCGGTTATCAGCGTCTTACAGCCAATACAGATTTCTCATTGGCCGAACAGACCAGTAATGCCTGGGGAGTGAATGATGATATTACTTTTGAATATTTATATAATCAGTTAAGAAACCGGAAGGAAGAAGGGCCTTGGCATACTGCGTTTCTGACACTTAGCAGTCATGAACCTTTCGAAGTTCCTTATCACCGGCTGGAAGATAAAATTCCCAATGCCTTTGCTTATACAGATGAATGTCTGGGTAAGTTTGTTGACCGGTTGAAGCAGACTCCCGCATGGAAAGATCTTTTAGTTATCTGCCTTCCCGATCATGGTTTCTATTACCCGCGTGAGGGGTCTAATGCGATGCCTCGTTTTTATCATATTCCCTTGTTATGGTTAGGTGGAGCGGTAAAACAGCCTATGCAGGTGGACAAGATTATGAATCAGACCGATTTGGCAGCCACTTTGTTGGGGCAGCTTGGGTTGGAACATACTGCATTTACGTTTAGCCGTAATGTATTGGGAAGTGATTATAAGTATCCTTTTGCCTTTTATAGTTTCAATAATGGGTTCTCATTCAGAGACAGTACAGGGGTGACGGTGTTTGATAATAATTCCGGCAGTATTCTTTTTGATGAGCCTGAAGCTGACGAATCCCGTCTGGATAAGGGTAAGGCGATATTGCAAACCGTTTATGATGATTTAGGGAACAGATAGTAAAACTTGGACGCGGACTATATGAATCAGTATGGAATTCATATAGTCCGCGTCCCAATCGGTGCAGAATCTGCCGGATATAACTATTTCCGTTTCTCGTTGAACTTGTACATGATTACCGTATTGCGTAAGTCGCAACTTCTGTAATCTGTATGGAAGACCTCTTCCAGCTGATACTTTGCATTGTAATTCTTTAAAAACTCCTCTTGTGCATTTGCAGAAAGTATGACATACCCTTCTTGCGGATTTTCCAGTGTGAAATTCCGCATTTGGTTATTCATATAATAATTTGTACAATAAAACCGTATCATTCTGTCTGTATATGAATAAACGACTCCTTCAGGCACCTGTTTTCTGATATCCTCTGCCAGATGCTTATCGGATTTTACAGCTAGTATTGTTGGCTGATATACCCCGTCTAAAGCGACAAACAGGCAAAGAACACAACCGGTGATTCCATAGAGGAGTGACCCCGTACTACTTTTTTTGATAACCAGCCTTAATGTACAGATGGCAGCCACTACCGGCAATACTATAATCAGCCATTTGGAAATAGAAAAGGACGTGCTTTCCAAAGCTTGCATAAACGCTATGTTTTCGGCAGCATGACGTCCGTTGCCCCATATGCTGTCCGGTATCATCTGACAGCGTACAGCAAAAAACACCACGGTGAGTAACAAACAGAGCGAGGCGAAGATATAAGCCGATATTTTGAACACTTTCGCCCCTTTTTGCATTAACGCCTCCAGATACTGGGCAATCAGTACAGCCATAAATGGATAGATAGGCAACAAATAGACGCTGCGTTTGCTTTTAGGAATACAATAGAAGACAAAAATAGCGATAATCACTATCCAGATAAACAGCTGTATGGGGGATTGTGAGCGGATGTTATCCCAAACCTTCCTGATGCGTCCGGTGAAAGAGTTTCCTGCGGGCAGCAGGTGCATTTCATTCCATTTCAGTCCGAATAGTGAGATAAGCAAGACCAATGTCCAAGGTGTCCACCCCCATATAATGGTCAGGAAGTTATACCATAAAGGGTTGTGATGCGACGGGTATGACATTTTGCCGACAAAGCGTCCGGTGTTTTCCTCCAGCATCAGGTCCATAAACGGCTGTCCTCCCTGTAGCCAGGCCGCATAAAACCAGATTCCCAATGGAATAAGGGAAAGCAGCCCGATTCCGAATAAGGAAAGGAAAGTCTTGCCGAATGAGCGTCCCCGTATCAGCTGGTAAATACCGATACACATACAGGGGAATATAGAACCCACAGGTCCTTTGGTCAGCGTGCCGCATGCCATCAGCACGACAGCCGTCCAAGGTATTCCCTTGCAGCCTTTTTCGTCCCAGCGAAATAGTAAGCAAAGTGAGATGACGATGAAGGAAACCTGTAGCATATCCAGCCTGCAAGCCACCGCCGCCCGGTGCACTTCGAATGAAGTGAGCAGTAAAAGGGAGGTAATGACTGCTGTCTTTGTATCCTTATAGCGGGCTACGAATCCGAAAAACACGAACTGCATAGCTAGAAAAGCGATAGCGGACGGCAGACGGGACGAGAATTCGCTCACCCCTCCGAAAATGGCGGAAATAGCTGCAATAGACCAATACAGGAAAGGAGGTTTATAGGCGATGTCTGTTCCGTAGTTCAAAGGCAATATCCAGTTGCCGCTTTCCAACATCGAGTATGCCACAATTGCTTCGCGCGGTTCCCCTTTAGAGTAAAAAATAGTTTCTCCCAAAAAGGGGATTATTACAAGTGTGCTTAGTAAGGCTATGAACCAAAATGCTTTTTTCTTGTCTGACATATATTTTTCGGTCTTTTATATTTACTGTCGCAAAAGTACGAATAATTCTTTAGTAATACCTAACTTTGCATTTTAAATCAATGAAAATGAATAAACTGAAACAGATACCCGAGTTCCTGCGATTTGTAATGGTAGGCCTTTTTGCTACAGGGCTGCACTATGGCATTTATTTTGTCTTGCAAAAATTCATTCAGGTCAATGTAGCCTATACCTTGGGATATGTGCTGAGTTTTGTTGCCAACTTTTATCTTACGGCTTATTTTACTTTCGGGCAGCCTCCTTCCTGGAAGAAAGCTTTTGGCTTCGGGGGGGCACATCTGACAAATTATCTGATACATATCGGATTGTTGAATCTCTTTCTGCGGTTGGGTTTTTCCCGTCCGTTGGCTCCCATCCCAGTGTTTCTCATTGCCATTCCGGTAAATTTTTTATTAGTGAGGTTTGTTTTCAAACAAAAGTAATATCTTTGAGGAGTCTTTATGATAGTGAAGAATGATATGAAGAAAGTGACTCTTTTGATTCCGGTATATAATGAGGAAGCGATGCTGCCCACTCTGTATCAACGTTTGATAGAGCTTGTCAACCGCAATGCCGTTTATGAGTGGGAAATCCTGTTTGTCAATGATGGCAGCAGCGACACTACGCTGGAATGCCTCCGCCGGCTGAGGCAGCAGGACAAGCGGGTGAATTATGTCAACCTTTCGCGTAACTTTGGTAAAGAGGTAGCCATGCTGGCGGGTTTTGATTACGCCACCGGCGATTGCTGCGTTGTGATGGATGCTGATTTGCAGGACCCTCCGGAACTGGTAGACCAGATGCTGGAATATTGGGAAGAAGGATATGATGACATTTATGCCAAACGGCGTACCCGTGGCGAGGAAAGCTGGTTGCGTCGTCAGTTCTCTCTGGCTTTTTATGGTATACTTCAGCGGATGAGCCGTATTGATATTTTGCCCAATGTGGGCGATTTCAGACTTCTGGACCGTCGTTGTGTGCTCACGTTGCGTCGTCTGCGCGAATGCGAGCGTTATACAAAAGGATTGTTTTGCTGGATAGGCTATCAGAAGAAAAGCATTGAATTTGATCGCGGAGACAGGCTGATGGGCCACTCCTCCTGGAACTTTCTCAAGCTGTTGAATCTGGCTGTCGAAGGGATAACCTCTTTCTCTATCGCCCCTTTGCGCATCGCCACGGTATGCGGAGTGCTCTGTTCAATCTCCAGTTTTATTTATGCCATTTATTTTCTGATAAAGACCGTGCTTTATGGTGATGAAACGGCCGGCTTCCCCACTTTGATCATTGTCATGCTCTTTTTAGGTGGCATCCAGCTTTTCTCTTTGGGAATTATAGGAGAGTACGTGGGGCGCATTTTCAAGGAGACCAAAGGCCGTCCTACTTACATAGCCTCTGATTATAACGAGGAGAAGTTGGGGTATGACCGTTAAGGAAGGCAAGGCGGTGAAACCCGTCCCACCTTATTGTTCGGTAGCTTTATTGACAGTCTTGTGCTCTTTTACCAGATACTCCGCACTCTGCAATGTGGAGAAACAGTATTTTTTCATCATGTAGAATGTACTGTCCTCCCCTGTTACAAGTTGCAAGGCATTTCCTTGCTTCTTATATTTGAATTCCTGCCGGTCATGTGGAGAATAAATATATAGGTGGGTTGTATCTGTAGCCGCTATCAAATTATCGGCGGAGAAATAGACATACGGGCGTTGTTCTGTTAACAAATTTATGCCGAAGTCGTTTTGGGTATAACTCATGTTCAGCAGTCCGAGTAAAGTCGGTGCCACATCAGTCTGGCCGCCCGGCTCTTGTCTGATTTCGGGCTTGATGCCTTTTCCGTAAATCATTAGTGGAACATGGTTGTAGGATTGTGGTATTTCACAGTCCGGACTTCCTACCAATTTCCCATGGTCACCCAGCAAAACAAAGATTGTATTTTCAAACCAAGGTTGTTTGCGTGCTTCTTGCATGAATTGCCGGATGGCCCAGTCCGCGTATTCCACAATCTGATCTTCAAGCTTTGTGCTGTGTGGTTTGAAATAGTCAGGTATCACATACGAGGGATGGTTGCTGATAGAAAGCAATACGGTAAAGAAAGGTTGTCTTTCTTCTGCTCTTTTGTTCAGAATGGGCAAGGCATATTGATATAGGAAATCGTCTTGTACACCAAAGCTGTTAACGACTTTATCCTTTGGGTAGTTTTCTTGTGCATATATTTCATCAAATCCGTTAGTGCGGAGAAAAGCGTTCATATTATCGTATTGTGATTCGTGCGTCATGAAGAACAGGTTCCGATAGCCATTATCCTTTAATACGGTGGGCAACCCCGAATAGACAGGTACCACTGCTCCTTTCATGGCATTCCGTTTCATGATGGCAGGGAAAGAGTAGAGGGTGGCATACATTCCGTGGTTGGTATGTATGCCCGCTGAATAAAAATGGTCAAAACTGAGAGATTCCAGATAAAGGCTGTCTAGGAAAGGAGTCAGTTTTTTGGTAGATCCGAAATGCTCCATCAAGTTGGCCGACATCGATTCCATGAAAATAAGAACAACATTCTTTTGTGTAGGGACGGCTGCGCATTTCACTTCACGTGCAATGGGGGAGATGCCTTCTATTCCTTTTCTTTGCAATATACTTTGCATATTGGTTATTGCCTCCTGTTCCGGCATCAGGTGAAGATAGCGGTTTTCCTTACGGTTATCATCCAGTGTGCTGGTAAGTAGATTAAAGACAGGATTAACCCCTAGCTGATTCAGGAATGGATCGGTGCAATAGTATGCTTGACTTACCCTGATGGGGTTATATCCCATGCGTCCCCGTATTCCGAATAGACAAAGTCCTATACAAACAGCACCGGCGGCGAATATACATAGGCGGTTTATCGGGCTGATGGAAGTAGATTTCGAATTGATGAGATGATAGAAATAAGAAGATAACCGTAGTACACTTCCTGACAGCAGAAGAATAGATATCAGTCCTAGAAAAATAGGGAAATAGAATGATGTCTCACCCAATACCATTCCGGCAGTAGTGGCTCCATATCCGAACCAATTGTAAATGGAAGAATTGATTGTCTTAAAAAAATAGGAGAAATAAGGGATGTTGGCTGCCGAAATAATGAACGACAGTGAATAAAATAGAATGAAAAAGATAGAGATAAATCTGAATACCCACTTGGAGTGATAGTTGCAGAGAGCGGTTATCCATAAAATGACTAATGGTAACAGCAATATGTAGCAAGCTATAACATTGTCAAACCATAGCCCTTTTATAAATGCAGTGGCTTGCATGAGAAAGTTGTTTTGTATATCGGGAGGAAACTGATAATCTATTGAGGTGAACAGGACAAGCCGGAACAGGAAGAAAAAAAGTAAAGCAACTATATGTATGATTAATAAGTAAAGTAGAGAAAGAGTAAACTGTTGGATAAGCTTAGCCTGATTCTTACATGCTGTTACAGATTGCTGCATGAGTGAACGGAGATATTTCATTTGTTTTAGTAAAGTTTGCATTTGTTTGAATCAATCCGGATGATTGACAACAAAGGTAAACAGAATTTTAGAAATATCAAAAGAGGGTATGCCAAAAGTAAAATTGGCTGCCAATTTGTTCACTTTAGGGGCAGACATGTGAGTCCGCCCGAAAATATAGGCAAGCAGTTTCCGTTTCTTATTCTATTTTCGGGAAGGAGTAAGGCGGTCTCTTTTCATAGTCAGAACAAAAGGACAGAATAGCCGTGCTATCCGGTTGAGGCGCTCCAGACGTCCGTCTTTCCGCGTTCCGTTTAATTTCTGCCGGAGGAGTTCCCATAATTGCAATTTTACTTGCTCTGTTGTGCTTAGTTTGGCAATGCGGTTGTAAAGCATTCCCCTTCGTATGCACCGTTTGTATCTGCTCAGGTGGGTAAGGTGTTGTTCCATAATGCGTACTATCTCAATATCTTCGCTCTTACCCCCTCCGTTGTTTTCAGCTTTGACGGTAACCTTCTGGGTATGTTGTCTGAAGTAGTTCAGTACTTCATATCTTTCTATAATGTCTCCTTGCATTGCCATATAAAACCAGAACAGCCAGTCGCCGCTGTAGCGCATTTGCAGGCATTGTTCCATATTTTGGGCATTTACCATGCTTTTTCTGAAAATGGCCGAGCTTGCATTGGCTATGTAACCACGCCAGTAAAGGTTATGTTCGGCATAAGTTTCCCCATTAAATACGGCGTATGGAGGTATGGCAGATTTCCATTTGTTCATGTCGCAACTCAGCACATTACCGTCTTTATCAATATACTTGGAACCGGCAAAGCATACGGCGGCTTGTTGGTATTTCTCCATTAAAGGAACTACTTTCTCTAAAAAAGTAAGCTCACACAAGTCATCGGCTTCGGCTATCCATATATATTTTCCTTTGGCTAATTGCATGCCTTTAAACCATTGTTTAAATGGATTTCCGGTGTTGTGTTCGTTTAATAGAATATGGCTCACTTTGGCATGGTCTTGATAGTCCGATAATACCTCTTCGCTACCGTCTGTTGAGGCATCATCAAGTAAAATCAGTTCGATATTCTGATAGGTTTGTTGCAGAATACTCTGAATTCGTAGATTGAGGTATCGTTTATAATTATAATTAGGTACCACTACACTGACCAAGGGAAGTGCATTCATGCTCTATTGTTAAGTTAGTTCCTTTTTAATTTTACAAATATAACGTTATATAGTTAAATAAACAAGTTGCTTCTTTGTTTTTTCTTTCAAGAAACAGGAATTGTGTTGAACTTTTAAAAAGAAACGATAATTAACATTTTAGTATGCAGTCTTTCTTGTACCTTTGCATTATACACTACATAGCATTTGCTGTATTAAACTAAAAATTAAATTAGACATTAGACTATTGTTTAAATTCAATTAGTATGAGAAAGAAAATTCTTTTTATTATTCCGTACATTCCTTATCCGCTGGATTCGGGCGGTAATCAAGCTTTCTTTAATATGGTGGAGTATTTGCGTCATAAGATGTCCGTATCTGTATTGCTTTATCCTGAAACGGAGAAGCGTATGCAAGATGTAGAGTCATTGAAGAAAATTTGGGATAATGTGGATTTCTTTATTTACCTCAAATCCGCAACCTATAGGGTTTAGTGGGATTTTGCTTGCAAAGCGA